>JAAUYH010162941.1_pt1 | contig 21482 bp, 17 predicted proteins | sample 7278061 | NCBI WGS metagenome assembly JAAUYH01 (sample SAMN14350203, study PRJNA611818) | marine sediment metagenome | isolation source: surface marine sediment (0.6m) | place: French Polynesia: Moorea | collected 2018-08 | reverse complement strand
GGCAGGATTGCTCGATCCACTCAAGGTGCAGCAACAATTCACCCAACATTTGCCGCCAGCGATTAACTCCGCCCGGCTCCGTGCAATCCGCGTGATTCGATACAAGCCCGGAAAGCGCTGTCTGATTGAATATGATCTGGCAATTGAAAATCCGGCTGACTCTCAGGTGCTTACATTAATTGGTAAAGCCCAAGCCAAAGGAACATATATCAAAAGCTGCCAGGTGCAGCAAGCCCTCTGGAACGCAGGGTTTGCCGCCAATAGTGACGACGGCGTCTCTGTTCCGGAACCTATGGGTGTGATTCCGGCATTTCAAATGTGGCTCCAGCGCAAGGTTCCAGGGGTGATCGCCACCCAACTGCTACCCAAACCAGATGGGAATGGGTTAGCCAAACGAATTGCTGAAGCTGCTTATAAGCTTCAGCAGGCGGGAGTTCCACCTCAACGCTCTAGTCATACGATGACATGCGAACTGCGGATCTTGTATGAACGGCTCCCCCTCGTGCTCCAATACTATCCGCAGTGGGCAAACCGATTAGAACAGCTTTTAAATGCCTGCAGTCGCTTGGGCGCTGCAACGCCAGATCCGATACTCCGAGGTATTCATCGAGATTTCTATCCAGACCAGGTGATCGTCAATGACAGACGTCTCTACTTGTTGGACCTCGACCTGTATTGTGAGGGCGACCCGGCGCTAGATATCGGTAACTTCATTGGGCATATTACAGAACAAAGCTTACGCACATTAGGGAACTCGGATGCTTTGGCAGATCGCGAACAAGCAATGCTAGAACGATTCGTACAGCTCTATGGTGAGGCCATCCACCCAGCGGTGCAATCCTACACCACGTTAACCCTGGTGCGACACATTTACTTAAGCACCTTGTTTCCAGAACGACGCCCGTTTACTGAATCCCTGCTCGAACTGTGTGAACAACGATTGGCTACTGCTGGACATAGATGTGCAAAATAGTCAGAAATTCTGTTATGCAATCAACCCGCGATTTCGAATGGGACATGCCTGAGGCTTCTGGTACACGAGTTATTCTAGTGCGCCACGGACGCAGTACCTACAATGAACAACATCGATACCAAGGCAGTGGCGATCAGGCTGTCTTGACAGAAAAGGGGCGCAACTCGGCTTACCAAACTGGCCTTGCACTCAAAGCACTCCCTATAGACGCAATTTACACCAGTCCCCTCAAACGCACCCAACAGACTGCCAACGAGCTTCTATCCGCTATCAGCGCCACGGCGGACCATCTGCCGCCTCTGCACCTGCATGACAAGCTCAAAGAAATTTGTATGCAGCATTGGCAGGGGTTGACCTACAAATATGTGCAGCAGCAATTCGCCGCAGAATATCGCTGTTGGAAAGAGCGTCCCCACCAGTTTCAGATGACCATCCCTCAAGGGGTAAGGGCGGCTGAAACTGGTGGAGACGCTCTGATATCAGTAGATAACCCAGCTATGACCGCTTCTACCGAACGACAGTCTTGCTTTCCAGTGCTAGACCTGTTCGAACAGGCGCGGCAGTTTTGGCGGGAGATTTTACCGCGTCATGCCAATCAGACTGTATTAATCGTCGGTCACGGCGGAGCCAACCGCGCCCTAATGAATACGGCAATGGGGCTCACCCCAGATCGCTATCATGCCCTGCAGCAGTCTAACTGTGGAATTAGTGTTTTGAATTTTCCCGATGGCCAATATCGGGGCGAAGGGGCGTCCCCCCCAACGTTGGCGGCGCTGAATCTGACCACGCATCTAGGTAAAGTTTTGCCCAAGTTGAAAGAAGGCAAACAAGGTTTGCGTCTTTTGTTAGCGCCCCAACAGACAACCCAAAGAGACTCAACCCAGAAGCTAGCCGAATTTCTTCAGCCAGTAACTATTGACTTTAGCGTCAGCGACGACCTCGATAGCGCTCAGAAAACGGCTGAATGCATGCTTCAGTATCATCCAATGGCGGTGCGATTACCCGTCTTGCGAGAGGATTGCCTGAAGATTTCGTCGCCCGCCTTCTTCTCTCACCCGGCGATCTCCGCCTCAGCGGCCTTACAGGATAAACCCTTGATCACAGGGCTAGTGGTGACTTGTGATTCGCTGATCAAGCGCCTGCTCAATCAGGCAATTGGCGGCGGGGCGGAACAACCCTGGCGCTTGCAGCTCAATCCTGGGACACTCAGTGTTATCCACTTTCCATCAGTCGATCAGCAACCTGTGCTGCAGGCCATGAATATTGCCGCTACCGCCCTGTTGGATTGAGCGGGATATTGTCTCCCGAATTTCTATTGGCGTCATTTTTCAGCTCATTTTGTTCAGCCCATTGAATTAGGATGTTACGGTGAAAATAGCATTTATTGTCGGTACGTTTCCGGCCTTGTCAGTATCGTTCATTCTTGATCAGATCACAGGTTTGATGGATAACGGCCATGAGGTGGACATCTATGCGCTCGACGGTCCCCCGGCAGATTTTTCTAACTTGCATCCAGTTGTTAAGAAATATCACCTCCTGGAGCGCACTTATTACCCGCCGAAGAGACCTAAAAATGCCTTACTGCGGGTGTTGAAAGGTTATGGATTCCTGTTGGCGAATCTACACAAGGATCCTTCAGTCTGTCTGAAATTGCTGAAATTTTCTCGGTATAGTCAAGACACCAAATCGAAGTATGGCAGCGAAGCCAAACGCCAAAAGCTGTTGTATAAAGCACTCCCACTCCTGAGCAGTAAGTCTTATGACATCATCCACTGCCAATTTGGGCGATTTGGCCTGATTGCGCTGGCATTTAAGGATATTGGCATTCTCAAGGGACGTCAGTTGATTACTTCGTTTCGAGGCTACGGTATCAGTAAGTACCTCAAAAAGCGGGGTGAACAGGTTTATGAACGACTCTTCAAGGAAGGCGACTTTTTCCTGGCGGATGGTGAGTTTTTCAGACATCGAGCTGTCAAGCTCGGTTGTCCTGAGGAAAAGATTGTTGTCCACGGATCAGGCATTGATTGTGATAAGTTTGCCTTTGCCCCGCGTTATTTACCCGCCAATGGTCGAGTTCGGACCGCCACCACCGGCCGATTGGTCGAGAAGAAAGGGATAGCGTACTGCATTCGAGCGATCGCTCAGCTGGCCCAGTCCCATCCCAACATTGAGTATCATATCATTGGCGATGGGCCATTGAAGGCCGACCTCCAGCACTTGATTCAGGAATTGGGAGTAGAGCGCCTGGTGAAACTGTGGGGCGGGAAGCCTCAACCAGAGCTGATTGAAATCCTTAACACTTGCCAGCTTTTCATGGCGACTAGCGTCACAGCGGCAGACGGCAATCAAGATGCCCCCGTCGTCACTCTCAAAGAGGCTATGGCCATGGGACTGCCGGTCATCGCCACGGACCATGGCGGTATCCCGGAGCTGGTGGAAGATGGGATCTCGGGTTTCCTGACGCCAGAGCGGGATGTAGAAGCGATCGCCGAGAAGTTGAAGTACCTGATTGACCATCCAGAGGTCTGGCCTCAGATGGGTCGGGCGGGGCGAACCCGAGTGGAGCAAAACTACGACGTGAATAAGCTCAATGATGAGTTGATTGAAATCTACCAACGACTGTTGAATTGGGTATGACCTCGACTTGATGCAAAAGGGCTGCAGCCCTTTCCCCGCAATGATTCCAGGCGATGGTTATGAAAGCCTGACAAAATCTCGCTGTCTACTTCTGAAGATCTCTACATCCTTCTCCAGGAAAGGTAAATCAGAATTTATAGAGACATCGAACAGAGGTCATACTCGTTGAATTCAGAGTCGCCTCTGCAGTCCGCTATCCGACCGCATAATGAACTGGTCAACGACTTAGGGGCCTTACATAAATAACTGGATCAAGCAATACATGGAGGTGATCGCATTATGTTGAGCAAGTTTACCCGCCAAGACGGCAGCCATCTCCAGGTCATCAATGGCTTTCGGGAACAGTGGCGCTACTTTGGCCCCTCAGTGAATCCCAAATCCCATTGGTCAGACGTGGATTACGCTAGCGCCATCGATACCAAAATTCTTAAACACAACAAACGCATTAGAGAACTCGCCAAATGGGGATTAAATGTTGACGGCGCCAAAATAATCGAAGTCGGTGGTGGCGCTGGTATCGACAGTTTATTGCTAGGGGCGTGTAATTTAAGCCGGGAAATCCTCTAAGTAAAAGGGATCGGGGCTCTGTGACTTTGATGACCGACGAGCCAGGGGAAGATCACTCATATGGTCTACAATCCATATTCAGCTTATTCTGTGTAGGCTTTTTTACGGCTGATGGGGCTTTTAAAACAGCCTCTGAGGTCATACACTTTGAGAGAGTGCTTTTTGAGGCTTCACTGTATCAATACGAGACTCACCTGAGATTTCTTCACCACTAAAAAAGCGGTTATTAGAAAATGAAAAGTTTAGAACAATATGGAGAATCTGTATCCCGGCATTGGAGAGTTATCTTAATCAGTATCTTAGTGATTGGCTGTCTAATTCGCCTCTATGGAATCGATTGGGGATTGCCTTATCTTTATGATTCTGATGAACCAATTTTTGTCAGCGCTGCTTATCATATTCTATCAAACCGCGATCTTAATCCCCATTGGTTTGGCGCTCCAGCAACAACTGTGATATATATGCTGGCTGGTCTTTACACCCTAATATTTTTTATAGGCAGAGGTTTGGGCTTTTTTGCCAGTCCTGGAGACTTTCAATCACTGTATTTTCAAGATCCAACTATCTTTTACTTAAGCGGTCGATTAATAAGTGCAGTTTTCGGTATAGCCACGATCATAATTATTTATCTAATAGGCACAAAAATTTTTAATAGAACAATAGGTTTTATGGCAGCCCTATTCATTACTATAAATCCTTTGCATGTTAATTACTCAAAGTTAGTCCGAATGGACGTTCTAATGACTTTCCTTATTTTGTTGGCTCTTTGGTATTGTCTGAAAATCCTGGAGAATAACAGCTTATCAAATTACATTCTAGCTAGTTTTTTCATGGGATTAGCTATTGCAACAAAGTATCCAGCAGTGATATTCACAATAACCATTGTATTGACGTATATCATCAGCAATGGATGGCAATCTAGGCGTTATTTGAAGCCAATTTCAAGTACTATAGCTTGTATAGCTGGAGCTTTTTTGGGGTCTCCCTTCTTATTTTTAGATTTCCAGCGAGTGCTTTTAGATGTCACTAAAGAAAACAGAACGCAACACCTTAGTGGAACTGGAGAAGGATTAATTCAAAATATTATCTGGTATTTTCAAAATACTCTCTCAGAGTCTTTTACTTTTTATGGTCTTTTGTTTATTGGTATTGGCTTTATCCTTTGCTTAGCATCAAAACAAAAGGATAGGTGGCTCCTAATAAGCTTCCCTCCATTCTTCTTGTTATTTATTTCTTCTCTAAATCTTAGGTGGGATCGCTGGCTTATTCCTATTATTCCTTTTGGTTGTATTCTACTGGCATATGGGATACATGAAGTTGCCAAGTGGATTGAGCATCGCATCAACATCCGAATGGGATTTTGTATAGTCTTGATCTCCTTGGTGATTTTATCTGCTCCTCTGCTCAGCGTAAGTATCGTACAAGGACGCGAGAAGTCTGGAATAGACACAAGAACTATGGCTGGACAATGGATGATTAGTAACCTCCCAACTGGAAGTTCTGTACTAGTCGAAAGCTCTGCTCCACAGCTTCCTAAGAAATCGTTTAAGTTTTTTCGAGTTAGTAGTAGTAGGAAGGCTCTAGTTGAAATCGATCCTGAGAAGATACAGCATGAAATATTTCGACCTAGAGGGCATATTGGAAGGATTAGAGATGTTGAGGATATCAAAAGAAAAAATATTGAATACGTGGTTATGAGCAATAAGTATGATCGCTATCTGAGAGAAAGAGAAAGATATCCTGATATAATAAATACCTACGAAGAACTTATGGCTTCCGGAAGTTTAATCTATGAGGTCAAAAGAATTCCGAAAGTCAATACAGGACCAAGGATACACATCTATAAAGTTCGACCTTGACAAGGTTATAAGCGCTAGTAAGCTAATCGGCATTGAAATTTCCAGGCCGATCCTTGATCTAACTGGGTTTCAGCGCATAAATTATGCAGCTTGAATGTTTAGATACCACTCATATCATCGGTGTGTCATGCTAAAATCTGCCTAACTCTACAACGCCTTGATGAACTGGATGGGGCAACCCTGCGCTTGGGCAGATGCTCTTCACCTACAGACCTGTCTGGGGATGATCATTGCTTTGCTCCACACCGGCAGCGTCAATCTCATCCGATGGGCTCTCTATATCCCGTGCCGAGGGAAATTTGCTCAAAGCAAGCAACGAAGGCTCCAGCGCTGGTTGAATAATCCTCGGATTAATTTCATCAACTCTATAAACCGTTGATTCAAGCCGTCTTGTCAGATTGGCGAGAGACGAGTATCTACACCTCATTACTGACCTGATGAGGCCCTTAACGACACAACTGGGATGGAGGTTCCGGGTTCGACTCAAAAATGACTGTTATTTTCTCCAACCAACCTTTTAAGCCTGAGTAGTTACCGCTACAATCAATTCGGAATTTTACAAATATCTCATGACAGCTCAAAATTGTCCGAAAATTAGTTGAATAAAAAATTAGTTGAATAACTAGCAAGGTTCATAACCATACCTAATTAGGTGCGGATTAATGATTTCCTTGATTCTTGCTCTTTCTTGCATAGTTAGTTCACCTCTTCCCTTTCCGATACTTGAGCAAGAAATCGGACGAAAAACATTCTGATGGTGACTGCGCATGGAAACGTCCCCCATATTCCAAACTGTTTCCTGAATTTCAAGTATCTCAGCTTGATAGTTTAAGTTAAGGAAAGCGCACAATTCCTTAGCAACAACTTCTGGTTTTTTTACAAGAGATTCATATCTTATTTCTAAACAAACTCCCGGATTTTTAGCTGAAAAGCGCTCTGCGGATTCAATAGATTTACGCCATCGCCAAGCTGCTGAAACAATATCTTTATATCTTCCTGCTTTCACATAGGAAGGAATTACATCGCACCCATCACGGATAATATGAATGAATTTTCCTTGTGGAAAAACTTCAAGTATATCGTCAAGGAAAAATATGTTGTACGGAGTTTTATCTCCCCAATGAATGGGTTTTTTATGGCTTTGATTCGCGTGATATAGATAAAAACTATTAAGGATAAAGGCTAGGCTTCGCCTTTCTTTTGGAGTTTCTAAAAGCTGACAAGCTAATGGCCTCAGACTAACTTGGAAGGTCTCAAACTCTGGATGGAATTCAAATTTTGAAAGAGTGAAATGAACAATATCTTCCCATCTCATATTTTGACTCTTTTTGAAATTCTTGATTACCTTCTCTAAGACATATGTTTCCGGAGGAATGTGAACATCTTGATGGGTGTTGAGAATTCGCCTTAGTAAAGTATTGCCGGACCGGCCCGAACCCACTATAAAAAAGGGTTGATAAGAGTCAAAAGAATTTGTGATAGGGTATTTAAAGTCAGGGGCCGAGCTAAATAAGCTTTGCATGCGATTGATTAGCTTTTTAGTGTAGTTTCCTATTATATGCCTCAACCAATTTTATGGTTCTCATAAAACTAGCCTGTATTTCTAATACTTCATACAGAACAAAGCTTTATATCCAAACCTTTTCATGAATTTTTGATATTTTTCTTTTATTAATCTTAGATTTTCTGAGCCCAAAAAGTTAATTCAGCTGATATTATGGTCGCCATGTGCTTGATATTGGATATCGACTTCACTTGAGATATCAGAAACAATTTTTAACCTCACATTTTTAGCAAGTTTTGATATTTCAGCAACCTTATTTTGAGCAAAGTCATCATATTTAGCTAAAGTCATTTCGCTGGCATTACCAACATAACACTGTGATGATAAATGGCTCTTTCGGATCTAGATACTAGTGTAGCAGCCTATACAAATTAGGCGTGTAACTTAAGCTGGGGAAAAATAAGGGTGATAATATCAGAAGGATCACGGCTATCTCCTAACTGATGAGGCTTTGGGGAATTCCGAGTTCAAAATAGACTTCAAATCTTTCCCGCCTTAAGTTATACGCCGCACTCAACAAGGAATGACTCCTAAATTGATAGCAAATTATTACGATTTAGATAATCCGCCGATTATGATTTTGCTGCATAAAACAAAAAATACCTAATTTTGATAACATTTTGTATTTACACTCTGGAAAAGTAAAAATCATTCTTGTGAAGTTGGATAATTTCAACTTTGAAGATTTAGTTACTAGAGTCCATGAAGAAATGTCAGGTAAGATTGATAACTTTGTTAAAAATAAAAACAATAACAACAATAACAGTGCAAATTAATCTTAAGCGATTCTATTTTTGGGGAATCAAAAGTCTGGGACTTCGGCGATCGCAGCGCTCCTGGCCAAACTAACCGGTTTGTCCGCAACCCTCGACTTAAAAAATGAATTTCCAATACCCACCTACCCTCAGATCCTGCAAGGTCAGCTGCCTTTTTCTCAATTCCGTCAGAACTATGAACTCGACTTTTCCCGAAATATTGTCAAAGAACCTAACCTGACCCTGCTCTATCCAGAACTGGCGGAGTCCTTTCCTGAGTCCAAGTTCGTTTTTATTCTGCGGGATCCTAGGGATAACATCAGAAGTATTCTCAACCGCCTGAAAATCCCAGGGAATCTTTCTCAGTTGAGTCCAGAATATTGTCAGAAGGTTACCCCGGCCTGGAAGCTGATCATCGATAACCGCTGGTTGGGGCTTGAAGGTGAAAACTATATCGAAATGCTGTCTGCTCGCTGGAACTATATGGCTGATGTGTTTTTGAACAACCAAGAACAGATGGTTCTGGTGCGTTATGAGGCTTTTCTCAAGGATAAGTTAGGCGAACTCACCCGGCTGGCGGACAAACTAGGGTTAAATCCAGTCAATGACATTACCCATAGGCTGGATGTGCAGTTTCAAAGACGCGGCGACCGGGATGTTAAGTGGCAGGATTTTTTTGGCAATCAAAATCTTGCCCAGATTGAGCACATTTGTGCGGCAAGAATGAGAAGGCTGGGTTATCCCATCAACCGTGAACTGCAATTGCAAACAACACTATCCTAAGTTCCACGATGATGAATCGCAGGCGCTGGTGGAGGCCCTTTTGCAACATCGCTTCGGGGGAGCCAGCCCGCTAGTGGAGGACGAACACCTGATTATTCGCAACCTCTACGAAACCTACCAAACCCTTCCCTATCATGCCCATCCATCGATTAAACGAAGAACCCAATTGTCTAGACACATTAGCTGACGGAGTCCCCAAATGTTCAGTCTCAGAAAGAGCTTGAGGTCGGGCGAAGGGGTTCTTGGCGTCCTTCAAGGGGAATATGTAGTTTTGTAACGCATTGCATAATTCTTGCCCTATTCAACATGAAACTTTCATAGAGAGTTCACAAATTCTATTTTTAAAAAGTCGGGGTCTACCCTATCTATTGACTTTTATGCGAGAGGTCTATTCAGAATTCACAGGGGTTAATCTAAATCCAGAAACGGGCGGAAAGGAAAACTTCAAATCATCTAGAAACCTTCAAGGACATAGGTTCTGACTATTTCATTCTTTTCCCTTCGGGTAAATTCTATTTTTCAGCAGCCGTCTGGCAGTCAAGAGAATTGTGATGAAATTAGCTGACTGAATATTGAACCTTCCCTATTTTTCGAAACAGGGTCGCCATCATACCCGCCTTTCTGCACTGACCATCGCAATCGTCTTCAACTGTATTGTTGAAATTGTTGAACGCCATATCACTAGGCACTCTTTGCGTTACAACCTATGGGGCAAGGATCCAGAATAGAGCGTAACTGTATAGCGACAGTGTATTTGGGAACCAGGGGGCATAACCAGGAACAGCATTTGAGTAGCGGGCGGCAGTTGATTAGGTGGCTAATAAGCGCTAAACACTCATTAACTTGCTCAGCACCCGAATTCAAACGCCAAATCCAAAATCTAAACACTTGAATTGGTATGTGCTTATGAAGATAGCTTACATCTGCGCTGATCGCGACGTGCCTGTTTTTGAGCAGAAAGGCTGTTCCATCCATGTGCAAGAAGTGATTCGGTCTTTTCAGCGGCAAGGGGCGCAGGTGGAATTATTCGCCGCCCAAGCAAACGGCGCCCCGCCGTCCGACCTAGAAGCCGTCCCAGTACATCCACTCCCCACCCCGCCTAAACACCATGAAGAAACCTGTGAACAGGCCTTGTCCATAAACTATGACCTGAGACAAGCCCTGGAACAGGAAGGTCCCTTTGATTTAATTTACGAGCGGTACTCGCTGTGGAGTTTCGCCGCCATGGAATATGCCCAAACCCTTGGAGTCCCTGGACTACTGGAGGTGAACGCCCCCTTTACACAAGCCCAGACATACCGCCAGGATTGGGGTGGCCAAGCCAGCGCCAAACGAGTCGCTGAGCGGGTTTTTAGATCGGCAAGCACTCTGATTGCAGTCTCCGAATCAATCAAAACATCTCTAGAAAAGTATCCTGGCGTCAAACAACAGGTGCATGTGATCCCTAACGGGGTTAACCTCGACCGCTTTCCTAGAAATGTCGGCCCCTTCTTATTCCCCAATCCTGGCGCCTTCACAGTGGGATTTGTAGGCGCGCTGGAATCCCAAAATGGCTTACCCATTTTGGTTGAAGCTTTTGAGCGCCTTCAGAAATACAGTAGGGACACCCGTCTCCTGATTGTCGGGGATGGCCCAGAACGGGCGAATTTGGTCGCCGATTTGTCATCCCGAGGCCTATTGGAAATGGCTCATTTTACTGGAGCGGTTCCTGCAAATGAAGTACCTGGCTGGCTAGCGTCAATGGATGTTGCAGTCGCCCCCTATCCCGAACAACCTGATTTTTACGCCTCCCCCCTGAAGGTCTACGAATACATGGCGGCGGGTTTGCCCATTGTGGCTAGCCAAGTCGGCCAACTGAAAACCCTGATTAACAATGGCGTAAATGGTTTACTCTGCCCTCCTGGAGACGCTGTCGCTTTGGCTGAGGCATTGGAGCGGCTAAGACGTTTCCCCGAGTTTGGGACTCGGTTAGGAGAAATAGCCCGTGAATCTATGCGACAAAACCATAGTTGGGACGGCATCGCCCGCCGCATTTTGTATTTAGCGAATCGGACTGCAATGGTGGGCTGTTACTAACGCGCTTCGCCCAAGGTATGGCGTCCTCCTCCCGCCATTGAAAACATAATGGTGGAAAGGCCATCGATCAATAGGCCAATGCCAACCAGCAAACCGATTACCCAGAGCGCTGCGGATGGCCACTGGGAAGCGATGAAAATACCCAGAATAAGGGTTACGACACCATCCCCTAACATCCACCACCAATTGGGAACGGCTTTGAGTTGAAATGACAGAATCACCCGGCTTATCCCCTCAATCAGGAAGAGGATTCCCGCCACCAGCGTGATAAAGAGAACACTTTCAACGGTATGCTGCAGTAGCAATCCGCCTGCAATGACATAGAGAATGCTCAACCCTAGCTTCAGCATCAGGGGGCCTACTCTATGGGTCTGAAATACATGGATGAGTTGGCCGATGCCGCCGACAATAAAAATCCAACCGAGCCAACGCGCAACAGCCTGGGTGGAGAAATGCGGTTGAGCGATCGCCAAAATCCCCAAAATGATCATGAGGATACCCAGCGAGATCGTCCAACCAAACCTCTCCTGAAGGATATTCATAGTCTGACTGCGTTCTTCAGTACTCATTTTATTTCCTCCGTCGAGATGATAATAAAATCCTTTGTCAGGTCTGGCGTTGTTGCATAAATTCCTCAAAAGCTTTACTCAGAAGGGGCTTCGCAATTATTTCGGCACCCAAGATCATCCTGCTTGCAGGAATATCAGCAAATTCATGCAGCAAAGCCTACTATCTTAATGATGAGTCAGAATTTCCTGACATAGATGACAAAGATTAAGAAAGGTAATTTTTTTATCTAAACCTATCCGCTTTATTCTTTCGATTTACTTCATGAATCAAGGATAAATCGGCTTCCAGGCAATCACACCTATGAGATAATACTTACGTAAAGTAACTTTAAAAAAAATGAATTTGTCGGTATGATACGGATATCTTTATTCACTTGACATACTTCTTGTCATAGGATCCCCACTTTTTTGGGATATGCAGGCTTGGCTTCGGTACGGTTATCGACCGCTCCGCAGGGTCCTCTAAAATTTTGCTTTTCCCTTGATCAGAGTTTTTAGAACTTTTCATTGTTCTGTAAGGATCTGTAAGCCTGTTTTATTAGCGTCCATCTACTCTCCGCAGTACGAGCCACTAATAATAAGAAAATTGCGATGACTACTTTCTTTGATCAGATCAGATCCTTTTTTTTAAGAATTGCAGAATATTTCGCCGGTTTCACCGCTATATTATTCATCTATTTTTTGTTTCTCTTCATCGTTGATCACGAGCAGATTCTAGATTTAATCATTCGTTTCGTGTTTGGAGAACCCTTTTTGGAATAGATAATCGCTTAAATATCTTTTAGCTAGTTAGGGTTAAGCCCAGCGATCGCATCTCTTTGGGCTATGAATTTGAACCCATTCTTTCCCCTAAAGCCCCTATAGCCTCCCAGCACTAAATTAACCAGCCAAATAAACAGATATCTTACTAGGCTCCCAAACAGACAGAGCTCCTAGTCATTGATGAAAGCAATAATATTTACTGAGATTCCCGGCCTCTTGCAGAAGTCGGGGATTTTCAGTTTTGATTGATTCGGCACAATTTGGATATGAGATCTAATCGGTTAAGAGTAACCCAATATGAAATATAGTCTAGATTTTTCAGATACTGCCATTTTTATAATGGGAGGCTCCAGCGGCATCAATTTAGGCATAGCGGAAGCCTTCGCCGCCCATGGCGCGAACGTCGCAATCGCCAGCCGATCCCAGGACAAAGTTGACGCAGCCGTCAAAATTCTATCCGCCCATGGCGCTAAAGCGATTGGATTCAGCGCCGATGTCCGGGATGTTGAGGCGGTCAAAGCTACGCTGGAGAACGCGCAAAAACAATTTGGGACCATTGATGTGTTAGTGTCCGGGGCGGCGGGCAATTTCCCAGCATCGGCCCTTGATATGTCGCCCAATGCCTTTAAATCAGTGGTCGATATTGACCTCTTGGGGACCTTTCATGTCTTACAGTCTGCGTACCCATACCTAACCAAGCCCGGGGCTTCCCTCATCAACATTTCCGCTCCCCAAGCATTAGTCCCAATGGAACTGCAGATCCATGTCTGCGCAGCTAAAGCAGGGGTTGATATGATTACCCGGGGGTTAGCCATGGAATGGGGAGCAGCGGGTATTCGGGTCAATTCCGTTGTCCCCGGCCCCATCCAGGGAACTGAAGGAATGAAACGGATGGCGCCGACCGCAGAGTTACAGGAAGTTGTGACAAATTCATTACCCCTAGGTCGACTCGGCTCTCCCCAAGATATTGCGAATGCAGTGATGTTTTTAGCCTCGCCCTTGGCTAATTTTGTAACCGGCGCAGTGATTCCTGTCGACGGGGGATTCTCACTGGGTGGAGCCAGTGTAGCTGGAGCCGCCATCACCCATCAATTTAAACAACTCAAACGCTGATAGTCACCTTTCCCCGAACCTGCCGCTGTTCGGGCCGCCGAATCGCCGCTGGGACTTCGCTCAGGGGGTAGCATCGGTCAATGAAGGGGACGATCTTGCCAGCCGCCATGAAATCCTCCAAAATAAGCAAGTCCTCTGGGGTAGGGGCTGAAGCTACATAGCATAAGATGCCAATCCCCCGCATTGACGGACGCAGCGTGAACCTTCACAAGCACTCTATTGTCTTGCAAAACGGGTTTATCAACCTTTTCCAGACTTAATACATCCGGTGAGCCGTACTCGGATTGGACAATCGCTCTCATGGTATTTCCCCCTTTTCCATCAACCTGGCTTCCAACTTGCTCAGGGGCAGGCGGTTTCACTGCTTTCATGGTTCACGCTGGTAGGGCAATGAGCACGCGCCGGACAAATAACGCCGATGCATCAAGTGACCCACTCACCCAGGGCGACAAGCAGATCTAGCATATCGTCTTTATGACGTTGGGCCGTTATCTCTGCGGATTGGATAGAGCGTGACTGACAGCGAACATCCAACGTCCGCAACCAGGCGAACAATATTATCTGGTAAGGAATGGGAATACGCCCACGTTTCGCCGCAATCAAATCCTATGTTTATGTCACGTATGTAGCAATTATCCCACTGCTGAATTGCGGCGGCAGAAAACGTTGCAACTACGGAGAGCATTTTCTGAATATCATTTTCGGCAGACACATTGTCTATTGCATCGCTTTCAATCGTGGCGCGCCAGTCGCCCTCGGCTTCTTGCTGGTGATAGAGGACGCAGCACGTACGCTCGAACTCGTCGCACAGTAAATTGATTGGCCTCCTCGAGGCGAGTACAAGATCAGTGTTAATGTATCGGGTTACAACCGGCGCGATATCACATTGCATAGAATAAGCTTGCTACTTTACTCATCTGAATTATTCCTGTTACGTTCACTGCCGAAATAGTAGCCAAGGGCGCCGCTGACCAGTGTTACTTGAGATGTCCAAACAATGGTCATGAGCTCTCTATGCAAATCTGACTGACGTTCGTCGTTTTTTCCTGTCACTAAAATATCTGAAAAAATATAGGCGGCGATTCCTAGAAGGCTTAATGCAAGAAGCCCCAATAACCCCCCAGCCAACCAAGCTCTTGTTTGCTCCCTTTTAGCTTCGATATTGATCGCTTGTTCTGAAACTGTTTTCGATTGATTTCTCAATGTGGCAGGTTTATCCCTGCTACCAGCCCTTTCTTCCGCTCTCTCTTTAATTAATTCATCAATACTTAACGGTAATTCATCGATACTTGTAGAGGTGAGGCTAGATTGCTGAATTTTCTCATCCGTAGGCTCTTGCGGATTAGTACTTGTCAAAGCTTACTCCCTTCACCACTGAGCCAACAATCCTACCTGCTTTTACTCGACCAACAAGAATTTCTTTACCTTCAATCACTTGTTGTTTCAAGTAAGCGGCTTGCAAGATAGCGCGTCTAATCGCTTCGTTAGGAGTCACCTTATCCCTTTCCGCGAGCTGTTGAACAATATCGATTTCCTCGTCGGAAAGCATAATCGTAACTTTATTGGTTGCCTCTTCCATATAAGGTCATGTCCTTTGATGACGAAATACTGATGACGAGATATCCCCGTAATCAGCCGATAGCCTAGATCGAAGCCGATAGGTCAATTATACCTGTTAGGTTATTTGAAGGAATAAACGCAAGGCAACGTAGTTTTTTGAAAGAAAAACGGTATGTTATGGCGCCAACATACGAAATTCTTCTGTCAATTTGATAAGCAAACTCCTAAGGGGAGCTGTACGATCTATTGCTTCTTGTTGCCTGCCCCCTCGATATACAGAACTTCTTGAATGATATTCCTGGCTTCAGAGGTTACTTCCGAAGGTGTAAACAGCAACAATTCGATATGGCCCGGGTTCTGAATTATTGAAGCGGCCTCCTTCTAGGGCGTCTTTTGCGTCTGCAAAGAGATTGAATAAACAGTGATGATTGACCGAAATCTTTCTTGCTAAAGCGTTACATGAAAGCGGTGAACATTCCGGACTGGTGTGAGCAGTAAACGTGACGACGTCAAACCCTTCAAGGCGATTATCCTCAGGGATCTGCACGTCTGTTGCAAACGAGGGTTCGGGCGTGAAAACAGACCATTCTCCTGAGTCTTCGTCAAACTCGTATTCGTAGACCTCGTAATAAAACAAAGTCATCCCCGATAAGTCAATGCTTTCTTGCTTTGCAATGTCTTCGATGTCTTTAGGGGAATTGAATAGCCAATATCCGTTGTGTTTCCAATAGTTGATGTAGTCGGCGAAATCTTCTGAAATACAGCTGCTCAATGAGTAGATGTCGACAATCCCCTTAGCCGCTAGCCAATCTGGGCTAGCTGCAACTTTTTTGTACAGGTAGCCAATGGGGATCATGTCTGCCTCTGAGTGAATAGCTGCGATCGCTGTTTTTCTCGCCCAATTCCCCCCCATTTAACTCTGCCGCATTTTCCCACCCAAGCAACGGCGGGTGTTTCCCTTCAGAGCAACTGACGAAATTGAACCCATTCTGCGATCGCTCATGAAAACGGCAGTCCTTCCTTCCACAACTTGCATTCGACCAGCCTCCGGAACCCCTTACCAGCCAAACTACATGGCTATGCTATTCGCCAGCTGATGCGTATGGATGTTTCCGAAATAACTCTTGACCGTTTTCAGTCGTTGGGGTGCGATCCCTGCCCTGAAAATCTAGACAATACAAAAAATTAAGAACACTTGCCCATCTGGAAAAAGCTACTATCCAATTGAATCATTCTACAGTTCCAACACTTCGTCACAGACAAACTTACCTACCCGTCTAACATCAAATGGATGGGTAAATGGGATGTGAATTTCCATTAAATTCCATTAAATTCCATAGGAAAGGAAGAACATTAGCAAGCTTGCGTCGAGATGGGAGATGATGACGCCTATTTTTCGCCCCCTGTGTCTAGCAATTCTTTTAGCGGCGTCTAGCATCCTGGTCCTGGCGGGGTGCCATCCAACCCAACTGACAACCCAGGAAGCTCGAGGGTCTCAACTTGTGATAGCCATGCCCGGAGACCCCCAGACCTTTAACTATGCGGTGAATACTTCCGACTACAGCGTTTTCGACTACCTCTATTCAGGCATGCTGAGGGAAAATGGGCTAACCGCCGAACTAGAGCCTGCCTTAGCGGAGTCGTGGCGGATTTCTGCAGATCAGCGGCAGGTTACGTTCACATTGCGGCCTGGGTTGCAGTGGTCAGACGGCCAACCGCTCACCGCCGATGACGTATTGTTCACCTTTCAGGATATTTATCTCAACCCCGCCATTCCCACTGTGTATCGAGATTTCTTTCGGATCGGCCAAGCGGGCGCTCTGCCAACGGTGCAGAAACTCGATCAACAGCGGGTGATGTTTACTTTACCGGAACCCTTTGCCCCTCTTTTAAGAAATGCGGGAACCCTGGCGATTCTTCCCTCCCATGCATTACGGGATTCGGTTCAAACCACCGATGCGAATGGAAATCCAAAATTTCTCTCCACTTGGAGCACCGGAACGGATCCGCACGAAATCATTGGCAATGGTCCTTTCTGGATAGAAAATTATGAGCCCGATCAGCGGTTGATCTTACGGCGTAATCCCTACTACTGGCGCTCGGATTCTCGGGGCTATGCTCAACCTTACATCGATCGTTTGGTGCTGCAGATTATCTCCTCCACAGATGATCAATTGCTTCGATTTCGCTCTGGGGAACTTGACAGTACGGGGGGCAGTCCCGAGGCGTTTAGCTTACTAAAGGGGGAAGAAGGACGTGGGAAATATACCATTTACAATGGAGGCCCAGAGGCCCGCATTCGGTTTGTTGGATTCAATCTGAATCAAGCTCGAGATATCCAAGGCAATCCCTTTGTCGATCCCATCAAGTCAAGATGGTTCAATACCCTGGCATTTCGGCAAGCGGTGGCCTACGCCATCGACCGGGAGCGAATTAAAAACTCCATCTATCAGGGATTGGGGGAATTGCAACATTCCCCCATTGGGCTCCAGAGTCCGTATTACCTCTCGCCAGAAGAGGGATTAAAGGTCTACCATTATGACCCGCAGAAGGCTATAAAGCTTCTGTTACAGGCTGGATTCCAATACAACGATGATCAAGAACTGATGGATGGGCAAGGCAACCGGGTCAGATTTACGATTCTAGTGAAGTCTGAGGAGAAATCTAGGGTAGATACGGCGGCGCTTATCCAACAAGATCTCAGCAAGATTGGAATCAAAGCCGATTTACAGGTGTTGAGCTTTAACATTGTCTTGCAACGACTTTTAGAAAAGAGAGATTGGGAGTGCTACGTCGGCGCGTTTGAAGTGGGAATGGTGGAGCCGCACGATGTTTTTCTGTTCTGGCATAGCGCCGGGTCGTTTCATCAATTTAACCAAGGCCCGCAACCCGGAAACCCGCCTATTGAGGATTGGCGGGTTTCTGACTGGGAACGAGAAATTGATTCGCTCTTTATCGCGGGGGTTAAAGAATTGGATGAGCGCAAGCGCAAGGCAATTTATGATCAATTTCAGCAAATTGTAGCTGAGCAAGCGCCTGTGTTTTTCTTGGTCAATCCCCTTTCATTACAGGCCATTCGCGATCGCGTTCAGAATGTTAAATTCTCTGCCCTCAGAGGCCCATTCTGGAATATTGAAGAATTAAACATCCGGGAAGCGCTAAACGAAACCCAAACGAGTCGCCGATGAACACTATGCCACTAGGCGCTATACCAATAGCAGCAGAAGCAGCAAGAAGCCAAAGACGGAGCAGCCGGACTCGAAAAGGCTTTGAGAAATTGAATTGTGAGCCATGGGGTCACCTCAGGTTAGGGGCTAAGCGTAGACAAGTGAACTGTCTGTAGATGGAATTGTCTGTAGATGACTGTAAATGGGTAGTGGATTTCAGAGGTTGTACGGTTGAATGCCCTGATGATTACCAGATTAATGGGGAATACTCTCCAATACCGTGATTCGAGACTGATTGATTTGTGATTGACGCCATCGGGCCAGGTGATGGGAACCAGCGATCGCAGTGAGTCCAAACCCCTTTACCAATGATCCAGATCACGCCTCTTGACTTAATTTTATCAACTGGCAATCAACTGAGAAGGGGCAGTATGCCACAATTGCTCCAATCGGTTAGCCGGCATAGTCAGGTACAACACATCCCGATTGGACAAAACATGGTCCAGTAGATCAAATCCGTGCAGAGCCTGACTTGGCGTTTCAATATAGAGGGGAACCAAATCCGCCGTCATCGCCACTTCATGGACAGGCTTATTAAAAAAGGGATGCCTGGGGGTAATCAGGATCGCCAACGCCACCCATAGACTATTGGAAGTCATGCCATTCCCAAAGATCCGCCCCCCCAAGGCCGCCGCTGCAAAGGCCGGAGCCGCCAGCTCCGTAGGACTCATCACCCGTTCAAACTCAAAAACCTGCTGAACTTGACTGGCGAATTGAGAGTCTTGATTACGCACCACGACCGGCAGCTTCGGGATCAAGCTTTTTGTCGTCAGAGTAATTTCTAGATTGACCGTGTCGTCGCTGGTCACCGCCAAAAGAGCGGCCGCGTGCGATACATTAACAGAACGTAAAGTTTCAGGAACACTGGCGTCGCCAAAAAAGACCGGCGCTTTGAGGGCGCGCACCGCATTCACAAATCGCCCATGGGGGTTGCGCTCCAGGACAACGACTTCGTGGCCTTGGGTTTTGAGTTGTTTAACAATCTGAAATCCAACACTCCCCAAGCCACAGACTACATAATGACTGCGCTGGGGCAAATGAGCCGCATTCCAAACCTGTTGAAAATGAGCGCCCAGGACAAAGTCATTCAGGATGGCGTAGAAAATACCAATGACGCCCGCTCCCACCAGCATCATGATCGACGTGAAGACCTTGATCAGCGTAGGAGATTGTTCCGCCACCTCTTCATGCCCGCCGGCGCCGGTAATCATACCCACCGTAAAGTAAAGGGCGTCAACCATGGACATGCTGAGGTTAACGCTGATGTAGACCAGGGTTGAGGCGGCAATGGTAATCAGTAGAGCCAGGACCACTAATAGGGCGGCGCGACTTTGGCGTCGAAACTGGATCAAGCCCGCCAGGAAACTTTGCAGTCGTCGTTTCAAAGAGCGATGGGACTTTCGGACACTCGGTTTAGTGGCGACAATCAAGCGATCCCCGGTTTGCAGCAGCCGCCCTTTTAAGACGGCGGACACCAAATCAATATCTTGATCGGCTGGTAGATAGTAAATCAGCATCCGCGCCGGGTTTTCCCAGAGTTGGCGCAAAGGAGCCCCATTCCAGGGATGGCGCTGATCAATAAACTCTTCGTAAATCGGCCAGGTGCGATTCATTAACTGAATTTGGCCGATTGCTCGATTTCCCAATGCGGCAAAGGCAAAGAGCGGTCCCGCTAGAGAGGACACACTCATGGTGACGTGATGGGGGAGAGTTTGATCGAGACGATCTCCCAAATGAGTGTTGAACAAGCGATTGATGATCCGAATTTGCGGGTTCAGCACTCGGGCTTGGGTCAGAATGGCCAGATTAAGGGTGTCGTCTGAATTGGCCAGCAGCAAAGTATGAGCTTCATGAATGCCTGCATCCAGGAGGGTTGAGGCTGCTCGCAAATTGCCGATTACAATGTCGCAGTCTGTGTCGGGGAGGGGGCGATCGCTAATCCCCACCACTTTTGCTCCCTGCTGTTTCAACAGAGAAAAAATTCGATATCCAGTGCGGCCTAGACCACAAACAATGATTTTGGGATTCATACCTAAGAACTCGCTGGGCAGACTACTCGGAGGACCCGGGCAAAGCGCTCAAGTTGTTGTCTAAAATGAGCCATCACCTGTTGAAATCCCTAGATAATGTGAGCTATCAGCACAAAGCAGGAAATTATTCCTGAGGCAGAATATAGAAATCAGGAGACAGAATACAGTTTTTACTGACTTCTGTACTTAGCCTTCCTCTTCTGCAGAACTATCCAGGCTTAAATGAGACGTCAATCTGTGACTAAAGGCTATTCACTTAAAGTGGGAAATTTCCCTTGAGAGGGAATACAAGAGTCAAGATCCAGAATCCAGTTTCTGACCAACTTGTGCATGCTGCACGCTTCCCCAACCGACTTTCCCGGTTTAAGTGACAGGCCTGAATCAATCATTTATTGTTTGGTCATTTCTGTGGCTGGAACTGTAGTTCAATACACTGAGGGGAAAGATTACTGGTTTTCTTAACCCATTTTGTCAATAAAGCTCCTTCATTCATGCGCCCGCATTTATTCGAGAGCCCTAAGTTTTTCTTCAGACTCTGCTGATTACCTCTTCACCGCCTCATCTCTACACTGAGGTTTAAGACTATCAGATCTCAATGAAGATACGGTTTATACAGGTATAAATCATTCCTTAACTTCGTCGTTCCATTTCAAGGCCAATAGTTCAAGCGTACTGTAAAAATTGCCTGGTGTCTCCTCCTTTTAGTCCTATAGCCTGATGGGGTAAATCCATCAAACATCAATTTTTCTAGGATGCCGGTAAAGGTCTGTAAAAAAAACTGGCGGTTATCCACACTCATCCAAATTGCAAGACAGGATCGAGATATGACGGTTCAACTCAATATAGTTAGAACTCAAATAGTAAAAATCAGGTATCAACCTAAGCCGGGACATTCTGACGGGGCAAAAATGCAGAAGTCAGGAGTCAGAATCCAGTTCCTGAACGACTTCTGACTTCTGTATTCCTTCTCTACAGGATTGTCCCACTTTAAGTTGGCAGACTAAAAT
>JAAUYH010257976.1_pt1 | contig 21507 bp, 15 predicted proteins | sample 7278061 | NCBI WGS metagenome assembly JAAUYH01 (sample SAMN14350203, study PRJNA611818) | marine sediment metagenome | isolation source: surface marine sediment (0.6m) | place: French Polynesia: Moorea | collected 2018-08 | reverse complement strand
TGCTATCCCCGTGACCCTATCTTGGTGAGAGATAGTAGCAATTTCTTGACCCGTGCTGAGTTGGACTAACTTGGCCGTATCATCAGCACTTCGAGTCGCTAAATACTCCCCATTGGGACTGAATGCTATCCCCGTGACCCTATCTTGGTGAGAGATAGTAGCAATTTCTTGACCCGTGCTGAGTTGGACTAACTTGGCCGTCCCATCTCTACTTCCAGTCGCTAAATACTTCCCATCGGGACTGAATGCTATCTCCGTGACCGCATCTTCGTGAGAGATAAGGGCAATGTGATTGGGCAATAAATTAAGTCCATTACGTAAAGCTGAATCGGCTTCTGGGGAAGGTTCATCAATCTCTTGTGCAGTCTTAAATGACTCTAAGGCAAGTAAAACACTAGGCTCATGTAGATTGGCTTTCTGACTTCTAATCCATTCTGAGGTGGCAGCTAACTGACGCACAAATTGCATTTTTTCTTGCTTTCTAGATTTGAGTGCAAAACTTACGGCAGCTATAGATAAGCTAGATAATAACAATATGCCAATAAACGAGCCAATTGCCAGTTTTCGTGCTGCTACTAACTTTTCTTTAATTTTGCGATCGCGCCAATTAATACTAGCATCAATAAATTCATTAGTAATATCGCTTAAACCACCGAGAACAACTTCTAAAGTATGCTCTTTTCTTAGCTCAACAATTTTTTCTAATTTAGAACCACTCCATAATTCATCCTTTGCCCTTTCTGGATTAGTTTGACGTAAATCTTGCCATTGTATTGCATCCTCTGCTAACCGATTATTAATCGAAATTAGTTCACGAGCATCTTTAATCCAATCCTTGAGTTTAGCCCAAGATGTGAGTAAAGCTTCATGGGCAATCTCTACCGTTGACTGTCCCTCTCGTTCTACATCGTCACTGACTAGCAAGTTGCGATTAATCAGCAGATTAACTGTCTCCTCTAATTTTCCTGTAAACTCTGATTTGTAAGCCCTCCTACTAACAGCAGTTTTAACAAGATCGGATTCTTCTAATCTGATTACATCAACTAATCTCAGCAAAATTTGTTTGGTAGCTAACTGTTGCTCTACTGGCAACTGCTCATAAATTTGATTGACGTGCTTCTGTAATGCGCCTCTAACTCCTCCCAAATTACGATAAGTGGAAATATTTAAGGTTCGATCAGAAAGATCGTCATCTTGCCATAGTAAATCTAAGGTATATTGCAGTAATGGTAGGAAACCTGCTTGCCCCCGAACATCTTGAATAATTTCCTCAACCAAACCTGGTTCAAAAACAACTCCATGTTGTGCTGCTGGTTGTTCGATGGCTTGGCGTAGTTCCTCGGTTTGCATATCCGCCACCAAGTTAATATTATTTTGGGCAATTTTGGCAAATTGAGGGTAAGCACTCAATTCTTCCAAAAAGTCCGATCGCATTGCTAGGATCAACTTGATCGATCTATCTGTATTTCTAGCAATACTAATAATCCCTTCAATAAAATTGCGTCTGGTTTCCAGATTAGAACAGATAGTAAATAATTCCTCAAACTGATCGATAAATATAACCCACTGAGGATATTTACTTTTAAGTAGATGAGTAGTTTTAGTGAAAGTATCGTTTTTACTTTCTAAGACAAATTCTACTTCTTCTTCACTAAAGATATCCTTTGTCGGATCGAGCAAACTACGATGAAAAGAAATAAAAGGATTTCGGTTAGGAGTAAACAGACAACACTGAAATGGTGTTTCTGAGAAGCTCTCTATCTGGGGAATAACTCCAGCCCTAACCACAGAAGATTTTCCACTACCAGAAGCCCCTAAAACCAATACTAAATTACTCTGGTTTACAGCTTCAATTAGTTTATTAGTTAATCGCTCTCGACCAAAAAATAAGTCTTTATCTACAGCATTAAATCGTTTTAGTCCCTTGTAAGGAGAACGGGCAATAAAAGGACGCTGCAAAATTTTTGCACTGTCAGCAGTTAAGCTAGCAGAAGAATCCACAATAGTATTGAGTGGTTCTTTAATTCGCAGTTCAATCACTTCCTGTTGGGGAAGTTCAACCCATTTACTCTCTGCTTCTGAATAAACTGGAACTAACTTACGTTCACTTTGACTACTACCATAAATTTCTAGTTGAATGCGATTACAACCAAACTCATAAGCCTTTTCAATAGATTCTCCATCCCCTAATGCCTCATAAAAACCCGTACTAAAAGCTACTGCTGCATCATCTCTAATTTCTCTTTTTGTCCCAATTACATAATTAATATGCTGGTTAATTTCTAATGCTTGCACCTGAGAATAACAAGCATTCAATACCACACATTCAACTTGGTTCTTAAATAACTTAAATAAATCCGCTATAGCTTGAGTATCTAAGAACTGTTGTTGTCCCGAAGTAGTTTCTAAAACCAATCCTTGACTACCAGTACCATGCCCACAAAAATGAACAATCCTCGCTGCTTCTTTGCGAATCGATCTTTGTAAATCTTCAACCCGAACTGCAACTTTCGAGCGCAAAACAAATTGCTCTCTATTTTTACCACGTTCCAGTGCTTCTTCAATCTCACGAATTTCTGGATTTAACCGTAGTTGTTCTGTCCCTTGGGGATTAGATGCTAATACCAAAATTTTGGTAGTCATCAGTTGTTATGTGCAAATAAAAAATTACCTATATTGATTAAGTAGTCTGAAAACCATTGATATATGCAGCCATAGTTAACAAAAGTATATACTCATCGTTTGTTGAAGTTATATGAAATACAAAAAAGAATGCAACAGGTTATCTGGTAGGGTTGATTCGCGAATCAACCCTACTACAGGATTTTATTTGTAGCAAACATTTAAGCATTTCATATTATTTTAGTAAATCTGTTTTTATTAACTGTCCGCGATCGCACTATACTTGTTCAAGTGACGTACTCCCGACGCTCACCTAGCGGTAGAGCGCGGGCTTCTCAACTCACGCCGAGAAATTTCTGCGTTGCACTTGCCTAGATATTGCTACCCCTGGCAGTACGCATTCAGCAGACAGTTTCCTTTCCGACTCGTCCAGCCGTACTTCGTTTAGACCTCGTTGAAGAATTACACGACCACTAGCATGATCCCTTGTTGTTTGATAACCACATTCACCACAGAAATGATCTCTTTCTTTAAGTTCTTTCTTGCCCGTGTGAGTACCGCATTCTGGGCAGATCTGCGAGGTATATTTATGATCAACTTGAGCGAAGTATTTACCGCGCTTCCAGCAGACCCAAGACAACAAATCTCGGAATTGACCGAATCCACCGTCAAGCATTTGTTTTCCAAGAAAACCCCTGGCAGTCATTTTAAAGTTGATATCTTCAACAAAAATCATGTCTGCCTGGTCACAGAGAAGATGGCTAGTTTGAAAGTGAAAGTTCTTACGAGTGTTAGAGATTTGATGATGGAGTCTAGCAACCTTAAGCTGTGCTTTCTCCCAGTTCTTAGACCGTTTGTTTTTGCGAGATGCTCTCCGTTGCAGCACTTTAAGCCTACCTTGGAGTTCTCGAAAAAACTTAGCGGGTTCAACTCGGAAGTTGTCACTAGTCACCAAAAAAGATTTTAGTCCGATATCGATGCCTATTCCTCGCCCAAACGGGATGGGGTCGGGAACATTAACATCAGATTGAATAGTTACTACTGCATACCAAACAGTTCCTCTCGCTCTAGCTACTATCCTGACTCCTTTAACCTTAAATCCTTTGGGAATAGGTCTATGGCAGTTGATTGTCACCTCTTTAATCTTGGGCAGTTTAATCTGATTTCCAGAGATAGGATTTTCTTTAAACTGCGGGAACAAAAAGGATTGATGTTTACCATATTTTTTGTAACGAGGAAAGCCAAAACCACGGTTTTTGAAGACTTCCCAAGTGTTATGCAATCGCTTGACCACATCCTGGGTTACTTGAGAATGAACTTGTTTATACCAAGGATTTTCTTTCTTCCATTGAGTAAGCTGTCTTTTCTGTTCCAAGTAACTAGGAAAAGGAATATCGGGAGACATAATATATTCCCGATTCAAAGAGCAAGAGTCCAAACTACATTTTCTCGAAGCAATCCAATCTTTGATATCGCGCAAACATCGATTATAAAGATGTCGGCACGTTTCCAGCCAGTCAAGCATAAGTGCTTGCTGCTCTGGGGTTGGATATATTCGATAGGTGTAGTTCATAGTGAGCATGCACTTATTTTAGCATAAGATATGAACTACGATAAAACCTTCCCAATAGTTAATCGCGCTCGCTCTCATCCCGACGCTGACGCATCGGCAGCGCAAACTCGAACCTGCCGCGCTTTACAGCGCGGGGCTTCCCTCTCGCAAGGCTAACTATAAATGCGATCGCTAAGGATTCTCAATTGTTCAGCTAGGGTTTCATAGCTTCCCTAAAAAGGTCATAATTCCGTACGTGAAGCGACTACTAAAGGTCACTCCGAACTAAGAACTACAAACTCCTACCGATTATTCCTCTTTGAGCCAACTGAACATAGCTCGTAAATCTTTACCTACTTCTTCAATGGGATGTTCCGCTTCTTGACGGCGCATAGCAGTAAACCCTGCTTTACCAGACATATTTTCTAAAACAAAATCGCGGGCAAACTGTCCAGATTGAATTTCTGATAAAATTTTACGCATTTCTGCGCGGGTTTGTTCATTGACAATGCGAGGACCACGGGTATAATCACCATATTCTGCGGTAGTCGAAATACTGTCTCGCATTTTTGCCAAGCCACCTTCTACGATCAGATCTACAATTAACTTAACTTCGTGAAGGCATTCAAAATAAGCAAGTTCAGGTTGATAGCCAGCTTCCACTAAAGTTTCAAAGCCAGTTTTGATTAAAGCACTCAAGCCACCACACAAAACAGCTTGTTCGCCAAATAAATCTGTTTCTGTTTCTTCTCTAAAAGTAGTTTCTAAAATACCTGCACGAGTACCACCGATACCTTTAGCATAAGCCATAGCGCGATCGCGAGCTTGTCCAGAAGCATCTTGATACACTGCAAATAAGGAGGGAACACCTTGTCCTTGTTCGTAGGTACGTCTAACTAAATGTCCTGGTCCTTTAGGCGCAACCATAACTACATCTACAAAAGATGGAGGGACAACTTGACCAAAGTGAATATTAAAACCGTGGGCAAAAGCTAAGATTTTTCCTTCCTTGAGATTAGGTTCAATTTCGTTTTTATAAACACTTTTTTGCACCTCATCAGGCAATAAAATCATGATTAAATCCGCAGCTTGGGCTGCATCAGCCACACTCTTAACCGTTAAACCTGCTGCCTCTGCTTTTGCTTGAGATTTACTCCCAGGATATAAACCAACAATTACATTAATACCACTATCTTTTAAATTAAGAGCATGAGCGTGACCTTGAGAACCGTAACCTATAATTGCTACTGTTTTTTGCCCTAATAAATCTAAATTGGCATCTTCGTCATAGTACATCCGCGCCATAAATTTTATCTCCTTAAAAATAAGCTTATCCTGCAAACTTATAATTATACTTTTTTGTCTGTTGCTAGTAGCTAATTATTTTTTGATTCTTGCTTATAATAAATGTGATTTGGCATTACCTACAGTCCCCAAATGAGTACAGGGTTAGGGACGTAGCATGCTACGTCCGTACAGTCGTTGGTTTTGATTGATATGTCTCGAAAGCTGCATTCTTTATTTTCCAATCTTGCCAGTGCTAACCATGAATCGGAATTGAGAGAGCATTTTATGGCTAAGGCTGGAGATATTGTGGCAGCTACAGCTTGGGGTTGGAAGTTTTTTGCCGATGATTTTCGGGTGATTGATTGTGAATTTCACGGTTTACCTAGTAGTATTTTGCAGCACTATCAAGAGGTAGGCTATCGCTACGATCCTTTGATGTGTTTTGCCATTCAGTATCATGCACCAGTACATGAAGAAGTAATTTTAACGCCCAAAAATTGGCAACATAGCATTATCTATCAACACGTTTTTTCACGTTATGATATTGAACATATCGCAATCGCCCCATTAATTGGCGATGGTCGTTTACTGGGAAAAATTTATTTTACTCGCAGCAAAAATACACCACCATTTACCCAAGAAAATTTAACTCAACTTAGTGCTTTGTCTACTCACTTATCCGTTTGTTTAGCTAAAGTAAAATTGCAACAGAAAGTAAGAGAATCACCCTTTGTAAACTGTTTAACCCCTAGAGAACAACAAATTGCCAATTTAATAGCTGAGGGATTAAAAACGGTGGAATTAAGTGCTGAACTAGGAATTACGCAAAATTCGGTCAAACAAGCTTTAAAACGGATGTTTGCCAAATTAAATGTTTCTACCAGGGCTGAAATGATTGCTAAATTAAGAAACGTTTCTCTTGGTTGACTTGTGTTTAGTCACCCTGAAACTTCATATCCCTGCTACTAAAGAAGGATAGGTAATACTAAATCCGATTGATAAAAGTTACTTTTAATTTTTATCTCTTATTTTTCCAACCTAACTGACTTCTGCGGAGGAGGAACATCGAAGCCTCCGAACTTCTGACTTACATGACCGATAAATAATATTTGCGAACAGGATTTAGTATAAATTATTTGAATATAATTGGCGTAAGTCCTAAAATTTAATAGCTATAAGCTTTGTCTATCTTTAGGAACAGTAGTTTATAGCTTTTTGAGTAATAAAGTTCCATACTGCAATCTCGATCGTTTTTGATGACCAATTTAGAACCTGAGTTAATTTCCCCAAAGAAACAAAATCAAGCTTTTCAGTGGTTACAAGTTAGTAGTTGGACAATATTAGCCGTTATCATTGCTCTAGCTATCTCTGTACCGATAATTTTTGTTTTTAAGAGTGTTTTTGCTGACTCTGGAGAAATATGGAGTCATTTAGTAGAAACTGTTTTAGCTGATTATATTATCAACTCTTTCTGGCTGATGCTAGGAGTAAGTTTAGGAGTTTGCCTTATTGGCGTAGGAACAGCTTGGCTAGTTACAATGTGTAGTTTTTGGGGTAGTAGTTGGTTTGAATGGTCTTTACTCCTTCCTTTGGCTGCCCCTGCTTATCTACTGGCATACGCCTACACCGATATGCTAGATTTTTTTGGGCCAGTGCAAACTTGGCTACGAAGTATTTTTGGTTGGACTAGCGTTCAAGACTACTGGTTTCCTGACATTCGCTCTTTGTGGGGTGCTGTGGTTATGTTGATGCTAGTTTTGTATCCTTACGTTTATTTACTAGCAAGACTCGCTTTTCTTGAACAGTCTATTTGTACCCTCGAAGCAAGTCGCTCTTTGGGTTGTAATCCCTGGCGTAGCTTTTTTACTACGGCATTACCTTTAGCTAGACCATCAATTATGGCTGGTTTAGCTTTAGCTTTAATGGAAACTTTAAATGATTTTGGGACAGTACAATATTTTGGCGTTAGTACCTTTACTACAGGAATTTATCGGACTTGGTTAGGGATGGGAGAAAGAGCAGCAGCAGCCCAACTTGCTGCTTTTTTGATGCTATTTATCCTGGTCTTAATTGTCTTAGAAAGATGGTCTCGTCGTCAATCTCGCTATTATCAAAGTGCTAATTCTCGGCAAAACATACCTAAATATAAGTTGGGATGGCTCAGAAGTATATGTGCTTGGGTTGCTTGTTTTCTGCCAATTTCTCTTGGTTTTATCATCCCCTCTGGTTATTTGCTGCAAATGACCATTAATAATCTGAGTGAAACTTTCGATGATGACTTTTGGTCTTTAGCTAATCATAGTTTCTTATGTGCGATCGCGACAGCTATCATTGCTATGATTATTGCTTTAATTCTGGCTTATGGACAAAGATTACAGCCTAATTGGGCAATGAGAACTTCTGTAAGAGTAGCAGCTATGGGTTATGCTATCCCAGGTTCAGTTATTGCTGTGGGTACGCTGATTCCTTTGGGTAATTTTGATAATACTTTAGATGCTTGGATGCGTTCTAATTTTAATATTTCTACTGGGTTACTCCTGTCTGGCACAATTGTAACCTTAATTTTTGCCTATTTAGTCAGGTTTTTAGCAGTGGCTTTTAGTTCAGTAGAATCAAGCCTCAATAAAATTACTCCTAATCTTGACGACGCATCTCGTAGCCTTGGTTATGGGACTACTAGTACTCTCTGGAAAGTCCATGTACCCTTAATGTGGGGTGGGTTACTAACTTCTACTATGCTGGTCTTTGTGGATGTAATGAAAGAGTTGCCAGCTACTTTAGTAATTCGTCCTTTTAATTTTGACACTTTAGCAATTAGAGTCTATCAATACGCCTCTGACGAAAGATTAATAGAAGCTTCTGCACCAGCATTAGCTATTGTTTTAGTAGGAATGCTTCCTGTAATTTTGTTGAGTTTAAGAATCGCTAAATCTCGTTCCTGAGAGGCTAATAAGCTGAAATACACAAAAGAATAATACGCATCACTATTCACTACTCATTAATCATTTTTATTAAAAGGTATAGTTTACTTGTGTTGTGGAGCCACTAATAATATTTTGATTGGGAGCATCCCAAGTTTGCGCTTTTAGCTTACCTTTCCTAAATTCAGCAATAGAAAAGGCAGCATCTTGAGCAATTTCATCTCTACATCGCTCTATCATCCGACGTTAAACCCTCTCTAAGAGAGGGTTTTGTTGATTTTATCCTGTTATTTTTCTGCAAATAAGCACTAGAGACTGATTTTGATTTCCCCATCATTCAATACAACTATATCGACTTTAAGAGGACCTGAAGTGTAAGTTGTTTCAGTAACAATAACTTTGATTTCATCTAAAGATTCGGGAGATTCAACTATTTGATCGATAAATTTCACTAGAGTAGTTATTTGACCATCTCCTACTTCCATCTCCCCGATAATACCAGCCCTTCGAGCTCGGAATTGAGAAGCAGCCAGCAACCAATTGAATCTTTCTTGAATATCTTCACGGGTTGTTTGTTCTGAATCGATAGAAACGGTGGCTAATTCTTCTCCAGAGTCAAATATTTTTTTATTTAAAGCCAAGTCTACAAAGACACCAATGGTATTTTCTCCTTGAACGTAATTACCCGCAGAAACAATACGCATAACGTAATCTTGACCATCTTGAATTTGCTTAAGTACTTGATTTACTTGTGCCTTAGTAATTTTGATCACTCTTTGATCAAAATGTTCTTCATCAAGATAAATTGCTTTAGCTGCATTGCGATTAGCTTCTCTGAGTACTTGATCGATCGCAACAATAGCAGCACTAGGTTCTACAATTCTAACTTGAGCAGAAGCCAATACTTGACCTTTGACAACGGCGATTTGTCTTTCTCTTAGTTCTTGAATATAAGTTTGATAGTATTTTTCTAGAGTTTTGATTCGCTGTAGTAAAAATTGTAATTGCTCTGCTGATTTGTTCAGTTGTTCTTTTCTGGTTTGAAGTTCTTGGTCTTTTGTCGCGATCGCACTGTCTAGGGTTAAAATTTGTTGATCTCTGGTGGAAATCTCTATCTGTAGCGATTGTTTCTGTTGTTCTAATTGTTGTAGACGAGTTTCTTTTTCTTGTAATATCCGATCTTGACTAGCAATCTTTGCTTCTTTTTCTTGTAATTGACTCTGGAGTTGTTGACTTTGCTCTTCCAATTGAGCAAGTTGTTCCAAGCCTTTATTACGTTCAGCTAAAAGCTCATTTAATTCAGCCCGCATCAGACTAGCTTGATCTGAGACAGTTTTTAACTGAGTTTGAGCTTGAATAAAATCTTGATTGATTTTTCCTAATTGTTTTTCTGCCTCTATTTGCTGCTCTCTAACCGTAGACAGTTGTGTTTCTACTTCTTGTTTCTCTTGGTTAGCCTGTTGTAATTCTCCTTCTACTCGTCGTTTTTCTTTGAGGATATCATCTAATTGAAATACACCTTTGCGTAAAGACTCGCTTAAGCCAAATAATATGCCTAAAGTAGAGGCAGCAATTGATAAACCCGTAATAAAGGTGATGATCCTCGCCGTTTGACGAGGACGCAGCTTGAATAGTCTTAGTCTTGCTTTGCCTACTTTAGTTCCTAAGCGATCGCCTAAGACTGCGATCAATCCTCCCAGCAATACAATTGCTGCAATTAGAATCCAAGCACTAGTCATGGTGTCTTGGTGTTATGTAAACTGCTGAGACAAAGCTACTGGATTATGTACTGTTATCTTTTTCTTGTGAATAGAAATCATATTTTCTTGTCGCAAATCTCCCAAAAGACGAGTAACAGTAACACGAGTTGAACCAATAGCTTCAGCGATCGCTTGATGAGAAAGCTTTAAATCAATCCTAATCCCTTCATTAGTAGGAACACCAAAATCACGACAAAGAATTAACAAAAAACTCACTAATCGAGAACCCATATCTCGATGAGCCAAAGTTTCAATCATCATTTCTGTTTGTAAAATGCGCGAAGACAGCCCCCGCAACATAATCATAGACAGTTCAGGATTTTCTTTAAAGGCTTGTTCTACTTGTTCGATCGGTGCTGAGAGAAGTTCTACGGGAGTAAACGCGACTGCATGATAAAAACGATCTGAACGCTGTCCCGTAATTAAGGAGAGTACACCAAATACACTATTTTCTCTTAATAAAGCTACCGTAATTTCTTCTCCTGCTTCATAAACACGAGAAAGTTTGACTGCTCCTTTGAGTAAAAAGTATACTCTTTCTGCGGGATCACCAGGAAAAAAGATTGTTTTGCCTCGTTCAAAAGACTCAACAATAGGCGGAAACGAACCACGACCAATTTGACGGAAGACAGATGCTAAGGGTTGATTTTGAGTCAGAGATAGTTCCATCGAAGCTCACTCATACGGGAGACACTAAATTAGTTGTTTAATCTTATAACCTTTAATGGTTAGATAAGAATGATTAATATTTTAAACAGATAGCACTAAATACAGTAGATGATCAGACGAGAGAAAGTTTTTTGTTTTTTATGCTGCACAATTATCCTATACCTACCAAAAAGTTAGTATTTATTTGCTACGTTATCATGCTCATCTTAGTTTACTTTCATACTATCAGTAGATAAATACCATAAAAATAAATTATTCAATCGATATGCTAAATTTAACTGGAAAAAATGCTCTCGTTACAGGAATTGCTAATAACCGTTCAATTGCTTGGGGTATTGCTCAACAATTACATCAAGCTGGAGCTAACTTAGGCGTTACCTATTTACCCGATCCTAAAGGACGTTTTGAGAAAAAAGTGGGAGAGTTAGTAACTCCTCTTAATCCCAGTATATTTTTACCCTGCGATGTTCAAAATGACGAGCAAATCGATACTACGTTTGCTCAAATTGCTGAAAAATGGGACAAATTAGATATCCTGATTCACTGTTTAGCTTTTGCTGACAAAAAAGATTTATCAGGGGACTTTAGTGCTACTTCCAGAGATGGTTTTACGAAAGCTTTAGAAATTAGTGCTTATTCTCTGACTGGACTAGCTAAAAGGGCAAAACCGCTCATGAAAGAAGGCGGAAGCATTATTACTCTCTCTTATATAGGCGGAGTTAAAGTAGTCCCTAATTACAACGTTATGGGTGTAGCTAAATCTGCCCTAGAAATGAGTGTTCGCTATTTAGCTTCAGAATTAGGTTCAGCCAATATTCGTGTTAACGCTATCTCCGCAGGTCCCATTCGTACTCTAGCTTCCTCAGCGGTAGGTGGTATTCTCGATATGATTCGTCATGTAGAAGAAATTGCTCCCCTCAAACGCACTGTTACTCAAATAGAAGTAGGCAATACGGCTGCTTTTTTGTCTAGCGATCTAGCTAGCGGTATAACTGGACAAGTTATCTATGTTGATGCTGGTTATGAAATTATGGGAATGTAAATCATTTAACATTTATTAGGTAGGGGCGATTAGGGAATCGCCCGTAAATTAGTTTGAAGATAGATAAAAATCATGCAACTTAGCGATCGCCAAATTCAAGAAAATCAACCACAATCATCTTTGTTACTTCCTCGTACAGCTTCAGTCAGTAGAACTACAGGGGAAACAGATGTACAAGTAATGATAAATCTCGATGGTCAGGGGAAATGTGAGGTAGATACGGGCATTCCCTTCTTAGATCATATGCTGCACCAAATTTCTTCTCATGGCTTAATCGATCTCGAAATTAAAGCCCAAGGAGATATCGAAATTGACGATCATCACACTAATGAAGATGTTGGCATTACTTTGGGTCAAGCCTTAGCTAAAGCTTTAGGCGATCGCAAAGGCATAGTCCGTTTTGGTCATTTTGTTGCTCCTCTGGATGAAGCTTTAATTCAGGTAGCTCTCGATTTTTCGGGTAGACCCCATTTAAGCTACGGTTTAGAAATTCCTACCCAAAGAGTAGGTAAGTATGATACGCAGTTAGTGCGAGAGTTTTTTGTAGCTGTAGTTAACCATTCCCAAATGACCCTACATATTCGCCAGCTAGATGGCATCAACTCCCACCACATCATTGAAGCAACCTTTAAAGCCTTTTCGCGATCGATGCGGATGGCACTAGAAATCGATCCCAGGCGAGCTACCACCATTCCTAGTTCTAAAGGTGTATTGTAATCAATTACCTAGTAAAAATTAGACGATCTATTTTCCTTAGCATAATAGGATTTAGCGTTAATTAAACTAAAAATAGTAGCTGCATAAAGAACCCAAAGCAGATTATCAAAGGCTTTCAGTGGGTTTTCTACAATATTAGAGATGATTGTATAAGTCAAATACAATAGCGGCCATAAAACCTCCATATCTCTGTTTTTACGAATTAACTCGATCGCCTTGACTAAATTAACAAAGAAGCCAATAAAAAATACCGATAAACCCAAAAATCCTGTCGCTAGGATGATTTCTAAAAAGCCATTATGAGAATGGGGAATTCCACCAGTTCCATAAGGTCCAAATGCCAAATTGACATAGGCAGATGCTCCATCTAGACCATGCCAAAATCCTTTATATCCGTACCCTAACCATGGTCTTTGCTGAATCATATCCCATACATAAGACCAAATTTCTGTACGACCAGTTAAAGTAGCGTCCTCACCAATAGCAGCAAAAAACACATCCTCGTTACTACCAACCCAAGTAATTGCCATTAAACCCAATATGGCACAAGCTGAAAATGCTGAAATCATAATTTCATATCTCGATCGCAAGATGTTAGAGATAAAAAATAAAGTCAGCATTATAACCAAACCAAGTAGGGCGTTTCCAGATTTAGAAAACAAGATTAGAACAATAGTGACAACGATGTAAAGCCATGACAACCAATTATGCTTATTCTGCTTATTTTTTCTGTCTAATGCCGTAATTAAAAATATGAGTACCCCTAGAATCATTTTTTGACCAAATCCATTTTTATGGTCAAATATGCCTCGAAAAGCTCCTTCATGCAAACCACTCATAAATGCATATTGTGGTACAGCAATAGCCATTAAAATACTACTGATGAGCATTAAAGCGAATGTCCAATACAATATCTTTATTTGCTCTTTTGGCGTGTACCGTGTAGCTAAATAAAGACCAAAAGCCGTACACCCTACTCCAGATAAACCATATTTAAGAGTTTCTTGCGGGAAATCAGACCAAAAATAGGAGAGCAGAAAAATTCCCACATATACAGAAATGTATCTATCTTTAATAACTAATGCTAGTACCTTGCGCCAGCGCAGAATTAAAAGTGTAAAGGTAATTAAATAGACTAGTACTAACGAGCCATTAATTATCGAGTAGTTATAAGCCGATGCAGGTATGTTCCGTCCATCTCCTTGTCCAGCACCATTAGTAACTACAAGCGTTATTATTCCTCCAGAAAACAGGAACAGAGCTAGAATTGTGAAGACTGGTTCAAAAACTTTCAAAAACTGACTTAGCGTTGAGCTTTTATTTCGGTTAGTGGAAATATCAACCATAGTAGCAATATGCAACGATTTAGATAAAAATTAGCAACGGTAAATATTTAGATTAATTTTTTATATATCGTATTCCACCTTAACATGAGTTTTTAGTTGTTATCAATTATAGTTATTCTGTTCTCAATCTCCGAGATGATTGAATCAACTTTATTTTGCTGATTGATTCTCTCAAAGCTATAATCTTGGCACTATAGATATAGAATTACTTTACTTAGTAAAATACATCGACTGGTCAATATCAATACAAACAAAAAGCTATATTTTTCTAAAATTACTTCTATTTCGATTGCCCCTAGGCAACGACAGTAAAGCAAAGATTATCTTGGTAAAATGTTACTTCATCAATTGATTCTGCAAGGAGAAATTAATAAATGGAACTATCTCTAATTATATGTACATACAATCGAGAAAAATATCTGCAAAAAACTCTTGAATGTATTAATGCGCAGACCTTAGATACTAATAGATTTGAAGTCATAATTGTTGACAATAATTCTTCGGATTCAACTAAATTGATTGCAGAAGACTATATTAAAAATCACTCTAATGCAAGATATATCTTTGAAAGCAAACAAGGGCTTTCCTATGCAAGAAATACTGGATATAAAGAAGCAAAATCAGAAAATCTTCTTTATCTAGATGATGATGCTTATTTGAATGCTGAGGGATTAGAGAACTTGGTTAATTTTATCAATACTGATGAAAACTTAACTGTAGTTGGAGGTAGGGCAATTATAAAATACCCTGAAGCAAAACCTGATTGGGTAACAAAATCTGTAGTTAACTGGCTTGGCTCTTATGACTATGGTGACGACATTATAGAGGTAAACTCAGAAAATATTAAGAAGAAAATTGTTAGGCTTCCTATTGGCTGTTGCTTTTTTGTCCGTAAGCGAGTTTTAGATGAAATAGGTGGTTTTAACCCTAAACTTGGGAGAGTAGGCACAAAAATGCTGGCAGGAGAAGAACTGCTGATTTCTCAGTATGTACAAAAAAAACAGGGGAGAATTGTTTATTTTCCTAAAATTAAAGTAGATCACGCTATTGTTCCTCATTGGCTTAACCAAGAATTTTTGTTAAACAAAACTTCTTCTTACGGTACTTCTGTTGTTTACTTACATTTTTTAAGTGAAGAAGGTTTATGGAATCATATTCAATACTTTGGATTTAGACTAATTTTTCTGGTCAAGAATTTTGTGGATTATTTTCTGTCATTTATTACTAGAAATAAACAGAAGCAGTTTGAAGTCAAGCTGCTTCTAAATTTCAATAAAAGTATCATGTTTACATTGATGCAATTTATGTTTGCCTCAGAAAGCAAAGCATAGCTATTTTGTAGTTCTTGTGAACTAGTCTGGTTGAAAAAATTTTGTCAAATAAATAACATGCTGATAATTAATTTATTATCAGCATATTTGTTTATTAGCAGATACGTTATCTGAAATTCTGCTATCCGTAGACTATTTTGTTGAAAAAATAAATTAATCCTGTATAAATCCCTAAAAAATTCATGAAAACTTTACAGGATTTTATTAATACTTTAATATAGCTGTAATCAAGATCACCCTTTTGATATTCATTAATTACTACTAGTTAGTCATTAATTTTTTAAATTGGTAATGGTCTTTATATAAAAGAAGTTCTCGATGATATCAAAACAATATAAATTTCTCGTAAAGAATTATATTGTCAAAAAAATACATAAGTAAAAAGTAAAAAGAAATTGAAAATAAGCTAAAGGAATTCATAAAAATGTGTTCGTTTGTATTTTTATGAGGTTTAGCTTATTAGCTCTCATTGATTTAAACTAGCCTTTCTTAAATAACGATGACTCAAGAACTGCCAATAGATATTTCATTTAATATTAAAGATGACTGGAGTAAGTCTGGAGGATTTACTGGAAATATTAGCTTTACTAACAATAATGAATACTTAGAGAACTGGACAATCGAATTTGATGCACCTTTCGAGATTAAAAAGATTTGGAATGCAGAGATTGTTTCTCATGTAGGCGATCATTATGTGATCAAAAGTGGTCGTTGGAATAGTAAAGTTGGTACTGGTAAAACTGCTACTTTTGGTTTTTCTGCTCATGTTGATAATCACATAATTACCGAGCCAAGCAATTATGTATTTAATCAACAAGAGTTAACCATATCTTCACCAGATGATAAACAAGAACCCTTTCTAGATGATAAACAAGAACCTTCTCCAGAACCTGAAAATCCGAAAAATACTAATTTTATTGGTGAAATTGGGACGATCGCGGACTTAAATCATCAAGCTCAGACAATTGAATTTCAAAATGAATATGTCAATCCCGTTGTCTTTGCTTTACCCCTGTCTCAACATGGAGGAGATCCAGCGATCGCTCGCATTACAGATATAGAAAATGATAACTTTTCGCTTTACCTACAAGAACCAGAATACAAAGACGGCTCTCACACAAAAGAAACCCTGAGTTATATAGTTTTAGAAGCTGGAACTTGGGAATTAGATGATGGAACAATCCTCGAAGTGGGAACTATTGATACCAACAAAACTACAACGTCTGGATGGAAAAGTATTGACTTCAACACTAATTTTGACGATACTCCAGTAGTACTAAGTCAAGTACAAACAGATAATGACGGTACTTTCGTACGAACTCGCCAGCAGCAGGCTAATAGTAATGGATTTACTGTAGCTCTAGAAGAAGAAGAAAAACTAAAACAATCTGGTCATGGAAAAGAAACTATCGGTTGGCTAGCAATAGAAGGCGGGGAAGGGACTTGGAATGGTTTGAACTACCAAGCAGGAACAACTGGGGATAAAGTAACCGATCGATGGCACAATCTCGATCTAGATGACTTTAGCCAAGCACCTAATTTATTAGCAGGATTAGGGTCTTATGATAGTAGCGATTCTGCGGGACTAAGATATAAAAACCTCAACTCAGACAGAGTACAAATTCGTGTAGAAGAAGACCAAAGTTTGGATAAAGAAACCAAACATACTAGTGAAGTAGTGAATTTCTTAGCGATCGAAGGAGAAGGTAGCTTTACTGGTAAGGCTTATAAAAATACAAATACTCCCACCCCATCGCCTACTCCCACTCCAACACCCACTCCAAACCCAACACCCACTCCCACCCCAACACCTACTCCAAGTTCTGATGCAATTGTAGTTGGATTTGATGATCATTCTGTTGGTACAAAATACAATAAATCTGCACAAAGTAAAGATTGGAATATGGGTTGGTCAGGGGATGACTGGATGAATAAATATGCTGTAATTACCAATAAAGAAGCCCGTGATGATGACGATGATTATAGTGATGAGCATTCTGAAGACAAGGCTTTAAGAATAACCTATCGCCCAGATGCTAAGAGTGGCGGTAGTGCAGAATGGAAACTTCCTGCCGAGAAGGAATATTATCTTTCTTACTGGGTCAAATTTGATGATGATTTTGATTTCAATGGTTCTAAGCAGAGTGGGGGCAAACTTCCAGGATTAGCTGGAGCAGGTGGTCTTTGCAGTGGTGGTCAAACCTGCAATGGTAATAACGGTTTCTCGGCACGATATATGTGGGGAAAAGACGGACGAGCAAAATTGTATTTGTATCACATGGATAAACCGACAAAATGGGGAGAAAACTTTTGGTTTAAGGATAGTGACGGGAAGGATATGTATTTTGAAACAGGGGAATGGCACAATCTAGTCCAAAGAGTGAGACTAAATGATGGCAAAAAGTCTAATGGAGAGATAGATGTTTGGATGGATGGAGAACAAACACTTTCTCTCGATGGGCTTAAATTTGTTACCAATAATAAAGGTATTGATAGTTTAATGTTCAGTACTTTTTATGGAGGTAGTGGTCGCGATTGGTGGCCAGATCGTCAAGTTCACAGCTATTTTGATGATTTTGTCATCTCTACTAATGCGAGCGATGTCGGTTTATAGTTGCATTTTAGTTACTCTGCTTTAAAATATTTACATTCTTATCCTAGTCATCCAATTTTGTGGTCAAAAAACCTGATTGTTTTCGACTAGGGTATTTTATATATAATAAGTAATGTGCACTTATTGTAGTTAATCAGTCAGAGAGTTGACTTTGTGAAGTCTTATATTATTGCCTTAACTGCTATTATTCCTGTATGTCTAGTGGGATGGAATGCACTTGTAGAAGAAAAACCTTCTATAGTAGTTGCAGTAGGATTTGAGCAGCATAAAGTTGGTACAGTATATAATCGTTCTGCACAAAGCAAAGATTGGGAGGTAGTTTGGTCTAAATCTAATTGGATGAATAACTACGCCACCATTACTGATAGTCAAGCTCATTCTCAGGACAAAGCTTTAAGAATAACCTATCCACCAGATGCTACAGCAGGTGGCAGCGCAGCATGGAAACTCCCAGCCGAAAAAGAATATTATCTTTCTTACTGGGTTAAATTTAGTGAAGATTTTGATTTTGATGGTTCCAAGAAAAGTGGTGGAAAATTACCAGGATTGGCAGGCGCAGGAGGTTATTGTAGTGGTGGTCAGACTTGCAATGGCAACAATGGTTTTTCTGCACGATACATGTGGGGCAAAAATGGAAGGGTCAAGTTATACTTATATCACATGAATAAACCAACCAAATGGGGAGAAAACTTTTGGTTCAAAGACAGTAATGGTCAAGATGTCTATTTTCAGCGAGGGAAATGGCATAATTTAGTCCAAAGAGTGAAAATAAATGATGGCAAAAAATCCAATGGAGAAATAGATGTTTGGATGGATGGAGAACAAGTAATTTCTCTCAAGGGACTTAAATTTGTTACTAACAATCAGGGTATTGACAGTTTAATGTTCAGTACTTTTCATGGAGGTCACAGTAGTGATTGGTGGCCAGACTATGAAGTTTACAGCTATTGGGATGATTTTGTTGTCTCTACTGATGCCAGTGATGTTGGTTTATAGATTTGTATAGATTTACTTAAAATGCACATAAATGCATATAATTGAAACTCGATACATATAATACATGAAGAGCTGTTTATAGCAGTACAGGAAAACATTAAGACGTTTTTTATTCCCTATTCCCTGCTCCCTTTGAACCGATACCTGATATCCTAAACTAAAAACGTATTGCTATATTAGCTCATGACCAACTTTTACAAGGTCAATCGGCTTCTGAGGTCTTTTCGCATTTATTTGCTAAGCAAAACAAGGAGGTCCCTACTTAATTTTTGACTAGCGATCGCCGAATCCAGATCACAACAGTCGAGATAGGCATAACTTACAATAGCCGTAAGATTGCTACTTAAATATTGCTACTAGTATGAAATACTTAAATGTTTGTTACAGATGGCTGATGCGGAGACATCCCAGACACGGGGACGCGGAGATTGATTGGTAGCATTCTTTTGTCTATTTCAGATAAAATCTCTGATTTTAAAAGCTGATAAGGTGATTTTAGTCAAAAAAAGATTATCTTGAGCCGAATTTTAACTCAATATATAATAAATATATAAATGTACTTTAAGCTGTTTATTCTTTAATTTTGACTACTTTCAACTCTTAAATGAACTTTATATGTACCACAACTCAGTTATTACCTTGTCTTTATGCTAAATTCCATGTTCAAAAAAGTTAGTCATATACCTAGCAAACTTAAGAGGGAATGTCTTAAAATACCTGTATTGCAATCTCTATCCAAACACAGTTATCAAGCAGCAATTCAAAAATACGCCACCAGCCTACCCATAATTGCTCCCCAAGATTCTGCCATAGTCACTTCTATCAAAGAGGAAGGAGTTTTTGTTACTTCTTTAGAAAACTTGGGAATTGATTCTACTAATCTCATGATTGATAGTGCTAAAAAGCTGTTGCCAGAATTAAAAGCTATTCCCAGTAATGGAAAAAGTTCTCTTGGCTGGGTGATGTCTAAAGATCTGACGCAAGACAGAGCGATTTTTCTGTGGGGTCTGGACAAAAAACTACTCGATATTGTCGAGAACTATATTGGTCTTCCAGCACAATACGTTGGCATGCATGTCCGTAGACAAATTGCTAATGGCAGAATGGAAGGAGTTAGACAATGGCATATAGATGTAGAAGACTATCGGAGAATAAAAATTATTATCTATTTAAATAGTGTCAACGAAGAAGAAGGACCGTTTGAATATCTAACAAAAGATTTGACTTCAATAGCATCCAAGAAACTCAAATACAATGATGGCTTTGTTAGTGATAAAGTCATGGAAACAGTTGTTCCCAAATCTAATTGGACATCTTGCACAGGAAGTGCTGGTACAGTTATTTTTGCTGATACTTGTAGTATTTTCCATCGTGCCAAGCCTCCTACCAAATCAGACCGATTTTCAGTTACTTTTGGTTACACTTCAAGAAAACCCATAGCACTATATTACCCACTTAAATTATCTCAAGCTCAGTGGCTAGCAATTTCAGATAATTTAACCGAACGCCAAAAAGGCTGTCTTGTCAATAAGCAAAGATTGTTCTAATCAATAAGACTCAGGATGATCTAGCTTTTCATTCTTCTGAGATGAGCTATCAAGTCTGTCAGTAGATTTAGGTTGACATGGAGTGAATCTGTTCCATTTCCTGGGATGTTAGAGGTGTTGTACTGAGTGCTGAAACGTTCTCGCGCACATGGTTCACTTTTGACATTCCTGGTAAAACTACTGATACTCCTTCAGTTTGTAAGACAAATTGCAAAGCTGCTTGGATCATAGTTCTTATATTTTCCTTGGTCAAGAAAGTAAAACGATCATCCCATGAGCGAAGTCCCATGTAACTTAAACCGCCATTATTAGAAGTATTAGAAGTAGGTGGAATAAGCATTCCATGAGCAAAAGACTCGCGGGCTATAATAGCGATATTCTTCTGATTTGCTGATGGTAGCAATTTTTTAATAGCTTCTCGCTCAAACAAATTTAGAGGAACTTGTAATGCAGATATCCCCCATGCATAATTGTTGATACACATTAGAGTAGTTTCCCAGTTGCCAGAAGAGATCCCATAATATCTTATTTTTCCCTGTTGCTTTAAAGATTTAAGATGGTCAAATACCTCTTCACTGATTACGTCTTGGGATGGAGAATGGAGTAAAAGAAGGTCAATATAGTCAGTATCTAGACGTTTTAAACTAGCTTCAAATGACTTAACAATATAGTTAGGTTCAAAGTTAGTCTGAGTTTGGGACTTGACAAATTTTTTAACGTTTTTTTGGAGAGTACTTTTCATCCCAGGAACATTTTGTAGAAACATGCGCACAAGAGGCTTTATTCTTGCTGCCATCTGAAGTGTAGGTGTTATGGAACTGCCCACCTTGGTACTTATAATGACTTTATCCCTTCTTTTTTTGAAGACATCACCAATAATCTTTTCACTACTGCCCTGACCATAACTAGGAGCAGTGTCATAAAAAGTTATTCCTAACTCAAAGGCTTCATTTAGCGTTTTAACTGACTCATCACGACTAGTACGAGAACCAAGTGACGTTCTCCCACATTAAGTCTAGCGACTCTAATGTGGGCTTCTAAAATAAAGATAAAGATAATTGCGTATATCTTATCCCAGAAGTTTCCTGCTTCACAGGCTGGCT
>JAAUYH010188322.1_pt1 | contig 21512 bp, 17 predicted proteins | sample 7278061 | NCBI WGS metagenome assembly JAAUYH01 (sample SAMN14350203, study PRJNA611818) | marine sediment metagenome | isolation source: surface marine sediment (0.6m) | place: French Polynesia: Moorea | collected 2018-08 | reverse complement strand
CTACTCCACATCATTTATACCTCGGAAAATGTGCTGATAAATCAAACGAACGAAATCGAAACTTAGGTAATCAAGAGAAAAGAAAGATCTAACAGAGAAATCGTAGCGCTGAAACACTTTCAATCTTTGCAAAAAGTGGAATATAGGAATATTCAACCTAGTAGATGGCGAATTTGAATTCTCATCAAGAAGAGCTAATTTCTTTGTACTTCCTTCCTTTGATTTTTCTCATAATAATGGTGCTGAAACGTCTCTTTTTAGAGTTTTTCTTGCACATGTACCACTTTAGTGTGAGGCAGATTTCTAATATGCTCATTTCCGTAGATTATTAGCATCTTATTAAACCATACGCGATAATGTATAGCTTGAACTTATTTGAAATCCACTCGAATAGAACTCTAGGTTTTACAGCGCTTCCTTCGATTTGTTTAGTTATCCAGCTACACTCTGCTCTGAGGCGCGCCTCTGCAGTTTCCAGCTTCCGTCAGTGTTGACCCAAAATTGTTTTGTACCGCTTTCAAGAGTTCGGGTATTGCGCTTTTGTTGGGGCAGTACAAGCAGTTTAGGGTAGGTTCGATAATACTCAATCGTCTCGAGATACATCTCAAGTTTAATAACAGGATTTTGAACTCTGTCACGCATATATAGAGCGGTCCCAAAAACTTTAAGGTTCATTCAGAGATCTTTCTTGTGATGTATAATTCTTGTGGATATTAAAGATTTCAACACACCCTCTGCATCACACATTATTCCAAAGATTTGAGTAGTGAAATATTGTGAGCATTTGCTAAAAATTTTAGCCAAAAATAGGAACTTAATATCTGAGCTCGCAAAGAGGCAGAATTGTATTTCTATCAGAAAGAAAAATTAAAAGTTGACTTTATGCTTCAGAAAGAAACGAAGAAAAAAATTCCGGAGCAATTCCTCCTAACCGATTTTATCGTAATTTAAGGTCAATTTAGGTCTTTCTTGTTCGTTTCGAGAACACATCCTACGCACTTTCTGTTGTTAAATGTTTGGTCGAAGTTTGTTCTCCAGACGGATAAAAGTTAACAAAAATAAGCAAAACTATTAATGAATTTAAACATTTTACTCGTCGATGTGATCATGATCAGGTTAAATTTAAGACCTTGCACCGATAGTAGTGGATTCTCAATCTCGTGGTATTTTACCTAATTTTGCTCATATTCTTTTTTCATATACCTAAAAATATAGTGATCCGTTAGAAAGTTTTTGAATATGATGTGATCTCATGTGTTTTTATGTATCTCGTTCTAAATGTTAGGAAATAGACTTGAAGCTTATATAGATCGCATAATATAATTCTCATATATAGTTGAAATTGAATCTATGTGGAATACTATTCTCAGTCATGTAGATGCTTATCTCAGAATGCCTGTCTAATCACTTCACGGAATTCTCAAAATTGATGAAAAATTTTAAGTTAATCTTCTTTATAATACAAGCTCAACATTGATGGCACATTTCATAGGCAAATATTAGCTGGAAACCATACTAGAAGCCTTAGTCAACACATTTATCAGGATAAATCCTATATCTACAGTGGGATCGGTGAACTATTTCCTGTTGTTTGCTTCCCCCCTACTAGCGGAACTCAGTGGATCTATACTACACTCCCAGTTAGTGAAATAGCGCTGAACCAAGTCGTAATTAGCACCAGATTAATGAAATGTTAGGAACCAAGATAAGTTATTTGCTTGATCTACCTGAGGACTGTCTGCCCAGAAACCCTTCTATAACAGTAAATTTCGATCAACTTGGATTAGTTTCTGTTTTATTTTTGAGTAGGAAATATGAGGATCATTGAGTATTGGAAAGTGAAGGAAAATTTCAAAAAATATTCTCCATTGAAAAAATCACAAAGGAATTTCTTACAGTACATTTTCCAAAAATTCCGTTAAATTAAGGATTAGAAACTGATTGCGCCGGCGGGTCGGAAGTTTTAAGTTTCGTCGAAGTGCGCGCGCATTCTCTGCAGTGAGGCTTTGCGCCTGTCCAAGCTACTAACATTTAAAACATGGAAGTACCGTTGCCGCATGTGCCGCCTGGTGTCGTGGAGAACGGGGATGCGGAACAACTGCTCGAACCTAGCGAAGCCAATGGGAGTGGCGACATCGTCCGCGACTTCCTGGCCGAAGTCCGCCGCGGCGCTCCCCATGACGCAAGACGCTATCACGAGGCCTGTGAACTGGCGTTTGCGCGCAAGCCTGCGACGCTCCAACAGAGCATGGACGCGTTGGAGTTAGCGCGTCTAAGTAACTCGCAGTGCAAGGTCATGCTCAGTGTCATGAACGTGACCGGGTGCAAGAACTCCTGTCTGGCGGCGAAGAAGTACATATTGGCGTGCAAGATGGTTCAAAGAAGTGTCGCACTGCAGTCATTGTTCGACATAACGTCCAGACTGAATCTTGTTCAAGCACATGAGCAACGTGCCGACGGTGGTACACCAGAAGACGAAGTAGCTCGTATCAAGAGCTTGCCTAAGACCAGTGCATGTGCTGAACAGACTCGTCCTGGTCAGATGTTGGCGGAAAGTGTAGCATGGTCTAGAGGCGACATCCCGGTATTCGTAGAAGACGAAGTTATTGTTGGCGAGCCGCCCATTGATAGTTTGCCAGCAACCGCGATTGATGGTGATACGAAATCGGACCTTAAAAGACGACCGCCTACTCGTCGCCCCAGTGACACTGATGATAGAATACGCCAGAAGAGACGGTATTGTAGCGCCAGTGGACCCGCCACCGGTGATACCTCAGTAGGTCACGAGGCTGACCTTTCAGTGAAAGAATCTGAAGCGCAGTCGGCCAGTGCGAGGGCAGTATCTGACACCATCAAAGCAATTAAGGAGGCGGAAGCTATGATGACCACATGTGACGAGGACGACGAGAATGGGCGTGAGTTCTACAAATCTGTTGTTTCTACGCTTAGGCAAAAGATGGCCGCTGTCGTTGGCCTTCCTCTTCCCCGTCAATGAGCGTGCTGGGTTAGCTTCTGACATTCCCCACTCGATGGTGGTTCCATCGAATCTTTTCCAGACTTGACTGATAAACTCTATGTGATTGTTTGTCCATCGTTGGCTGGCTCCTTTTGTGATTCGAGTCGATGAAACGCACATTTGCAACCATCCACCAACTGTGATGGTGGAACAGAGTTTTGGTTGGATCAGAATCCTCAGTACGGTGTTTTCATAACTCTCCGCCTTTTCCTAACTTGTGACGACCGATTCTCGGCGGTTGAGCAACTCGAAGTTATGAGGTTCTGAACACAATGGTTACAAGTTGACGACATCGGACGTCTGTTCAAGGCAGACTTTATCTCTGGCTAAGAAGTTAGAGCGTGCTGTGCATTACTCCTGCATTGGAGTGGCGGTCTCCACGTCATGTACACGAACATGCGGCACGGACCGGTAGTAATGTTGTTCTAGGGCAGTAAGAGTAGTTGCAACGTTATCGCGTAAACTAGCCATTTGTTCTTTCGCTTTCCGGGTGTCCTCGTCAAACGCTTTTTTGGTGGCGCGATCGTCTTGCGAGGATTCGCCGATGTCTTGTACAATCATGGCAATTTTGAGCTCACTGTTGAGTTTGAGGATAGCTTCGGCCGCTTGCGCTAGTTTCGCAGTCTCGACTTGTGCTTGGAACTCGTTTCTTGAGTTGGTCGCGCGGTCCGAAATTTCCGCCGACGCAATCGTGCCCTTGAAGGAGTCCATCATCACTTGTCCGAGATCCATGAGCCGCTTTTGGTAGCGCTGACGAACCTCCGCTGCTGATGGGTTTCGCGTACGTGACGGAAGGGCGGTTGTGCGCCCGCGCCCTCGGCCACGTCCTCGCATAGACATTTTGCCTCAACCTCGCTATGTTGCGTCACCTAAAACGGACTTCCATAAACGTATACCAAATCTTGACCAATTATCATACATGACATCATCTATAATTTGATTTCGGTTACGGTTCAAATCCAGACTGTGACAACTCGGCTCTAAAAGCTTCGGCCCAAACTGGAAGTCCATATCTTTGAATCGGCGAACAATGGCTTGGAAGCTACGACGAACACTACGACGTGGGCCTGCTGGCGTGGATATCGTTGCAGTCGAGCTCGAAGCGTTTGACCGGCGCATGCGTGAAGCGCTAGACGCGCCCATGGACGAAAAACGAAACAATGAATTGACCTGGCCGACGCATAAAATTCATTACCAGCGGAACAGATACATCTTCGACCTGCATCGCAACGGGAAAATCACGAAGAAACTGGTGGATTATCTGGTGAAGGAGAAGGTGTGCGATGGCCCACTTATGGCGAAATGGCGAAAACCGGGTTATGAACGCCTCTGTTCATTGCTCGCTATCAACAAGTCGAACACTAACTTCGGCACCGTCAGCGTATGTCGCACACCGCTACGGAATCGAACCGGGCAGATAATGCCGAACGTCATGACAGGGTGTGTGTCTTGTGCGTCAGGTGATGGTGGCCCCATCTGGTGGGACGACCCTGTGCCGGACATCGTGAAGCGACGCATCGTGGCAATTGACCCTGGAAAGGCGGAGCTCGTGAACGGCGATGTTTCTGATGCGGATGAACCGGAAATGGATTCGGGTGTGGCGCAGAGAATTCGTGCGTTAAAGGAAAACAGAAACGCGACGAATCTAAATACTGAATCGATTGGGGCCTCCAATGTCGAAAATGATTCATCAGCCGACGCTGAAGTAGCAAAAAGGATTCTCGCGCTGAAGGATAACCGCGACTCGGCTGCAGAGAACGCAGAATTCGAGGGCACAGGAGATGATGAAAATGACTCTGAATCCGATCCGGAAGTAGCGAAAAGAATTCTTGCCTTAAAGGAATTAAAGAGAGAGAATGGGGAGAATGTATCTGAAACTGTAACTGATGTCATGTCAGGTAAGCGAGGCACACCTGAAGAAGAGGATGAATTGCAAGCGCCTGGGAAACGAAGGCGACTTGAAGTGGTTCAGGATGAAGACGAACAGAAGAAGAGTGACGCCGAGGACGACCCTGAAGTGCTAGAGAGAATACGTAAACTGAAAGAATCGTTGGCTTGAATGTTGTTTGAATCAATTCGACTAACCGACAGGAGCGTAAACTTTATAAGCATTGTCGACCAACCCAGGTAATGGCTCAAGCTTGGCGGTCAAGAGCAATCTAGAGATCAAAAATTTGTCAGTCTGTAATTAAGGCGTACTAATTTGGTGGTACCGACGTTCATTCGTAGAATGCACAGTACCCGCCATGACTGGGAAATCGACTCTGAGTTGCACCAGTTGTTGGATGATTTCGGGAAGAACCCAGCACCACTACGGCTATTAGTGGAAGGGCCTGCCGGGTGTGGAAAGACAACGCTAGTCCACAAAGCTGCCCAACGTGCATCACTAACTATCCTGCAATTTGACGGGGATACACTTGCTTGTCGAAATGCGGAACAAGTTGAGGAGAATGTTGTGGAGGTTAAAGCTGAAGCAATAGAGCGTGCACCATGCATATTGCTGGTGGACGATGCGGATTTGTGGCTACCAAAGCAAATGGCAAATCCAGCACAATTTCATTTTCTGGCACATTTGGCCGAGGCTGTTCGAGAACTTGATGAGGAACCGGTTCCGAGTGTGGCCCTCGTCTTGGTTGTGAGGAATCGTACAGAGTTACATCCTGCACTCAAGTGTCAGAGACTGCGAGTTGTCCCCGTGAGACCTCTCGTGGAAAGCGAGCGCGCAATGATCATTCGTGGCGCGGTGTCTGGCAATGTTCGCGATGAAGATATCGATGATGTTGTTGTGAGAACGCCTGGATTTGTCACTGTGGATATGGCGCAGTTGTTGTTGGAGGCGCGGCGAATTGCGATGAGCGATAGTCTGCGGCTGGAACATGTTGATAAAGCAATCGGACAGGTGCAACCTTTGCTGCTTGGTGAACATGGAAAAAAATGGCGCTTCTCTACCGCTGGATTGGAGAAAGACTCACTTCCAGCACTTCATGGACTAACCGTGGCGGAAACCACAATTCGGACTGCAATGAACGCGGCTTTCTCACGTCTACAACATGTTAGTTTGGATGCTATGGGACGCGTGCGTGGGATACTTGTTCATGGACCTACAGGGACTGGAAAGACAGCACTTTTAGAGCGAGCTGCTACATGGTTAGCTCGAGGGACTGTTCATGTACTGCGTGTAGATGCAGTGGACGTTGTTGACGCAGTGATTGGTGCCGCTGAACGTGCAATAACTCGGTTGTTCGCTGTGGCGAGGGCGGCAGCCCCAGCTCTCTTGATATTGGAAAATTTGCACTTGCTGGCACCGAGACGTGAAGAACTGGACAAGACACGCGATGGTGGTAGCGGAGCTGCAGCGGCGTTCGAAAGGATTTTGGCTACTCTGTTAGTTGAACTTGATGGTGCCAGACGGTCGAGCGAACCGGTTGTAGTGCTGGCCAGTACACCGATAATTGAACTTGTGGAGCCGGCGATGTTACGACCTGGTAGAATTGAACTGCATATAAGAACGGAACTGCCAAATGATAATGCGCGACGTGCTATTTTCCGTGATGTAGTTAGCAATGGTTTGCCATTGGAAACTGGAAGTAGCGTTATGAAGAATGAGACGCTAATCATGCAGATGGTTCGTGTCACTTGTGGCAAGACCGCTGCGTACATTGGATCGCTGGTTAGTGAGACTGTATTTGCTATTTTGCGTTCAGATGGACTGTTGGCTGATGGTGGTGCGAAGCTTAGTAATGCTGCTGAATCACTCACTTGTGAGCGTGTCACAGCGGAGTTGGGCCGGCGAATAATGGAGATTGAACGTGATAGGAAGCGCCATTTACCTGATGATGTTCATCCCGTAAGTGACACTCTATAGTAACCACTACTGTACACTTAAATCAGTTGAAAATCTCTTTAAGCTAGCACTGTTTACCTCTGGTTGTTGTGCTTACCACAATGTCTTCATCCAGCCTCATTGCTTGTCCCTGCCCGGCCTCAATAATATACAAATAGAAGGAAGTACTCTTAAGGAGCAATCGCTCTTTCGGCTCATCAAAATGTCCCTTACCGCAACCCCTGAATATCAACCAAGAAAACTTCTGCAAATCTAGAATGTGTCTACTTGCATGTGTTGGATTGTAAGACGGAAAATCAGGTCTCGTTCTGCCTCTTACTCTTCGACTCATAGGATCAATTCCTTTCGGATTCGTCGCCACGCTTCACGCAACCCCTCCTCGGTGATGGATGAGTAACACAACCGGAACCATCCATAAGCCGAAGAAAACGCATCAGTGCTTGGTGTGAGGATTACGCCTGCGTTATCCACCAACCTACGGAATAGTGCAAGTTCGCTCTCTTTTGACGGCTCGCCCTTCAGAAATGGAGACAAGTTGATGTACACAAAAGCCCCTGCATCAGCGCGCGCATAGCCCACCCCATCATTGTCAAGTAACTCGGTGATGCTTTTGTACGCTTGACTCAACCGACGACGATTTTCGGCGACGTACTCAACGCAGAACTCATTGTCACTCAGCATTTCACCAATCGCGAACTGAGTGTGCCGACTCACACCACTTAACGTCGCCGAAGGCCACAACGTCTGTATCAAGTCAAGATTATGTGAAACAATCACTCCCATTCGAAGTCCACTGGCACAAAAGTCCTTCGACAATCCCCACACCACGTGAACATCGTCGCCGAGATCATTATCAAGCGCTTCCAGAACTGATACGAACGGCTTGTCAGGATTGAAACAGCTAAGTGCAAAAATCTCGTCAAAGACACTGTGGATTCCACGGGCCCGTGCCCAACTCACGATGCCCATAATGGTTTCTTTCGATAGCACCTCCCCTGTCGGGTTCATCGGACTCGTAATCACACAACAGCGAATCGATGAATTCTCGCCACCCGCGTCGAGCCACGCTTTGTGAAGCGCCGATACATTAAGTTGGAAATCATTCTTTTCATCCAATTGCGCTATCAAAGTGCGAACTCCATTACGAGTTGCCGCGCACACACGAAGTCCGTTATACCCAGGCGCTACTACGAGCACTGCATCATCCACGTCGCATAACATGAAGAATAAGAGGTCCAGTGCGCCAGATACACCAGCTGCCGGAACAACTCGGTCGGGGTGTATAGGCATATGTGTGATGTGGGTGCTCATGAACTTGGCAACTTCAGCGCGGCAACCAGTGCCATAGAACATTTGCTCCTCTGGTAATATGCCGACTTTGTTGATTCGGTTCACCACGAGTTCGGCGGATAGCCGATTCTCTGCTATGCATAGCGATATCACTCCGTTTGGATTGTCTGCAGAATATCGGTTTGCTCTCGTTTCAAAGTACGCAACCTTATACTCGGCTGTGGGTGCGTGTTTCGGTTGGGAGCGCTTTGATAACATGTTGCTAGGAAGCTGAGGTTTCTTCGTGTCTGTCTGTGTGTTTTATGGTACGGCTTTGGGTGTTACGTTCAGTGCCAGTGAATCTAGGCGTGACGAGAGATTGGTTGTTTGGTAGGGACTGAGTACCATGGAATCACAGACGTGTAAAAATGCATACTCTGCTTAGTGCGGCAGGTCGACTACCCTAAATTGAGTAAGGTTCTATAACCTTTCACTTTGCCGGTCCTGATACGGTACGCTTCCCGCCTATGTTATGGATGAAGCAACCCTCAAGTCTTGAACTGAACCTCAGCTCGGACAACTACCCAGCACAGTACTTTAAAACTATTGGGGATGCTTTGAGCGTCCTTGATCACCATCATCTTCTACAGCTCCAGATATCAGTGGAAATTGAGAATTCCTCGAATTACTGTGGGTGAGCCTGAGACGACGCACTTGTCAACTTTTTCAGAAACAGGTCGGCTGAAATACTGTAGAAGTAGGACGGTGCACAGCGGATCCCCAATCTTGATCCGACCCGACGCTCTAAGACATTCTGGTCGGATAAAAGCAGTACACATCCAATGGCGACCAGTGGGTGTTTCAAATCTTCCAATTGAATTTTAGTGTTTGTTTTACGAATCCCTGACCTCCCCACCATATCTCCCCACCGGCTAGGAGGTGAATGGTCGCGCCGAAGAGTGCGATGCGAATGCAACGGGATCGGTCCCTCGGTTTCAGCATTCCGACACCGTTACCTACCCTATTCCACAAACAATGTTCTGTCACAAGTCTAACTTTTCAACCAAGATCGAAGTGCGCGCCCATTTCCGCATCACTGAAAGAAGTGAATCCACACTGGTTACCTCAGAAACTCAACCTTCCTTCCGGCTCATTATTCCATTTATTTCGCGATTCACCCCCACATTTGTCGCCCGCAAAACACAGCGTTGATGGGGATGCCTACATTCTAGCGCTCACCGTTCTCCCAGATGGCAAGGCATTTCTTCGTGGTCGATATGTTCGAACTACTGAGTTCCTGCGTGAGCAACGCGCAGGAAAACGACTATATTTGTCGCGATTGGGGACTGAACCTGATGAACGACGATATAGGAAGCTGAAAGCCGCCTGTGCAGATGGTGTTTTCGTTTGGGGTGATCGATTGTTTGCTTGGTCAACTGAGAAATCTTTGCCAATGAGACTCGAACCTTCTATGCTCGTATCACGCGGTTATTCTGCCCTCGGCTCCGCGCTGTCCGATGAACCGGAATTAGAACGCGACCGTGGCACAACTTTAGTCGCACCACCTGCCCTTGCGTCCGATGGAAATCTATGTTTGTGTGCGCGTTCGCTTGATTCACGGACAATGTTCATCAGCGATATCGATACCAAGTTTAAAGTCGTTCGTCGTTTGCCACCAACTCCGTTTTCGAGCGACGCTATAATATTCGACTTTGCGGTTACCTCGTCGTATTACGTGCTGCTGTGTGGGAATTTCGAAAAGTCAGAGTCGAATCCCCTTAATCCGTTCAATGCGTTTCGAAATGTTATGGTAGGTGAAGAGAAGCTGCGCAATATTGACACGAGCAAGGGGGTGTTTCTTGCGGTCATCCCGCGAAACCAAGAATTTTTGGCGAAGCCGCAAATGACCACCATTGAGATTCCGAACTTGGCAGGAAACTTGCCGGCAAAATTTGTTTCTGTGAAAGAGCAATCTGTTGATGAAATACTGGTGGACGTCCTCAACGTATCCAATGTGAAACCGAGCATTTCCGTGGGCGAATTGGCTGACTATACGACGGCAAATGAAGCTGAAGGACAACAATTACCAGGCATGAAGCGGCTGTCGTACACAGTTCAGGTTGCTTCGAAAAGTGCTTTAAAAGCCGATTCTGAATCTCATTCAATTGATGCCCCGACACGAAGTATATCTGAATGTAAGCGCTACGCTTCTGTGGCATCGGAAATTCCTGGTGATGGGATGAGGATTGCTAGGGTGAATGACGGTGGATACTCGGATGTGTTGTGGACAGAGACCGATTGTGTTAATATTTCTGGAATCATGACTATGAACAAAGAAAAAGTGGTGTCTGCGTTGGTGACAAGAAGAAACGGCGAAGCGGTACTTCGATTTTGGGATGCTGACACCTTTGAACAGTTGGATTCGATCGATATCTCTGCGAATCGATTCGGACCTGTGCCGTATAGTTGGATGGCTTCTTGGTCTTCGATATGCCCGAAATATCCGGAGGGTGGAAAAACTGTGAGAAGTACTTTCGAACTCTTCGAGGACAAGAACTGGAACGATATAAATTCCAGCTTCTCTAGCTTGGGTATTAATCAATAAGTTTAGTTCGACACGATTTCGATGAGGGCCATCGGCCACTGAGCAGAAAGAAAAATATAAAGCAAAAGTGGATTTTATTAATTTTTGATTATTCGCAAAATTCTATTTCGTTAGCTACAGAATAATGAATTCGATATTGATCAAATCAACTGGCTATTCTCTCTATAAGAATTAATAGCTTTCCTTGTAACGAAGATGACTGTACCAATACTACAAATGGTCATGATAAAGCCGAAGCCGGCGAACGGAATAAGTGGAGTTAAGTCTGCAGCATCACCAGAACCTTGCATACAAAGTTTTGCTAAGACAGGACACGCTAATTTTAAAAACGCAATCCAGATTAGACTTCCATATACATTATACAGTCCTCGATATAGTACAGGCTCTAGCAGAACCTCTTTTTTCTCGTCTGTGTATAGAGTCTCAGAATTCTTGTGCATTGTTATTCCTATCAGTGCACCTGTAAAAATTTGCATAGCTGCGTCAAGCCAAAATTCAAAAGCGGAAATGATACCTCCAGAATGTAGATTCACTAAGACCCAGTCGAAAATACACATACCCAAACCAATCGCGGCGGCGCTAGCTACAATGCTTTGAATTGAAGAACGAAGTTGAGTTGTGAATTTTCTAGAGAAGTATCTCTTAACTGCTTCTCGAGGCAAAGCTCTTACTACGAATGCATTCATGAAAGCAAAAAATAATAATACTGATAGAGGAATACGACTAAGAGCGAGAAATAGATCGCTTAGGAGGGGTAGAGCATTAGTTCCATCTTCAAAGATCATAGGAGGTACTTCAAATTCAGTTTTGGATTGATAAGGACTCCTTGAAACGACTAAACTATTCGAAAGCAATGTCATTCCACTTCTCAATAATTTTGGCCTCCAAAATCGGTTAAATTTGTTTGAGGCGTTGTATAATCTACTTAATATTATTACATCGTGAGACAGTCGAGATTTTACATCGACGATATCCCCATGACAGCCGAAATTATTTATCGACACTTGCAAATCTTGTAGCCATCTTGGAGTAGAGGATTTAATGTACATAAGGGCAACAGCGAAGAAGAGAAAAATGTTGAGAATTTGGAAGAATATTAGCCAGAGAGATGCCCGCTCTAATCCGATTGATGTAAACCAAACTGCCTTTTTCGCACTTAGCTCTCCTCTAGAAAATCTGTGAATCACATGACTTATGAAGAGTCGTAGTGCAATAAGACTCGTTAGGAAATAAAAAATGAGTAGATTAATTTTTTCAGGAGAGTAAGCAAATGTAATTAAGCCCAGAAAACCAACTACTAAAAAACGAATAGTTGCCTTCCTATATTCCGATGGTGTGGGATCAGCATCATTGGATTCAAGTTGAGGTGGCACTAAAGGCGAGACTTCGTTTGTGTTCATCGCTCTCCAACGAAGATGTGTGTTCTTGCTGCATTACAAAAATGGTTATTCATCGATTACATATTTATATTTTCGGGCCTAATTTGCACAAAGCTGTCCGAATTCTGTTAATTAAGTTGATGTGATTCTAACGAAAGCTTCACACTTTTTAAACATCAATTGGAGTTACCACAAATTTTAGAAAGGTTTTCACATCCTACGTAAAAATTCATGATAAGAGTGGGGCAGACATGCAGAAAAGGCTTGTAAAGCTTCTTTTTTACATTCGAAATTCAGTTTGCAGAAACATGCCTCTAGACGTTCCTCCTGAATCGAAGCATCCCAAGGGCCAGTATAAATCCTATTATTGTACTTTCTCATCTGCACTAAGGAGTACAGGCAAACCATTCCCGTCGTTGCCCATAATTACTATCTTTGTATTGGGCGCACTCGCGAATCGCTCTGTAGCCTCAATACCTTTCCATTTTAAGAGTTCCGGAGAAATCCCTTCAGTGACAATGCGTTGGAATTCAGCTATACCCTTAGCTTCTATTGATTTCCTTTCCGCTTCTTTCTTTTCTTTTTGAAGCACAAATTCCATTCTTGCAGCTTCTTGCTCTGCTTTAACTTTCATTTCAATAGCTTTCGTTACTTCCTTCGGCAGTGTAACTCCTTTTAGCAATACATCAGTAATATTGATTCCACGAACACTTAATTTTTCAGATAGTTCTTCTTTTATGTCCTTTTGTATCTTATTTCTGGCTGATGTATACAAATCTTTGGCCTCAGATTCTGATGTAAGACCCCTAATTGCTGAAGCTGCTTCTGGTTCTATCAAATTTTTTATATAATTGACTCCGACCTTTTTGTACAAATCACCGACTTTTTCTTCATTAAAGTGAAAAAGGATCGCAGTGTCAAGTTCCACTGATAATCCTTCTTTTGTTGGGGTATGACTTTTTTCTTCAATAAGTTGAGTCTTCAATGATAGCATTTCCAAAGTAGAGACAAACGGTTTTCGAAAATGCAATCCAGAAGGATATGACTGGACTGAACCGAATGTGACTACTATTCCCACGGAACCGGGAGGAACAACAAACATAGAAATAAGTAGAGTCAATAAAAATACAACCGCTGCAACAGAAAGCACTTTTACGATTTTCATCGAGTCTTGTCTCTCGGAGTACACGGAATCGATCCGATGGTATGATGACATAAAAGCTCAATGCAATCACGAAGATGAAATATGACAGTGCAAAGGAAATTATGATCGTAAATAATCTTAATTTGGGGAAATAGAGCCATAAATGAACATTATATCTTGACTCAAGCTAATGTATGAAAATCGTTATTTTCGGGCCAAAATTTAAAATTAAAATCACAAGGGTACAATAAATTACTTACCATGCCTTTACGTGAGTAAAGCTAGAATATAATTTTCTTGAAGCAGGAATCAAAAAATAGGATAATTAATTGTTACAAGTCATGTAATATTGGTAACAGATGCGTGAATTCGAATAAATGGAAAACAACTGAATTATCCGAGAGCTAAGCTCTGTGTCTAGAATTAACCAAATGATTGATGTTAAATTATCAAAATAGATAATTCGGTTCAATAAATCTATTCATGCAATCAAATAGATGCAAAACCTACAAAAATAAATCCAAAGTCAAGTGAATATAATGCGTGTGAAATATGATCCTCTATCAAAAGTATAATTTTGCAATGTCAAATTCTCTGTATCACTAATGATTTTTAGTATGCTGTTAAATGCTAAATAAGCTTATAGTTAGAACCCTTTTAGGTGGTATGAAACGTAAATCTTTATAGAACGTGGAGTAGATTCATGTTTAGCATGTATTTCAACTCTGGAAACATTTTATGGTTCAAATAGTCTTGTATCAGTTGTATTTGGTACTGTAAAGTCGCAAACTTGTATATTAGGATGATTATGTCTCTCTTCAGTCTGAGAAGATAGGCATAAAAATATCATGAAATACTGACTTTGCAAATTAGACCTCGAGAAAGGGGAGAATAAATTAAAAGTGTGTGGACAAAATTGTTTTTCCTACAATTTTCTAATCCACCAATGAGTTCAAAAAATCATTTAGAATAATTATTCTACATCCCTTTATTCCATCATTAAGTATTTCCTTACTTTTCCGGAGTGAACTAAAGTTATGATTCTCAAGAGTCAAAAGAGTTCAAGCAGAGATTTTTCTAGTAATGGCTGCAATTCTACTCATTATTTCATAAAGTTCATTTTATTAATAAATTACGTGTACAGCAATCGTGGAAACGATTGATTTCAAGCCCACCGCTAGGCAATATGAATGGTTATCTGTGGATTCGCTTAGACAACTACTACGAATGAATCATAAAAATGGCTGCTGTTTTGTGATTAAGTTTCATGATTCTTCGATTCAGATTTACAAAAATCAACTATTTCTTTGTCGATCTTGGTTCCCGAATAACTACTGAAATATTGTTTTCGTGATGTGATAACTTGGGTAGGCGTGATCTTCACATTTTTATTTTTTAGTAGTATACTAATTCATTGTCTATGACAGTCTGAATTAAACTAATGGTATATTCAGAAATAAAACTTGCGGCCGTACTTAAACCGAGGTAAGACTGAACAGGAGGTGGTCTTAATCTAAGGAACACCTGTATCTAGAACAAAGACTATGTGTCGCGCACAATTTTATACTGTCCAATTTAAAAGATCTGCATCTCAATTCGACATAAATTCTCATCATCAAGAACTACCGATAAAATTATAGCACCCCATTGATGGTTCTTTCTGTCAGCATCGTGGTCCAGTGAATTGCATTCTTTTCATCTTCTCAAGCGGACTGAAATAAAACGGTAAAAATATATATAATTTCAAAAATTTCCTGATTATAAAGAATTTCTTTATAACATATTTTACTCCACTTCTTCTTTACGGAAGTATTCTTTATAGAAGTTTCAAGTCCATGCGCGATACGCCGCCCAAGAGAAGGCCGTATACTAGTTTGAATTTGAATATTTTTCTTTCGAGAAATCCAGCCAGTTGTCACTAAGCATACTCCTCGTCTTTGTGTTTGTACCGAATACTCATGGATGTAATCGTCAACCATAGTGAGTGCCTTTGAATTTTAGATTGTGCATTATGCATCACGCAGAATAGAAAATATCAATGATCCGTACTGAACATACTTCGAGTACTGAGCATGGAATCGAATTCGCAGGAAGTCATTTGGGAGGAAAGGTCTCTAGTAGGGCAATGTACCCGACAAAGAATATTCATAACCATTTATCAATCACAAACTGTTTTCGAATTTCAGGAAGGTCGCCAATGATCTCCGATACTATACGATACGTGCGAACGTCGCCCAGGAACAGTCTTTGCCAGCATATCGATGACCGAGTGGAAGTTGCTGCGCAAACTGAGTACATGAATGTTTGGTACAAGTTGGCAGGTGATTGTGACGAGCGCCGATTGAGTTGCTACCCAACTAGCCACACCAGCACGTCCGGTGCCAGGCATTAAGTCATCGGTATTGGTGGCTACAATCCAATGGTCTTTCTCCAGCACATCCCGAACTACGGCGACGGTTTTAGCACTTTCCGACGTCACCAATGCTGTTTTCAGCCATGGCTGTGCTGCACGCACACGCTCCAATACCGACCGAATCTCGTTTTGGTGTACACATCGCATCTCGCCACCGTGGCTGTTCTGCTGGCACTTGTCGGATGAGCGTACCGGTACGCCGATCAGCCCTTCAGAATGCGGACATTTAGCCAGCCCTTCTCGAACAGCTGCCGCAGTCCTTTTGTTCAATCGGAACAAGTAGAGTGTTGCCTGTGTGTGCCAAAATCGAACCCCTCTATATCCCTCCGAAGAGTTCCTTCCACTTATTTCCAGAACTTTGTACGTTCTAGGAAGTAAAGTATCAAGTTGATTTCGTACTGGTAGCAACCATGGGGGTTCCCTTTCCAGAACAATAACACGCGAATCGTCGTCTACATCGTCCCATTTTTTGAGTGAAATTCGCTTTCTGTTTCGGGGAATTGTACATCCATGTTCCGACTGGAAGACACATTGGGGACCGTCTACATCACATCCGATAGAATGGTACCATGGCAGTCCCTTCGGTGGTTGTAGCACCAACACGCGTTTGGTAGCTATTGCAATAGCCAGTGCCGTTGAAGCTCCTAGATAATCGGAACCGATACCATTGTTCCACCTAGTGTCGAGAGAAAAATTGTTAGTTACCAGCATCGATGGAACAAAGTAGACACATACATTTCGAAAATGAGGAATCGGGCATCTTCGCAACGAGATGGGTGTTGATGACTGTGTATAGCGCGTTGCACTTCAGGGGTATCCGGATAGATAGCGTTGCGATATTCGTCGAAATCACCATTCATTGCACGAAAATATCGGTCGACGTCGAAACCGTTCCCACTCGTCGATTCGTCTTGATGGAAAACGAAGGGCACCCGTATCTTATGTTCTGAGGCGAGCGTAAGTACGAGGAATGCCAGCACTGCACTATGGAGGAGTGCCCATGTAAAGAGGAACGATGAACGATAAGTGGTCACCGTCATGATTGATCGATTCATAGCCGTGTGAAAGAGTGAATCAAGAGTTGAATGAACGAAGAGGAAAGTGTTTACTTCGGTTGGGTTTCGGTTGGAAGAGAACAACTGTCAATTACTCTGTTATTGAAGTGCCTGAACTTAATACCTTTGCCGTTACGAATGAAAAATCGGATGAAGTACTACGTGACCACGAAATGAAAATACCACATTGCCTCTATTCGTATTCGAGAGCGAGACGAGTTGTCTCTTCTATCAAAACTGTAGTACTGTACCGTACAGCCTCGATTTACTATTGCTATACTATGGTGAAAACAACAACGCTACTTCGTTCTAGTAGAATTTGATGGTGGGAGAGCTAAACAAGATACGCAGATTGCCGAATACAATTGGTGTGGAAGAACTGGATAGAAAGCGATGGCGACCATTTTAATTGAAGATGTTGACATCGACTGTGTCAACATCAGGCACACCTTGGTGAATAGCACCGGCAACAAAAACGAAGTAAAACGCTACGCCGACAAGCGCAAAAATCCCAACGAAGGTGATGGTCGGGTCGAGCCACCATGGCGGTTTCTCGCCAGTTTGGCTCGCAAACGGACTGATGATGTAGAAGCGGTCGAACAAAGACATCTTCTTTTTTCGTTCCGCCTGAGTTTCAAGTAATTCACCGTAATCGCGTGCGATGTCCGCTACCGACATATCCCTTTTTGGGTTCAGTTCCGTGATGTTCTTAATCTCTTTTTCACGGCTTCCCTCCGTCTCAGTTACCGTGATTTCAAATATCAGAGTCGCATTCCCCGGGATTGCGGGCGGCATGCCGCGACGTCCATAAGCATAACGAGGTGTGATTTCGAATGTAGATGTTTCCCCACATCTCATCGTTGCAACACCCGCGTCCCATCCCTTGATTACCTCCCCTGCGCCCAACTTAAACGAGAAACTATCATTTTCCCCGGTCGAATCAAAAACAGAGCCATCCTCTAACTTCCCTGTGTATGTCACCGTGACAGTTGATTTCGCGCTCACAACCTCGCCTCGACCGACAGTCACCAATCGTTTCAGTACGCCACCATCTCCTGTAATATCTTGGGAGCGACCCATTTTTCCTGTATCCTCTTCCTCTGCAATGGTATCCACGGCTGCCGTTCGGTTCTTTTCCTCAGCCAAAAATGGATCCGCGACATCTCCGATACCATATCGGATGTCCTCCGTCGCAAAATCCGGTGGTCCTTTATCCGCCTTCGCAACTTCCGCAAACTCATCCACTGAAGTTGTGTCTTCATCCACATCATCAACAATTCCTTCAGCGATGAAATCTGCCGCAGTTTTCGAGGTCACTCGGAGCGGTTCCCGGCGCTTGCCCAGCCCCAAGCGTCCTGTTCCTTGAATCTTATTCGATGTACCTGGACCCGCTGCCATAGAGGAGAATGACGACAAATCTCCAAGTGTTGGTTCTTCGACTTCAGTTGTCTTGCTCACTTCCTTCGCTGGGGCCTCCTTTGAATCGACAATCCCATCGGCTTTAAGTTCTACTGTGTTCTCCGACGAGACTTTTCCAGTTTTCTTAGACCCAACTTTTCCTCCTGCCCGCTTCTTCTTCTTTCCCCCAGATCCCGTGGATGCGGCGCCACCTTTCTTTTTCACCATGCAAGCCGGTGTCGAGCGTGGTCGCCATCGAACCCTGCTTCGAGTCTCGACTAATCGATGCGCTGTTCCATTGTGTCCATGCAGCCTTTGAAACGGTGCAGTGATGAAGGTGAACGTCATGAACCAGCTGGTCTGTCCAGTACACCACCGAGCTCAGTGACTTGGGGCGGGTTGATTGGAGATCGAACTGTAAGTAAGAAGCAGGATCAAATATCTAACGTCATAATGACGTTATTTTCAGTTCCACCCTGCCCATTGCCCAGGGAGTCTACCGCGGTTGACCGTGAAGATGGTTTCGACGAGCGAACCTGAGGCCGCTGCGAATGCTCCCAATTTGATGTCCGAGCTGAGCGCGCCAACCGATGAAGTGTCTTCTGATAAGCCGGAATCAACTACCCCAGCAGCGACAAGCGAAGTCGAGACAACCACGGCCACACCGACGACAACTACGGCCCAAAAAGCGGATAATGCGCCATGTCGCACACTATATCTTCGAGGTCTGGATGAGAAGCGAAAAGCAGCAGTGCTGCGGCAGTTACTGCACGCGCTGTTTTCAGCGTACGGAGAAATCGAATGGATTTCCTGCCATCGCGCTGTCGCGCTACGCGGGCAGGCATTTATTACTTTCACGGACCTCGAGGCGGCGACGAACGCGATGCGACGACTTCAAGGTGTGGGATTCCTCGAACGACCGCTACAAATCGCGTATGCTCGTTCGGAAACATTACGACCTAAAGGAAAGAAAGCTGTGAAGCAACCTCGGCCGCGACCAGAACCGACGTCGGAACCAAAGCCGAAACGAGTCAAGACCAACTCGAAGCTGGTTCCGAACCGCATTCTGTTCGCGCAGCAGGTATCTAACGTGAAGGTGCTTTCCGAACGTTGTGCTCGCTTCGCAGGGTTTGTTGAAGTTCGAGCCGTACCTGCCAAACCGGCTATAGCGTTCGTCGAGTTCATTACAGAACAACACGCGGCTGTTGCTGTCTCGGCACTTCATGGAACCGCTATCGAACCTAACACCGAGCCATTGCAGTTGGCCTACGCGAAAAAGTAAAAGCATCACCCATATTAACTTGAATATGTGAACAACTTTCGATTCGGCTAGCAGAAACACACCCGTTCATAGGATTTAGTAATAATACTTAACATTGTAGATAACAAGTACGGAGTACACCACAAGAAGAAAGCTACAGTACAGTATTCTACATTGCTAACTTAGCGCAAATAAGTATGGCCAATCATGGCAACGACAAGCTGACGATGTCGATGCGGTCGCACAACTTCTTTCATCTTCTTGCGCGTTCCATCTAGTGTTCCCACAATGTTATTGGCACTGATCCAACAACCATTCAGTTTGGGTAATTTGAGTATGCCCTCCACCATTTTGACCACATCGCACTTTCCATCATCCTCGTACACATCTGCTCTACAGATGAATTCCTGCAGCGACTGGTTGCGAGCCACTAGCTTATCGAACAATCCATCAGCAAGTCCTCCGATAGTCAGGTTTAAATGACGAAGCGCGCCCGTTCCTTCGGCAATGCAGTCGACAATCTTCCTCACCGTCGACATCTCCTCGCCGAAGCCAATAAAAATTTCTAATTCCAATAGAACCGGTTTCGGTTTGGTAAACATTGCCCTGACATAGCTGAGCGAGACTTCTTTGAAGAGCGCGGCCTTCTCGATGTTGGGACACGCATTCCAACCTTTCGTCAGACGGCAGAAATCGTTCACTGTACACCTGAACAAGACAGCCCTCTGCAGACAACTTCCAACTAGTTGCAGGGAATAGCCGTGACTCCTTCCGTTCATGTACACATGGAACACGGCATTCGGGCAGGCGGTAACAATTGCCTCGAGTTGGCTCTGATTCATATTCGCCAAGAACGCGTACTCCAACTGTTCGCCATATGATACAATGCACTCTGCCAAGGCGAGATTAACGCGTTCCTCGACGGGAATATGAAGCCATCGAATTTTTCGGCAGTGTTGCTGAATTTTTCGAATCTCCTTAAATGCAGAGAATGTGAAGGTGACGCCCAATTTTTCCAACGTCCCACCTACTTTCTTCCACAAGTCCGTACGACCCACATCAGATTTGTCTGTCTCTCCAATATGAAGTTCGCGCAGCTGTGTACAGTAGCTCGAAATAGCTAGAGAGACAGAACGAGTCGGAGAGAGTATCTCGAGTCGTTCGAGACGAGGCCCCAATTTCTGAATCCATATACGCGTGCTATCTGAGCAAATTTCCAGGTCCTTCACATTAGGGCACTTACGCAGGAATTCGTCCAGATCGACCGGTCGCTCAAACAAGTTCGAAACATGGTTTTGGATTTCGAGGGCGGTGTATGAAGGACTAGCCAAATTCATGAGCTTCGCATTCGATATCTTCGTGCTTGAGATGGCCACTCGGTAAGTATCGGGTTTCCACCATTTACATACAGGACCCGAACAATTAGACTGCGCATTATCAATGCTCAGCGAACGGAAGCACTCCCGTGCAACACGCTCCATCTCTCCACCCAGACTGAATAGAGTGCACAGGTCGGAATCTGCGAGTTGTTCTGCCCATGCAGAAGCACGTGGTGAAGCACTCATCAGCCGCATAATATTTTCAAGCACGTTGTCTGGAAGACGATCGAGATAGCATTGTCTCTGCTGCGCTTCCATTTCACCACTCGCCGAGAACCTCGCGTCTTTCTTTTCACTTGAGTCAATTTTGCGCCTTTTGACTCGCTTCGATGCGAAGTCTGATGCCAAGACGCGCCGCATCGTCGAACGTCTGGGTAACACTGGCCACGTCAATAGGGTACAGCTATACAAGTTATAATTAGCGGCAGCACACATAATTTATAGCGGTTCATACGGTCGGATTCCGGTAAATCCGGAACCGAAAAATTTCTAATTTAACAATTCAGAATAAACGTACAACGAAAATTCGAATCCGTGACTGACCCTATCCGGAAATAATTAAAACCCATCTTTGCAAAATTCAGAAATTTGGTTCCGGACCGGATCGGGCATGGTATTGATCTGTCCGAATGAAACTCTAGTGCACCTGGCTAACAATTCGCAGTTTCAATATTCATATTTATTGCTTTATACGAGAGATAGGAAAAACTTATTCTTCTAGAATATTTTATTTGAGCTCTCCTCGGAAT
>JAAUYH010019951.1_pt1 | contig 21515 bp, 19 predicted proteins | sample 7278061 | NCBI WGS metagenome assembly JAAUYH01 (sample SAMN14350203, study PRJNA611818) | marine sediment metagenome | isolation source: surface marine sediment (0.6m) | place: French Polynesia: Moorea | collected 2018-08 | reverse complement strand
GCCTCGTCGTCGTCGAGAAGCGTCAGCGCGGTGTAGCCACCCTCGCCGTCGGGGCCTTCGGACTCGCCGCCCTCCAGCACCCCTTTGGTGAGATCGACCGGTATGTCGACCGGGTAGTCACCCGTCAGACAGGCGTCGCAGAAGCCGGCGTTGGTCGCATCGGTCGCGGCCACGAGCCGATCGAGCGGCAAGTACTGCAACGTATCGACACCGAGATAGGAGCGAATCTCGTCGACCGTGAGGTTGGCCGCCAGCAACTCGCCCCTCGTGCCAGTGTCCATCCCGTAGAAGCAGGGCCAGCGATACGGCGGCGAAGAAATCCGCATGTGGACTTCGCTCGCTCCCGCCTCGCGCAGCATCGACACCATGGCCTTCGTGGTGGTGCCGCGAACGATGGAGTCGTCGACCACCACGAGCCGCTTGCCGGCGATGTTGTCGCGCAGAGGGTTGAGCTTCATGCGCACACCCAGGGCCCGCAACGCCTGATTGGGAGCGATGAAGGTGCGACCGATGTAGCGGTTCTTCACCAAGCCCTGACCAAAGGGAATGCCGCTCGCTCGGGCGTACCCCTCGGCGGCCGGGATGCCCGACTCGGGCACACCCATGACCAGGTCGGCTTCCACTGGTCCCTGAGCAGCCAGCTCCTCGCCCATGCGCACGCGGGCCCGGTGCACGCTCTGGCCGTACAGGAAGCTGTCGGGCCGGGCGAAGTAGACGAACTCGAACAGGCACAGTTTGGGGTCGACGGTCTCGTTGTCGAACGGCCGTAGCGAAGAGATCCCATCGGCATCGATGACGACCATCTCGCCCGGTTCCAGCTCGCGAACGAAGCTGGCGCCGACGACATCGAGAGCCGGGTTCTCCGAGGCCAGAACCCAGCCGCCGTCATCGAGCCGCCCGAGGGCAAGGGGACGGAATCCCCGAGGGTCGCGCACGCCGATGATCTGGTCCCGGTCCATGAGCACGAAGCTGAAGGCACCCTCGAGCTGGGGCAGGACTACCTCGAGAGCATCTCGGAGGGGATGTTCTACCTCACCCTGGCCGACGATCTGACTGGTCAGCAGCTCACCGACCAAATCGGTGTCGCTGGCGACGGTGCCCGGCAACATGCCGGCCTCGGCGGCCAGCTCAGCCGTGTTGACGAGGTTGCCGTTGTGGCCGAGCGCGAACTCGACGTCGCCGAAGCCGCGATACATGGGCTGGGCGTTTCGCCACTGTGAGGAACCGGTCGTCGAGTAGCGGGTGTGGCCGATGGCCAGATCGCCGGGGAGCGAGCTGAGCGTGCGGTCGTCGAACACGTTCGATACCAGGCCCATCTCCTTAACCACCGTCACGAGCTCGCCGTCGCTCACCGCCAGCCCGGCCGACTCCTGACCCCGGTGCTGCAGGGCGTACAGGCCGAGGTAGGTCAGGTGCGCCACCGACCTCCCCGGCGCGTAGACGCCGAAGACTCCACACATCTATTTCCCACTCCGTTCCCGCAATCGCAGCCCCCGGCTGCTCTGCGGCTGCGCCCGAGGCGGACCCCGTCGCTCGTCCCTCGCTCCTCGTCTCCCACTCCGTTCCCGCAATCGCAGCTGCGGCTGCGCCCAGCTGCTCTGCGGAATCACCGGGCCCCCATGGCTTCCGGGAGGCGGCCTTCGTGCTGAGCTCGCGCGTCGGCCAGGGAGCCTTCCACCAAGCCCTTGATCGAGATCATGTCGCCGGTGGCCAAGCCGATCCGGACGACCGGCACTTCGAGCGCAGCCGCCATGTTCTCGACCATCGGCACGTTCTCGGGGGCCACGGCCACGACCACGCGCGACGGTGCCTCGCTGAACAGAGCGTCGTGATCGGGGATCCGGGCCGCCACGACACCGATGTCGCCGGCCAAGGCCATCTCCACCAGGGCCGAGCCGAGCCCTCCTTCGGCGACATCGTGGACCGCCGATACGACCGAACCCGAAACCAGGTTGCGGGTCAGCTCGGCCACCCGGGCGTGCATGTCGTAGTCGAGAGCCGGGAGCTCGCCGCCGGTGGCTCCCTGACGCCGGGCCCACAGCGACCCGCCTAGGCCGCGACCCTCGGGGCCGAGGACCATGATCCGGTGTCCGTCGGTGAGCGCCATCCCGGGGGGCGCGCGGTCGATGATGCCCGTGGTGCCGAGTACGCCGATGACCGGTGTGGGGTCGATGTTCGCACCGTTCGACTCGTTGTAGAGGCTCACGTTGCCTCCGACGACGGGTAGATCGAACGCCCTACACGCCTCGGCCATTCCGTCGATCGCTTCCGACAGCTGCCACATGACCTCGGGGTGTTCGGGGTTGCCGAAGTTCAGGCAGTTCACGAGCGCCTTGGGAGTGGCACCCACGCAGGCCAGGTTGAGAACCGACTCGGCCACGCTCAGCGCCGTGCCCGACTTGGGGTCGACCGCACACCAGTGGTGGTTGCCGTCAGTGGTGAGACCCAACGCCCGGCCCGTGTCGGCGCCGGTCGTAGGGTGCTTGAGGCGAAGGAGGGCGGCATCGGCACCGGGACCGACGACCGTGTTGAGGAACAGCTGACTGTCGTACTGGCTGTGCACCCAGGTGGTGTCCATCAGCATCGACGTGAGGTCGGTCCAGATGTCGGCCGGTGCATCGAGAGTGCTCGGGTCGGTCAGTCCCGACCGGTCGGGCTCCTGGATCGGCCGGTCGTACATCGGCGCGGCATCGTGCAGGGACGAGGCCGGCACTTCGGCGATCGGCTCGCCCGAGTCGTCGAGGATTCGCAGAGCCCCGCCCTCTGTCACCCGACCGATGACCGAAGCTTCGACCTCCCAGCGCTCGCACAGGTCGAGAACCCGATCGAGATCGCCGGGTTCGACGATGGCGAGCATGCGTTCCTGACTCTCGCTCGTCATGATCTCGAACGGCTCCATACCGTCTTCACGTAGGTGCACCGCGCCGACATCGACGTCCATGCCCATCCCGCCCCGCGATGCCGTTTCGGAAGTGGCACAGCTCAGACCGGCGCCGCCGAGATCCTGGATGCCGACGACCAGCTTCTCGTCGAGCAAGGCCAGACACGCTTCGATGAGACGCTTCTCCTCGTAGGGGTCCCCGACCTGAACACTCGGTCGCTTGGCCTCGTCCCCCTCGCTGAAGCCGGCCGAGGCGAGCACGCTCACGCCGCCGATGCCGTCGCGGCCCGTGGAAGATCCGAGCAGCACGGCGAGGTTGCCGACGCCGGTCGCCTCGCCGAGCTCCACCCGATCGGTGGGCAGTAGACCGAGGCACAACACGTTCACGAGTGGGTTGTCGGTGTAGGTGGGGTCGAAGATCGTCTCGCCACCGACGGTCGGCACGCCGACGGAGTTGCCGTAGCCGGAGATGCCGCTCACGACACCCTCGGCGATCCAGCGGCTCCGATCGTCGTCCAGAGGCCCGAACCGCAGTGGGTCCATTAGGGCGATGGGTCGGGCTCCCATCGTGAAGATGTCACGCAGGATGCCGCCGGCGCCGGTGGCGGCACCCTGGTAGGGCTCGATCGCCGACGGATGATTGTGGCTCTCGATGCGGATGGCGGCCGCTATCCCGTCGCCGACGTCGATCACCCCGGCGTTCTCGCCCGGACCGACGAGAACCCACGGGGCCTCGGTCGGCAGGCGCTTGAGGTGGATTCGGCTCGACTTGTACGAGCAGTGCTCGCTCCACATGACCGAGTACATCGAGAGCTCGAGCGGGTTGGCGGGCCGGCCCAGGATCTCGTCGATCTGGACGGCCTCGTCGTCGGTCAGCCCGAGGGCTCGATGCAGGGGCTCAGACATGGGCGGGAACGGACTGGAGCAGGCTCGACAACAACACGTTGCCGTCGACACTGCCGAGCAGTGGATGGCAGGCCCGCTCGGGGTGCGGCATGAGGCCGACGACGTTGCGAGCCTCGTTGCAGACACCCGCGATGTCGGCGACCGAACCGTTGGGATTCCCCATGTAGGTCAACACGATCTGGTCGTTGGCCCGCAGCCGCGCCAGGGTCTCGTCGCTACAGGTGTAGTTGCCCTCGAAATGGTTGATCGGTATCGACAGCTCTTGACCGACCGCGGCCGCCGCCGTGAAGACACTGTTCGTCGACTCGACCCGGAGCAGCTGGGGGGCGTTCAAGAACTTGAGGCCCCGGTTCTTCTGGAGCGCACCGGGCAGAAGACCCGCCTCGGTCAGCACCTGGAAGCCGTTGCAGATGCCGACGACCGACATGCCGTCGTTGGCCGCGGCGGTGACGGCATCCATGATCGGCGAGAACCGGGCGATGGCGCCGGGGCGCAGGTAGTCGCCGTGGGCGAACCCACCGGGGACGATGACAGCGTCGACGTCGCCGAGGGTCCTGTCGCCATGCCACAGGACCTCGGCTTGGCCGCCGAGGCCGACGATCGCTTCGACCGTGTCGAGCTCGCAGTTGGTGCCGGGAAAGCGGATGACTCCGACCCGGACGGTCATGAGGCCGCCTCGACCAGGCTTATCGAGGCGCCTTCGATCACCGGGTTGGTGAGGAACCGCTCACACATCTCCTGGAGAGTCGTCTCGGCCGCCGCGTGATCGGCGGCCTCGACGTCGAGGTGGATGCTCTTGCCGGAGCGGACGTTGCTCACTCCGTCGAAACCGAGGGTCGGAAGGGCCTTCTCGATCGTCGACCCCTGAGGATCGGAGATGCCCGGGTGAAGCTGGATGTCGACGACAGCGTGGAACTTCATGGCCCTGAACCTAACAACTCGCCCCGGCGCTTCAGCTGACTCCTGGCCAGTCGGCGAAGGACTTTCCGGTGATCCGCTCGTAGCCCTCGGTGTAGCGGGCGACCGTGGCCTCGATCACCTCGGCGGGAAGCGCCGGTGGTGGCGGTGATTTGTCCCAGTCGAGGGTGTCGAGATAGTCCCGCACGGGCTGCTTGTCGAACGAGGGAGGTGTCGTTCCCGGCTGCCACTGATCGGCCGGCCAGAAGCGACTCGAGTCGGGCGTCAACATCTCGTCGGCAACGACCAGTTCCCCGTCGACCATCCCGAGCTCGAACTTGGTGTCGGCGATGATGATGCCCCTCTCGGCCGCCCACTCGGCGCCGGCCGTGTAGAGGCGCAGCGAGATGTCGCGGGCCTGCTCGGCAATCTCGGGCCCGACCAGCTCGACCGCCTGATCGAACGTGATGTTCTCGTCGTGCAGACCGTCCTCGGCCTTGGTCGAAGGAGTGAAGACGGGCTCGGGCAGCTGCTCGCTCTCGAGCAGATCGGGCCGAAGCTGCGTGCCGTGCATCGTGCCGTGGTTCTTGTACTCCTTCCACGCCGAGCCGGTGATGTACCCGCGCACGATGCACTCGATGGGGAGCATCTCGGCCTTGCGCACGTACATCGTGCGCCCCGCCAGCTCGGGGTCGTGGGCCCCGGTCGGGAAGTCGGCGAGATCGGTGGAGATGAGGTGGTTGGGGGCGATATCGGCCAGGTGATCGAACCAGAAGGCCGAGATGGCGGTCAACACTCGGCCCTTGTGCAACACGGCCTCGTTCATGACCACGTCGAAGGCCGACAAGCGGTCGCTGGCCACGATCAGAAGGTTGCCGTCGCCGGCGTCGTACATGTCGCGGACCTTGCCGCTGTAGAGATGGGGAAGCTCGACATTCATGCCGTCGAACCTAGGCGGCGATAGTCAGCCGTGCCGTCACCTGCTCTGTGACATCCGTGGGAAATCGAGCAGGCGCCAGATCGGCTCGGCCAGCTCCTCCAACGACCGGGTGTCGTTCGGAGTCTCGGGACGCCACGGCACGTCGAGCGACACGAGATCGTGACGGCTGCGCCACTCGTTCCGAATGGTTCGCTGATAGTCGGATTCCGCCGCCCATCTCCCGAGATTCTCGACTAGACGCTGCTCGTCGGAGTCAGCGGAGGCGTCGATCCAGGCCTCGGGGAGCGACCGGTTGAAGATGACGATGGGCGGGCTGGTGTTCCCGGGACGTTCCGCTACGAACCGCTCGGCTTCGGTGCGCGGAGAGGGGTCGGTCGTCGTGACCAACACCATGTGGGCCGCCTCCAGGTGGGCGGCGATCGACTTCGATCGCAGAGCGATGCCGTCATATGTATGGCGCAGGTCGAACAAGAAGTTGCCCACATCCTCGAGCAGTCCCCCACCGAGGATCCCGTCCATGAGGCGAAGCGCCGGCTTGGTGGCTCGGTCGAAGAAGGTCTTGCGGCCCGGAAGCCTTCCGCCGGTGAGCACGCGCAGAACCCGTCCTCCGACCAGGCTGCGCATCTGACCTGGTGCGGTCAGGAAATCCACGCCTCCCGACGAGGGAGGTGTGTCGACGACGACGAGATCCCAGGCCCCGCTCTCGACCTGCTCGGCCATCTCCTCGGCGGCGGCATAGGCAGCCCCGGCCGGGAACTGGCGGGCGATGGCATCGAAGAACGGGCTCGCCACGAGGCGTTCGGCCACATCGGGCGGGGCGTGGCGGCGAGCGATTGCCTCCCACGATGCTCCCGCATCGAGCATCGCCGCCCACAGGGTGTCGAGCTCGGGATTGGGGTGGGCGACGTTGCTGAGCTTCTTCAGGCCGAGAGCGGTGGCCAGCCGTCGGGCCGGGTCGACGGTGAGCACAAGGGTGCGCCGGCCCTCGCGGGCTGCCGCCACTCCGATTCCGGCTGCCAGCGTGGTCTTGCCCACGCCCCCGGCTCCTACGACCAGAACGATGTCGCTCATGGCATCACCTGGGCGGAGAGCCGCTCCGCCACTCGATGCGGATCGTGCTCGCCGAAGAGCAGTGGGAGCACGTCATGGTCGGGGAGGTCCTTGAGCCAGCGCTTCTGGTTCTCGTACAGACCGCGGTGGAGCATGCCGGCGTCGCGCATGTTGTCGTCGGTGACGGCGCTCAACTTCTCGGCGCTCACGCCGAGCGCCCGTACCGTTCGGTTGACGAGGATCCGATCGAGCCTGATCAGCTCCTCGGCCTCGAGCTCGGCGACCGCTTCGAGCGTCTCGGTCACCGGCAGCTCCTCGGCGAGGGTCACGAGCACCAACGACGAGTCCGAGGCCGTGAGGAGTGCTGTCATCTGGTCGGCCTGGCGACGGGCTCGGCCGGTGTTCACGAGCGAAGCGATGATTCGCGACGCCCGCAGGTAGCTCATGATCTGTCCGGTTGGAGGCCCGTCGGCGATCACCAGGTCCCAGTTACCCGATCGGACCTCGTGGTAGAGCTTGCCGGTCGTGACGACGTCGCGGATTCCGGGGACCGTCTCGGCCAGGGCCTCGAGGTTTCGGGACAGCGGCAGAAGCGGGGCTCGTTGGCCCAGCCCCAGTTGGAGCTTCAGATACTCGTCGAGGGCTCGGGCCCGGTCGATGGCGAGGGCGTGCAGGTTCGTTTCGATGAACACCGGCTCGTAGGTGAGCTCCTGCCGTCCCAGGTGCGCAGCCAGCCCGGCCGAGTCGGTCATTCCGGCCGCCAGCACTCTTCGCCCCGAGCGGGCTGCGGCCATGGCGATCGCTGCGGTCACCGCCGACCGGCCGACACCACCCTTGCCCGTAACGATCTGGAGCCGGTCGTTCATGCTCGCCCGAGGCTACCGGTGGGTTAGCGTGCCTCATGGTCGTACTCGGAGCGATTTGGACCTGGTTCAATCCGCGTCGCCGAGTCCTCACATTTCTTCTCCTGGCCTGGGGGACTGTCATCGTCGCAGCAGCCGGCGACACGCCGGCCGCCGATCGATGGCTGCCCATTCCCGATCTATCGGGAGTGATGGCCGTGCTTTTGGTCGGCTCGGCTTTCGTCGGGTTGGTGTTCTTCTTGATCCTGCGGCCGCGCGTCGACCGCAATGACGCAGAAGTCCCCCGCCATCTACTGCGCAGTATCGCCCTCGTACTCGTTGCCGCGTCGACGATGACGGCGATCATGACGTGGGGTGGAGACAACGCTCTCGGCCCCGAGTCCGAATCACAGGAGACCGAATCGACGACCGAGGTCGACCGTGAGAACGGCAGCGATGTCCCACAGTCGGAGATCTCTCCCGGTGAGGTTCTGGGTGTTGCGGCCGTGGCGGCCGCAGCGGTCGCGTTGTGGTGGTGGAGTCGGCCTCGACCCGACGAGGCGACGACGGTCACTACCCCCGGACCAAGGGACGCCCGCGTCGCTGCCCTCGACGACACCGCCCTCGCTCTCGGTACCGACACCGAGCCCCGCCGCGCCGTGCTGGTGGCTTACGCGACGCTCGAGCGCGAGCTCGGTCGCATCGGACTCGAACGTCTAGCTCCCGAGACGCCGGTCGAGTACCTGAGACGAGTACTCGCCGACCTGCCCACGGTGGTCGAGCCGGCGTCGCGGCTCGCTACTCTCTATGTCTCGGCTCGTTACTCGGACCAGCCGATCTCGATAGCAGACAGAACCAGTGCTCTCGACGATCTGCTCCGGGCGCGACACGACATCGCGTCGGACATGGAGCCGGCGTGAGCCTTCGGCGACGACTTGTCGCGTTGACGCTGACCATCTCGGCCGGATCGCTGATTGCTGTGATTGCCAGCAATGGCGAAGTCCTGTCTGCTCGAACTTGGTTCATCGGATCATTCATCGCCTTCGTCGCCTTACTCGCGTACGACCTGCTCCGATTCACACCGATCGAGTCACTGCGCATCCACCCGCTGGTTCGATGGCGACCGCCCGAGACCGATCACCGGCCCGACCACAACGTCCGATCGGCCGAGATGGCAATAACACGTTCCATTGCCGATTCCCGGATCTTCGGACACCGTCTTCGACCGAGGCTCGCGGAGATGGCCGACCACTTCCTCGAGATCGGCCCGGGCATCGACAGGGAGCATGATCCGGACCGCGCCATCGCATACCTAGGCGACGAGGCGTGGCTGACCAGCGCAGCCTTCACGAATCGGGCACCCACGTCCGAGGAGCTCGAACGCTTCTTCGACACGATCGGTGCCCCCGCCTCCGACCCACCTCAACGATCGAGAGAGGATCGTCGTGGCTCTCCCGCCTGACGACGGAAGCGGCGAGATTGCTGCCGCCGTCGAGGTCAGCAGTCGCATCCTCGATGCTCTCGAAGTCGCCGTCGTCGGCAAGCGCGACCGCCTCGAACTCGTTCTCAGCGGCCTGCTCTGCGGCGGCCACGTCCTGCTCGAAGACCTCCCGGGGCTGGGCAAGACCCTCATCGCCCGATCGCTCGCCCAGGTCACAGGTCTGTCGGTCGGGCGAATCCAGTTCACTCCGGATCTGATGCCCGCCGACGTGACCGGTGCGCTGCTCTACGACCAACGGCAACGAGAGTTCGAGTTCCGGCCCGGGCCAGTCTTCAACCACATCGTTCTGGGTGATGAGATAAACCGGGCCCCTCCCAAGACGCAGGCCGCACTTCTCGAGGCCATGCAGGAGAGGCAGGTCACAGTCGACGGGGTCTCCCATGCTCTCCCGTCGCCCTTCCTGGTTCTCGCCACTCAGAATCCGATCGAGTTCGAGGGCACATACCCGCTCCCCGAGGCGCAGATCGATCGGTTCCTGCTGCGAACCTCCGTCGGCTATCCGACGCCCGACGACGACGCCGAGATCATTCGCCGTCGAATCGCCCGAGGGTCGGATGCCGTCACGATCGATCCGGTCGCCGACGTCGCTGCTGTCATCCGGCTCCAACAGACGATCGAACGCATTCATGTGTCCGACGCGATCATCCGGTACTGCGTCGACCTCGTCCATGCCACGCGGGCCAGCCCCCAGGTGAGCGCGGGTGCCAGCCCTCGAGGCGTCGAAGCCCTCGTCAAGCTCGCTCGAGCCCGAGCCCTGCTCGCCGGCACGGCATTCGTGGGGCCTGACGACGTCAAAGCGATTGCCGAGCCGGCCCTCGCCCACCGGATAATCCTCCGACCCGAGCTGTGGATACGCGGCGGGAGCGCCACGGCTGTCGTGACCGACGTGCTCGCGACCGTTCCGGCTCCGCCGACCCTGCCCGAAGAGCCCGATCCTTCTCGGCCGTGACGACTCGGGCTACGTGGCGGCTGCCCTTTGCAGTCGTCTTCACGACAATCGGTTCGCTGATCGCGGTCCTCACCGGCTACCCGGGAGTCGCACTGCTGGCGACACCCTGGGCCGCGCTACTAGTGCTCGGGCTGTCCCACCGTCCTCCCCGGGTACTCCACCCGGCGGTCGAGGTCAGCACCGACCGGCTGATCGTCGGTGACACCCTCGATGTGACCAGCACTGTCTCCGACGTTCGTGGGATAGTGACGGCGACCTGCCGGCCGTCGGGTGGGTTCACCGACGCGGAGTCCGGTCGCGTTCACGGTCGCAGTATCAGCAGCGCCAGCGGAAGCCGTTCCGAGATGAAGTGCCGACTCCGGGCCGACGATTGGGGGACCCACGACGTGGGCGCCATCGACCTCGAGCACGACACTCCGTACGGCCTGTTTCGTAGCGTCGGCACGACCCACCGCCCGGTTCGCATACGTATACACCCCGACCCGGTCGAGCTGAGAAGTCTGCTCGCTCCCCGGCTAGTCCGCCGGCACTCGGGTGTTCATCAGTCTGGTGCCATTGGCCGAGGCGTCGAGTACGCCGACGCCCGCCCGTTCACCTCCGGGGATGCACTGCGCGACGTCAACTGGAGGCTGAGTGCCCGCAGCGACGATCTATGGGTCTCCGATCGCCACCCCGACCGGTCAACGGATGTCATCTTGCTGCTCGACTCGTTCATCGAAGCTGGCCACGACGTCCGCTCGACCATCGGCATGGCAATCGAGGCGGCTGTGGCGATAGCCGAGAGTCACCTGGGGGCAACCGACCGGGTCGGATTGATAGAGATCGGAGGAACGGTCCGCTGGGTGCGGCCCGGGACTGGCCCGATCCAGCTGCAACGCCTGACCGATGCCATGCTCTCGACCAGCCTCTATGCGAGCGCGGTAGGCCGTGATCTCGACGTGATCTCTCCGCAAGCCCTGCCTCCCCGGTCGTTCATCATCGCCCTGTCGCCGCTCCTCGACGAGCGGTTCGTCGAGTCACTGATGCTGCTCGCCGGCCGCGGCCACGACGTTGCCGTCATCGAGTGTCTTCTCCCGACATCCGAAGCCGCGTCACCCGACAACAGAATCTCGGCGCTCGCCCATCGCCTCGTCGCGGCCGAACGACAGATCGCCCGCGACCGGTTGACCGCCGTCGGCATCGCCCTGGCCCCCTGGCATCGAACGGCCGAGCTCGAGGGCGTTCTGCAGCAGCTGACCCTTCGTCGCCGTTACGCCTTGACGAGGGCGTTGCGGTGAGACTCTGGCGACTCGAGCTGCCCACTCCCGGGCTGGTTTCAGCGATCGGCGCGGTCGGGGTCGCCGGAGTCGCCACTGGAATGATCGCCGTCGTCGGCGGTGCCGAGTTGACGGCGCGCATCGCGGTATTCGCTCTGCTGCTGTTTGCTCTCGCCGTCATGGTCGGGTCGCCATTCCTGATCGGGCTGGCGACGGCCTTCATGTTCGGCGCCGGCCTGATCGCCGTGATCCAACCCGACGACACCAGCTGGCCGGCCGCGGCGATGATCGGGAGCGCCTTGTACGTGGCATGCGAGCTGGGCTGGCATTCGACAGACGACCGGCGAAGACGCCTGCGTTCGGGACCAGTGGATCGGGCGAGGATCCGAGATGTCACCACTGTTGTGATCATCGCTCTCGTCATCTCGGGAGGTGCCGGTCTCGTCGCCGACGCCGCGCCGGCAAGGACGATGTGGACCCAGGTCATGGCAGCTGTGGTCATCGTGTTCGGTCTGGTGCAGCTTCGGATCGTGGTCGGAGCTGTCCAAGAACCGGACGACAGCTCCCGCTCCTAACGTGGTCCCATGCACAGGTACGCGCATCAGGATTCGGCGATCGACCCCGAGGGAGTCCCGGTACGCCACGCCTCGACCGTCATGGTCGTCGCCGACCAGCCCGAGCTCGAGGTGCTGATGGTGCAGCGCAACTCGCGCGTGGCCTTCGGCCCGAGTGCCTGGGTGTTCCCCGGAGGGCGGGTCGATCCGGACGATGCTGCCGACCATGACCACGTCACCGTCGGCCTGACGGACGAAGAAGCCTCGGCCGTTCTCGAAGTGCCGACGGGAGGTCGGGCCTGGTGGATTGCCGCCCTCCGCGAAACCCTCGAGGAGGCCGGTTTGCTGCTCGGGGTCGAGAACACGCCGGTGGAATCGATCGACCGGATTCGAGCCGACGTTCACGATGACCCCACGGTCTTCATCGACCGGTTGGCGCATCTGGACATCACCGTGGACCTCTCCGTTGTTCACGAGGTGGCGCGGTTCATAACGCCGGTAGGTCCGCCCCGACGTTTCGACGCCCGCTTCTTCGTCGCCCGAGCTCCGACCGGTCAGACCGCTCATCCCGACGCCGGCGAGGTCGTGCACCATCGCTGGATCTCTCCGACTCAGGCCATCGAGGAGTGGCAGGCCGGCGGGTTCCCCATGATGTCGGTGACCCATCGAATGCTGGAGTGCCTGGCCCGGTACGAGTCCGTTGACGAGGTTCTCTCAGCGGCTACGACCCGCCGCCCGGCCGACCGGATCCGGGTCGCCGACCCCGAGGGCGAATACCGCGTTCTGCTACCGGGCGAGCCCGGCTACGAGACCGCCGACCTCGAGATCGAACACGGCTGGGTCCGTATCTGACACCCACGCTCCCAAAGGTGCCTGGCACCTTTGGGTGGTCAAGGTGCCTGGCACCTCACGGAGGGTGGCGTCAGAGGATGGCGCCAGGGCGATAAGTGGCGGCTTCGGGGTCAGTAGCTACCACCTCGGCGATGCGCCTCTCGATGGCCATCACCTGTTCGGTGGCTCGACCGGCCAGGGTCAGCGGGTCGGCAACCGCCTCCTCCAGGATCACCCGGTCGAGAGGCAGTCTCTCGTCGGACGCCAGCCGATCGAGCAGGTCATTGTCGGCCCGGCCCCGCTCGCGCATCTCGAGCGCAACTGCGACGGCGTGCTCCTTGATCGCCTCATGGGCGACCTCGCGGCCCACGCCCTCCTTCACTGCGGCCATCAACAACTTCGTCGTCGACAAGAACGGCAGGTACCGCTCGAGCTCGCGGTCGATGACGGCCGGGAACGCTCCGAACTCGTCGAGCACGGTCAGCAACGTCTCGAACATGCCGTCGATGGTCAGAAAGGCATCGGGCAGAGCGATCCGGCGAACAACCGAACAGCTGACATCGCCCTCGTTCCACTGATCGCCCGCGAGGGACGCGACCATCGTGAGGTGGCCGCGCAGGATGGCCTGGAACCCGGTCAATCGCTCCGAGGAGCGGGCGTTCATCTTGTGGGGCATCGCCGACGAGCCGACCTGTCCTTCCTTGAACCCTTCGGTCACCAGCTCCTGACCGGCCATGAGCCGCAGGGTCGTCGCCAGACTCGATGGACCCGCCGCCACCTGCACGAGGGCGGATACGACGTCGAGATCGAGGGACCTCGGGTAGACCTGGCCGACGCTGTCGAGAGTGGCAGTGAAGCCGAGGTGGTCGGCGATCCGGTGCTCGAGCTCGTCGACGGCCTCCGCCGATCCCAGGAGATCGAGCAGATCCTGCTGAGTACCCATAGGGCCCTTGAGACCCCGCAGCGGATAGCGGGCGATCAGCTCGTCGATGCGGCGATGAGCCTGGAGGAGCTCCTCGGCTGCGGAGGCGAATCGCTTTCCGAGCGAGGTCACCTGGGCCGCCACGTTGTGGGACCGGCCCGCCATTGCCGTGTCAGCGTGCTGCACCGCCAACTCGCCCAGGCGGGCCAACGTCGTGACGATGCGACTGCGGACCAGCTCGAGCGAGCGCCGGACCTGGAGCTGCTCGACGTTCTCGGTGAGGTCCCGTGACGTCATGCCCTTGTGGACGTGTTCGTGCCCGGCGAGCGCGTTGAACTCCTCGATACGAGCCTTGACGTCGTGGCGGGTCACCCGCTCCCGGTCGGCAATCGACTCCAGATCGATCTTCCCTGCGGCTGCCTCATAGGCGTCGACGACGCCTTCGGGCACGTCGACTCCGAGGTCCGCCTGAGCTCGCAGGACCGCTAACCACAGCTCTCGTTCGAGCCCGATCTTCGCCTCGGGTGACCAGATCCCCACCATCGCCGCCCCCGCATATCGGTCAGCGAGCACATTGGGGACCGAGCCCTCGGGCATCAGCGGTTGGCCATCTCTTCGCGGTGCTCGGCCAGCTTCTGCTGGAGGTCGGCGTCGCTGATGGCCAACATCTGGATCACCAGAAGAGCGGCGTTCATCGAGCCGTTGATGGCGACCGTGGCCACCGGGATGCCCTTGGGCATCTGGACCGTCGCGTACAGGGCATCGACCCCATCGAGTCCACCACCGGACAGCGGCACCCCGATCACGGGCAAAGTGGTGTGGGCGGCAGCCGCACCGGCGAGGTGGGCGGCCATGCCGGCGCCGCAGATGATGGCGACGTACCCGTTGTCTCGGGCTCCGCCGATGAACTCGGCCACCTGCTTCGGGGTGCGGTGGGCGGACATCACGCGTACGTCGGCTTCGATACCGAACTTCTCGAGTGTTTCACCCGCCGCCGCCATCTTGTCGGCGTCGTTCGGCGAACCCATGAGCACGGCAACTTTCATGATTCCTCCCGCAGGCTCGATCCGTCGTTCCACTCCTCGACTCGCGCTGCGGCTGCGCCCGAGGCGCCACCCCGTCGCTCGTCCCTCGCTCCTGTCACCTAGTCATCCTCCCGTTGCTGTTGTTGCTATGTCGGACCTGTACTGCATACCAGGCCAGCGAATCTCGGCCACGCCTGTGTAGGCCCGATCTCGCGCCTCGGCGATCGTCGGACCCCGACCGACCACGTTGAGGACGCGCCCGCCGCCGGTCAGCAGCTCTCCGGTTGCGTTCTGCTTCACCCCGGCGGCGTACACGGTGACGCCGTCGAGGGAGCGGGCGGCATCGATCCCCTCGATCACGTCGCCGGTACGCGGGGCCTGCGGGTAACCCTCGGATGCTGCCACCACGGTCACCAAGGCGTCGTCGCTGAACTCGGGGGGTTCCCCGAGGGAGCCGGCGGCCGCGCCGGCCAGCAGCTCGACGAGGTCGGATTCGATCCGGGGCAGAACGACCTGGGTCTCGGGATCTCCGAACCGCACGTTGTACTCCAGGACCTTGAGCCCGTCGGGCGTGAGCATGAGACCCGCGTAGAGCACCCCGCGGTACTCGATGCCGCGAGCCCGTAGGGCGGCGAGCGTCGGCTCGACCGCCCGCTCCATCACCTCGTCGACGATCGAGTCCGGTGCGACGGGCACCGGGCTGTAGGCCCCCATGCCACCGGTGTTCGGGCCGGTGTCGCCGTCGCCGATTCGCTTGTGATCCTGAGCAGGAGCCAGGGGCACGGCTGTCTTGCCATCGCAGATCGCCAGCACCGAGACCTCGGGTCCGACGAGCCCCTCCTCGATCACGACCGTCGAGCCGGCGGTGCCGAATGCCGAACCCGAAAGGTAGTCGTTGACCGCGATCTTGGCCTCGGCGCGCTCGGTCGTGACCAGGACTCCCTTGCCGGCGGCGAGCCCGTCGGTCTTTATGACGAACAGGTCCTTCATCGTGTCGAGGAACGCCAGAGCGGGCTCGAGCTCGGTGAAGGAACCGTGGCCGGCGGTCGGTACCCCGGCTTCGACCAGCACCTCCTTCATCCATGCCTTGCTGCCCTCGAGCCGAGCCCCGTCGGCGCCGGGACCGAACACGAGCTGCCCGGCGGCCCGTAGTTCGTCCGCCAGTCCCTCGACGAGCGGAGCCTCGGGACCGATCACGAACAGGTCGGCGTCGAGCTGGGTGGCCGGTGTGTCGATCGAGCCGGGGATGCCCGGGTTTCCGGGCGTGACCACCACTTCGGCCGTTCGGCCGAGCACGTCGGCCAGCGCATGCTCGCGACCTCCTGATCCGACGACTACGACTCGCATGTCAGGCGGCGAAGTCGAGGACCTGCTTGCGCCCGGGTCCCACTCCTACGAGCCGCACCGGCACCCCGCAGTGCTCCTCGAGGAACGACAGGTAGTCGGCCGCCTGGCTCGGAAGCTCGGCTCGATCGGTGACGCCGGTCAGGTCGGTTTTCCAGCCGGGAAGCTCCTCGTAGATGGGCCTGGCCTGATGGAGCACCGACTGGTGATAGGGGAACTCGTCGAGCCGCTCGCCGTTGTGCTCGTAGGCGACGCAGACCTTGATCGTGTCGAGCTGATCGAGGACGTCGAGCTTGGTGATTCCGAGCTCGGTGAGGGAGTTGACCCGTCGGGCGTAGCGCATCATCACGCAATCGAACCAGCCCGGCCGGCGGCGCCGACCGGTGTTGGTGCCGTACTCGTGGCCGACATCGACGATGTGGTCACCCACGTCGTCAAAGAGCTCGGTGGGGAAGGGTCCGGCGCCGACACGGGTGATGTAGGCCTTGGCCACACCGACGACCCGATCGATGTAGAGCGGCCCGACTCCGGAACCGACGACGGCGCCGCCGGCGGTCGGGTTCGACGAGGTCACGTAGGGATAGGTGCCGTGGTCGAGGTCGAGGAACGTCGCCTGAGCCCCTTCGAGAAGGATGTTCTCGCCGGCCTCGAGGAACCCGTGGATCAGCGAGATCGTGTCGCACACATAGGGCTCGAGCCGCGGCCGAAAATCGTCGAGCATCGCCTCGAGGATGTCGTCGCGGTCGACGGGCAGCCTGTTGTAGACCCTCGTCATCACCTGGTCGAGCTGGTGGAGGACGACGTCGAGCTTCTGACGGAAGATCTGTTCGTCAAGCAGATCCTGCACGCGAAGGCCGGTGCGCATCGACTTGTCGGCGTAGGCCGGTCCGATCCCTCGCTTGGTGGTGCCGAGCTTGTTCTTGCCGAGGTGGCGCTCGTGAAGTGCGTCGAGCTGCTGGTGGTAGGGGAGGATCAGATGGGCGTTGCCGCTGATCTTCACCCGCGACGTATCGACACCCTTCGACTCGAGCATCTCGACCTCGGCGAGCAGCACACCCGGATCGACGACGACGCCGTTGCCGATGACGGGGGTGATGTGGTCATAGAGCACGCCCGACGGCACCAACTGCAGAGCGAAGCTCTCGCCGTCGACGACGATCGTATGGCCGGCATTGTGGCCGCCCTGGAATCGCACTACGGCGGTCATGTCGGCGGCGAGGAGGTCGGTGAACTTACCCTTCCCCTCGTCACCCCATTGAGTACCGACAACGACGGTGGCGCCCATGTCTACTCACTCTCCAGGCGGGATCCGGACCGGGCGATCCTAGCGGTAGATCAGACCGAGGGCTGCCGCGGGCGACGGGTCAGGTCGCCGATGCCGAGCCTGCCACCCGAGGCGAAGCGGGCAAGCGGCCGTCGATGATCTCCGAATCGCCGTCGAGCGTGGAAAACCGGCCGCCCAAGTAGAGCAATCCGGCCAGGCTCATCATCGTGGCGCCGGCTCCGAAGATGGTGGGCCGGGGGCCGAAGACCTCGATGAGCTGGCCGAGGACGAGCTGACCGATCGGGCTGAAGATCGTGAAGGTCATGACGTAGATCGACAGGACCTTGGCCCGCCGGTTCTCGTCGACCTGAAGCTGCACGGTCGTGTTCAGCAAGCTGGCCGTGGTCAGATGGCAAGCGCCGAGACCCATGAGGCACACCAGCGCTATGGAGTACCGGGGGGCCTGGGAGAAGGCCATGACGCCGGTGGCGTATCCGCCGAGGGCCAGGGGAACCAGTCGAGACCGCGCTATGCGATCACCGAGACCGGCGACGACCGGTCCGGCCAGAACGGCTCCGAGGCCGATCATCGTCAGCATGACCCCGAAGCCGGCCTCACCCCGATCGAACACTTCCTCGGCGAACACGACGCTGAGCACCTGGATCGGCATGCCACACAAGGCCAGAACCGCGACCATCGAGATCGCCGAGCCGAGACCCGGCTGGGTGCGGACGTACCCGACGGTGTCGAGGAAATCGCGCACGGGTCGGAACTCGGGCAACCGGTCCGGCAGCGGTGAACGAGTGTCGATGAAGGCGAGGGCGATGAGAACGGCCCCGTAGCTGACGAAGTTGACGAAGAATGCCCATGCCGGCCCGGCCTCGGCGAGCAGGACGCCGGCAAGGACCGGGCCGAGCATGCGAGCCGAGTTGAATTGGAGCGAGTTGAGCGTGACCGCGTTGAGAATCAGGTCGCGCGGCACGAGCTCGCTGACGTACGCCTGCCACGCCGGCAGGTTCAAGCCAGCGCACAGTCCGGCCACGGCACTCAGCGCTATGAAGGCCGGCGCCGATCGAACGCCGACCATCCACATGATCATCAGTCCCGCAGTTGCGGCGGCCTGGAGGGACTGGGTGACCAACAACAGCCGGCGGCGATCGAAGCGATCGGCGAGCACCCCTGCGATCGGGCCCATCAAGGCCATCGGCGCCATCGACGCGAAACCGGCGAACCCGACCCAGCCCGCGTCCTCGGTCAGTTGCCAGACGATCGCCGGAATGGCGAGCACCTGAAACCACCGCCCGGTGTTCGAGACGAAACCACCGATCCAGAACAACCGGTAGTTCCGGTGCCCGAGGGCGCGAAAGGCTCCGAGATCGGGCATCAGGCCAGGGTATCGCTGCCGATAATGTGGTCACCCGACCGTATGGGAACGATCGAAGACGAGTACGGCGAGGATCTCTCGCGCTACGACTTCGGCGGCATCGCCGCTGACATCGCCGCCATCGTCGACCTCCCGACCGCTGTGCTCAACACGCTCCGATGGGCCCTGCTGGTGCCGGTTTTCATCGGCGTGGCCACCGCCGCCCTCTTCGGCGGACGGATGTCGGCCTGGGCGCTGATCCCGTTCGTCATCACAGCTGTCGTGCTCTCGTTGATCGGAGCACTGCTGATCGGCGTGCTCATCGTGACTCGGCAGCGACTGGAGCAGTCGACCGCAGCCACCGAACGGGTCCTCGAGACCGTGGCCCATGTGCACTACGACCTGGTGCAGATGCGGGGTGCCGAGGTGAGCCATGCCGCCGTGAGCGAGCTCGCCCATGGTCTGTTGCGAAGCGGAGCGCTGGAAGAGGCAGCCGCCGGCTTCGTCCCCCGACCACTGCAGTTCGTGGCCCGGCCCTTGGTGAAGCCGATCGTGTGGGGACCGCGCCGGATCGTCGAACGCGCTTCCGACAAGCTGATCGACGAGATCCCGTGGGACACGCTCGACACCAAGGCCGCCGATCTCGACGCATCGCTCGAAGGCGGTACAGCGCTGCTCGAAGAGATCCGCGCCGGCTACGAAGCCGCCCACGACAAGATCGAGGCGACCGTCGACACGGTGGTCGCCCGCTCGACCACGCCGCTGAAACTGGTCGTGGCCATCTCGTTCGTACCACTGATCCTTCTGTGGCTCGTCGGGGCGGCCATCACCTGATCCCGGAGCAACCCGGGCCTCACGGCCGTATCCTCCTGACGTAGTCAAACCCACGACATGGAGGGGACCCCATGGGCCTGCTCGACAGCATCAAGAACGCACTGGGCGGCAACGCCGACAAGGTCAAGGACGGCATCGACAAGGCCGGTGACATGATCGACGACAAGACCGGCGGCAAGTACAGCGACAAGATCGACATGGCCGAGGAGAAGGCCGGCGAGGTCATCGATCAGATGGCCGAGGGCGCCGAGGATGCCTCCGACGCGGCCGAGGAAGCCACCGAGTAGTCGACCGGGGACCGGCAGCTCGCCGGTTCCCTCAATCAGCCAAACGTGAGCGACTGGCGGTCGCCGGCCACGCCGACGTGGATCGTCGAGTCCTCGCCGAACGTGCCGTCGAGCAGCTTCACCGCCAGCTTGTCGGCGAGCTCGCGCTGAACGACGCGCTTGAGCGGTCGGGCTCCGAACGCCGGGTCGTAGCCCTCGTGGGCCAGCCAGCGGCGGGCATCGTCCGAGAGATCGAGCGCGATTCGCCGATCGGCGAGCCGTCGTTCGAACAACGCCAACTGGATGTCGACGATCTCGACTAGGTCGGCCTCGGTGAGCTCGCGGAACCGAACGATGTCATCGATGCGATTGATGAACTCGGGCCGGAAGAACTCGCGAGGTTCGACGGCCAGGTTCGAAGTCATGATGAGCACGACGTTGGAGAAGTCGACGGTGCGGCCCTGCCCGTCGGTCAGCCGGCCATCGTCGAGCAGCTGCAACAAAACGTTGAACACGTCCGAGTGCGCCTTCTCGACCTCGTCGAGCAGTACGACCGCGTAGGGGCGGCGCCGGATGGCTTCGGTGAGCTGGCCGCCGGCGTCGTAGCCGACGTACCCGGGCGGGGCCCCGATGAGGCGGGCCACCGAGTGCTTCTCCATGTACTCGCTCATGTCGATGCGGATCATCGCCCGCTCGTCGTCGAACAAGAAGTCGGCGAGCGACCGGGCCAGTTCGGTCTTGCCTACACCGGTCGGGCCGAGGAACAGGAAGCTGCCGATCGGCCGGTTCGGGTCGGACAGCCCGGCCCGGCTGCGGCGAATGGCGTTGGCGACGACCGACACCGCATTCTCCTGGCCGATGACCCGCTCGTGTAGCACCTCTTCGAGACGAATCAGCTTCTCGACCTCGCCTTCGAGCAGGCGCGACACCGGAACGCCGGTCCAGGCACTGACCACCTCGGCGACATCCTCGGAGTCGACCTCTTCTTTCAGCATGACCTTGTCGCCCTGGAGTCCGGCCAGGCGAGTCGTCGCCTCGTCGACGTGCTTCTCGAGGTCGGGGATGCGTCCATAGCGAATCTCGGCCGCCTTGGTCAGGTCGGGCTCACGCTCGACCTCGAGTCGCAGATGCTCGAGCTCCTCCTTGACCGAGCGGATCTCGTCGATCGCCTCCTTCTCGCTCTGCCAGTGCACCTTCATGGCACTGAGTTCTTCAGTGAGGTCGGCGAGCTCACCTTCGAGGTCCGCTAGACGCTCACGACTCGCCTTGTCGCTCTCCTTCTCCAAGGCGACACGTTCCATCTCGAGCTGGCGTATGCGGCGATCGACCACATCGATCTCGGTCGGGACGGAGTCGATCTCGATACGGAGCTTCGAGGCGGCTTCGTCCACGAGATCGATGGCCTTGTCGGGGAGGAACCGGCCTGTCAGGTAGCGGTCGGACAGCACCGCGGCGCTGACGAGAGCCGTGTCCTGAATGCGTACGCCGTGATGAACCTCATAGCGCTCGGCCAGGCCGCGCAGGATGGCGATCGTGTCCTCGACCGAGGGCGGCTCGACCATGACCTGCTGGAACCGCCGCTCCAGAGCGGCGTCCTTCTCGATGTACTTGCGGAACTCGTCGAGGGTCGTGGCGCCGACCATGCGCAGCTCGCCCCGGGCCAGCATGGGCTTGAGCATGTTGCCGGCATCCATGGCCGACTCGCCGCCGGCGCCGGCGCCGACGACAGTGTGGAGCTCGTCGATGAACGTGATGATCTCGCCCTCGGAGTCGTCGATCTCCTTGAGCACCGCCTTCAGGCGCTCCTCGAACTCACCGCGGTACTTCGCGCCGGCGAGCATCGAGCCGATGTCGAGCTCGAGCAGCTTCTTGTCCGCGAGCGACGTCGGC
>JAAUYH010140360.1_pt1 | contig 21520 bp, 14 predicted proteins | sample 7278061 | NCBI WGS metagenome assembly JAAUYH01 (sample SAMN14350203, study PRJNA611818) | marine sediment metagenome | isolation source: surface marine sediment (0.6m) | place: French Polynesia: Moorea | collected 2018-08 | reverse complement strand
TGGGATTAGACATCTTCCTCTTGTTGACGATCGCGGACAATTAGAAGGGATAATTACTGCTGAAAGTATTTGTCGTGCTTTAAATCCCTCTAATATGCTTAAGTTGCGCTCTATCAAGGAAGCGATGGACCCTGAAGTTATTCAGGCATCCCCAACTTCATCAGTGCTCCATTTATCTCAACTGATGGCAGAAACAAAGAAAAGTTGTGTAGTAATTGTCGCCAACAAATTTGCTCAAAATCAAGCAGAATTTTTAAATCATAGTTACGAAGTCTCTCCGCCAAGTCTATCCTCAAAAATTCCTCTTGGTATTGTCACGGAGCGGGATATCGTTCAATTTCAAATTTTAGGACTCGATCTAGCCAATACAACCGCTCAAACAGTAATGAGTAACCCTTTAGTCTGTATGCACCCCACAGATTCTTTGCTAGAAGCACAGGAGCAAATGAAAAAGCTAAGGGTACGCAGATTGGTAGTTGCTGGAGACTCAGGAGAACTGCGAGGAATTATCACCCATAAGGACATGCTGAGAGTTTTTGACACTACAGAACTCTATGGGGTAATCAGCACCTTAAAACAGGAATTGAACCAACAGACCGAACATTTAAAACAGGAAATTAAACAGCGCCAAAAAAGCGAGGTCATGCTGCGCAAAAACCAGCAGCTACTAGAATTATTTGTCCGTCACGCTCCGTGCGCGATCGCTATGTTAGATCGGGAGATGCGCTATATGGTAGTTAGCGATCGTTGGATTGAAGACTATCAGCTAGAAGAAAGGAATATTATTGGTAGTACTCACTATGAGGTTTTCCCCGAAACTCCTCAAAGCTGGAGACAAGACCATCAAGATTGTCTCACAGGAAAAGTGGAAGTATTGAGAAATGAGGAAGATAGTTTTGTGCGACTCGATGGCCGAGTTGATTGGTTTCGCTGGGAATTGCGTTCCTGGCACGATTTAGAGGGAGAAATCGGTGGTTTACTGATGTTTTCTGAGGTAATTACCGAAAAAAAGCTACTATAACAAAAAATATTTGCTGAAAAAGAACTAGCTCAAGTCACCCTAAAGTCTATTGCCGATGCTGTTATTACCACTGATGAGTTGGGTCAAGTAAAATATATTAATCCAGTAGCAGAAAGATTAACTGGTTGGCAAGCAGCAGAAGCGAAAGGAAGACCTTTAGCAGAAATTTTCCCAATTGTTGACCAATCTACCAGACAACCTGTCACCAATCCCGTAGATTTAATCTTACAAGAAAAGTCTCTGAGTGAACTGGTTAAAGATGTCTTATTAATTGCCAGGGATGGCACCGAATACGCCATTGAAGATTCCGCAGCACCCATTAAAAACGGTCAAGGCAAAATTATCGGGGCAGTTATTGTGTTCCGTAATGTTACTCAATCTCGCCAGATCGCCCAAAAGCTATCTTGGCAGGCTACCCACGACCCTCTAACTGGATTGTATAATCGACGCAAATTTGAAGAAAAAGTAAGTGCAGTGATTAAAGATTCTCAAAACAATAAATCTCGTCATGCTCTTTGCTATCTCGATCTAGATCGGTTTAAAATCGTCAACGATACTTGCGGTCATGCTGCTGGAGATGAATTACTACAGCAAGTAACTCAGTTATTAAAGAAGAGAATTCGTGCTTCCGATGTTTTTGCTCGTTTGGGAGGAGATGAATTTGGTCTTTTGCTTCATCAATGTCCTATAGAAATAGCTCCCAAAATTGCCGATCAACTCAGACAATTAATTCAAGACTTCCGTTTTACTTGGGAAGATAAGGTGTTTAGAATTGGCGTTAGTATTGGTGTAGTTGCCCTCGAATCAACTACAGACAATTTAGTCGACTTATTAAGTACGGCAGATGCAGCTTGTTATGCTGCTAAAGAAAAAGGTCGTAACTGCGTTTATGTCTACCACCAACAAGATACTGTAGTATCCCAACAGCGTGGAGAAAGACAGTGGATTGAAAAATTAAATCGAGCTTTAGAAGAAAATCGTTTTTGTCTTTACGCTCAAAAGATTATTTCTCTTGAAGAAAATTGCGATCGCCATCATTACGAAATACTTCTACGCTTAATTGACGAGTCAGGAAAATTAATTGCTCCTGGTGTCTTTCTTCCGGCTGCGGAGCGTTACGATCTTATGCCAGCGATCGATCGCTGGGTTGTAACTACTTTTTTAGCTGGCTACGAAGTATACTGTCGATCGAGAAAAGAACAAAAACTAGAACCCCCAACGAACCTCTATACCATCAATCTTTCTGGAGCGAGTATTAACAACCAAGAGTTTGGTACTTTTCTCCAAGAGCAATTCGAGCGTTATGCTATTCCCCCTGAGACAATTTGCTTTGAGATTACCGAAACAGTAGCAATTTCTAATCTCGATAACGCAATAACTTTAATTAAGCAATTGAGGGAATTAGGTTGTTCTATTGCTCTAGATGACTTTGGTAGTGGGATGAGTTCTTTTGCCTACCTCAAAAATTTGCCTGTTGATTATCTCAAAATTGATGGTAGTTTTATCAAGAATATAGTTAAAGACTCTGTTGATTATGCAACGGTTGAGTGCTTTAATCACATCAGTCAGATTATGAACATTCAAACTATAGCAGAATTTGTGGAAGACAATGCTATTTTGCAAAGCTTACAGCAAATAGGTGTCAACTATGCTCAAGGATACGGCATCGAACGCCCCCAACCTCTCATCTTTGGTTAAACGTAGCGATATTATAAAAGCCTCGGTCATAATCCCGAAACTCCCGACCACTAACTATAGCAGCAAAATAAATTGACCTATATTTACTCTTATCCCCCTCTTTTTGAAGGCAAATTAATTAAACGCTATAAAAGATTTTTAGCCGATATAGAACTGACTACAGGAGAAATTATTACTGCTCATTGTCCTAATACAGGCCCGATGATTGGAGTATCTACTCCTGGTAGTTTAGTATTAGTGTCAAAGAGTAATAATCCCAAACGGAAATTAGCTTATACCTGGGAAGCAATTGAGGTAAATGATCATCGACCTACTTGGGTAGGGGTAAATACTAGTTTGCCGAATAAAGTAATTAAACTCGCTTTAGAACAAAAACTATTACCCGAATTAGCCAAGAGATACGATCGCTTTCGTCCAGAAGTACCCTACGGTAAAGATAAAAAGAGTCGCATCGATTTTTTACTAACGGGAGACGATTCCCAACCGCCTATATATTTAGAAGTAAAAAGCGTTACTCTCTCCCAAGGTACAGTCGCCCTTTTCCCCGATACTGTAACTACTCGCGGGCAAAAACATTTACGAGAATTAATTGCATTAATTCCCTCAGCTAAACCAGTCATGCTCTATTTTATCAATCGGGGTGACTGCGATCGTTTTGCTCCAGGCGATCGCTACGATCCAGAATATGGCAAATTGTTAAGAGAAGCCATTACTGTTGGAGTGGAAATATTACCCTATCGTTTTGAAATTACCTCTCAAGGTGTACGTTTTTTGGGATTGGCAAAGTATTTTAGACAACAGCCTTAAAATCGATTGGGAAAGACAAGGAAGACCGGGCAGACAAGCGGTGCGTTCCTGGCGAGGTTTCCTCGCCATAGGAACGCGCACCAAGAGAGGAGGACAAGGGAGAAAATAAATTTTTTCCGATTCCTGAGTCTTTCAAAATTTATGTCTTCATAGAATTCACGTTTAACTATTCAATTCTTGTAGCAAAATAATAAGTAATAATTACTAGGGAATAAAGGGCAATGATTCGTTGGCTAATTAGTATAGTTTGTATTTGTTTATTATGGGCAATGGGTGTTAATCAAACCGCATTTGCTCAAACCTCTGCCAATATTACCGAAAAACAACTGCGACAAGGAGAAGCGATCGCCCAAAAAGCTTTCCAGGCAGCAGAACGAGGAGATTTAGCTCAAGCAGAAAAGTATTGGACGGAGTTAATCGAAGACTTTCCTGACAATCCTGCTGTATGGAGTAATCGGGGCAATATCCGTGTCAATGAAAATAAATTAGATGAAGCGATCGCTGATTTCGATCGATCTATTACCCTCGCTCCTCAATATAGCGATTCATACCTCAATCGAGGTATTGCCTATGAAGGTAAAAAAATGTGGCAAGATGCTTTAGCTGACTACAACCAAGCCTTAGAAATTAACCCTCAAGATGCTATGGCATATAATAACCGAGGCAATGCCAAAGCAGGAGCAGAAAGTTGGCAAGATGCTTTGACTGATTATCTCAAAGCCGTAGAACTCGAACCAGAATTTGCTCTTGCTCGCGCTAATGCTGCTTTAATGACCTATCAAGTTGGCGATCGTCAATCTGCACTTCAACAAATGCGTAACTTAGTACGTAAGTATCCTATGTTCCCCGATATGCGTGCAGCCCTCACTGCTGTACTCTGGGCAGAAGGAAAACAAGGAGATGCAGAAAGTAACTGGGTAGCAGCCGTAGGTATAGATAACCGTTATCAAAATTTAGATTGGGTTGCCCATGACCGCCGTTGGCCTCCTGCCATGGTAGAAGCACTCGAAAAGTTTTTAACTCTTAATTAGGGCTTGCTGAAAAAATTAGCTCGAGCATTTAACGCTATGTTAGCTATTAGCTATTAGCTATTAGCTTTTAGCTATTAGCTTTTAGCTTTTTAGGTTACAGCAACTAGGACACTGATTATGACAATCAAGGCTATTATTACCAATCCTCGGTTAGTACTCAACCAAAATTGAAAACCTCTAATCCCCCCATATTTAGGGGGAGAAAATTGCGACTCATCTACTAAAGGCAGAGATTTATCATGGAAAAGAGTACACGTCTTAGCATAAGGGCGTTGAGGAAAATTACAGCTATCATCTTCATGATACGTGCAGCGATCGCACAAATAAGTTGTATCTGTTGCTTGGTGAAGAGTAATACCAGGATGACCAAAAGCTTTTAATTGATTGCCACAGTGAGGGCAACTAACAGCTTGGGAATCAACAAGTCGATCGCAACGAGAACAAGTAGGCATAGTAGAGTTCGGAGTTCGGAGTTCGGAGTTATAATTTCTTCAATTTTATTTTGACACCTTTATCACCGTAATGAAGACTCCTGCATCTCTCTTGTTTCTGATTCCAGAGGTGTATGGGGTTTACGCCAAAAAACGATCGACTCATTTAAAGATTGAATTGTCGTTCCCGGATAATAAAATGCGAGGATTTGTGCTGCTGACCAACCTAAGTTTGCCAAATTATAAGAACCATATTGGCTTAAGCCTACTCCATGACCAAAACCACCACCAACAAAATTATAAGCAGTTAACTTTTTAGATTCATCGTAAACTGGTTCGAGATAAAAAAGAGTACTGCGGGGTGGTTCAAAAGCACTGCGAACTTCGTTTTTGGCTAATTCCACCATGCCTTTATCTGTTTTAACAGTAAGAGTAAGAATTCTACCAGAGGGCGATCGATCGAGCACTTCCATGCGCTCGATAGTAGTAAAGTTAGCTAGAGGATGTCTGGTTTTACGTAAATATTTGCGTAAATCTCGATTTAAATCTTCAATTGTTCTTTTTTTATTCCAGCGAAATGAACTTCTTCCTGTTTCATTAAATCCTTGCTCTAAACTAATAAACTGGCGAAAAGTCCGTTCATTTGCCAGAGAATAGCGAGATAAATCCCAAATAGAATAGGGGGAATCTACTACTGACTTGAGATAAGGACGTTCAGCCCCATTCCAAGTATCGCCAAAATAAGCTGTCACGCCACCAGTGGCAGAAGAATAAAGAGCATCTACCAATTCATTTTGATAAGTTAAAACCAAACCTTTAGTTTCGGCGATCGCTCGGTCTGTTTGTTCTGTTGCGCCACTCAAGCCTTTATATACCTGGCAATGAACTGTGGCACAGAGTTGATAATTATCTACCTGAAAACGACGAAGATTTCTGAGGGCATAAGTACGAGCAATAATAGTTTGGGCAGCGATCGCTTCAGGTGGTGCTACACTAGCAACAATTTCATAGGGAACTACTCCCCGTAAATAAGTTTCTAAAGGAACATTATTAACAAGAGTAAAACTACCATAGGCATTAGATTGTAACCGTAGGCTACCTCCATACACTCTAAAAGATTGGGGATTTTTTCCTTCTTTAACAGTTACTTTATTTTGAGCCGAACTAATTTCTAGCTCGTTAGCGTAGAAACGTTTGTCATTTACTATGACAACTACTCGAGGAATTTCTGAGAGGAGTTCTGTGTTTAAATAAGCATTGGTGTAACCATTAGCTTGCAGACTATGAAGTAACCAACGACGCACTAAAGGAGTAGGATAAACATCTCGTTTTGCCCATACTTGCCAACGTCCTGGTTGAGCGATTTCGACTTCAATACCCAGAGTTTTCCAGAGATTAGCACTATCTTCTGCAGTTTCAAAGGTAGCATGATCGCTAAGTACTAATCTTTCTGACAAAATAGGTTTAGTCAGGCTTTGCTTTTCTACTTTGAGTACAACTTTTTGGGTTTTTAGATTTTGTTTGGGTTGTTCCTTGGGTGTAACCTTTAGATTGAGATAATCTCCCGAACTACTGCTAACAGTTAGCTGTTGAACTGGTTTATCTTTGTCATCAATAGGTTTACCACCAAAACGCTGGATAATTCCTACTTGTAAATTGATTTCCTCTGCTTTAATTCCCTTAGCAAAAATAGTTTCTAAACCCAACAAAAAACCTAGCAACAAAAGTAGTACTCTTGCTCTTTTTTTATTAATCGAAAGACAGAAGAAACTCGCTCCCTGCGGAAACGAACTAATGTTCTTGGATACGACCTCTGAACCCAGATAATTCAAGATTTTTGTTTCCATCAAACTCTAGTTTACTTATTACTTATTACTCATTACCCATTACTTATTAACAAGTTAATCTTCCGTAGAATCTAAACTATCTAGATTAATGTTTTCGAGCAGAACTTCTCCATTCATCATTTTTTGAGCAGCTTCTAATAATACTTCTTCTACGTAAGGTTTAACGAAGTAGCCTTTTGCCCCTTTTTGAGCAGCAAGGTTACGCATTTTTTGCGCTCCACGGGAAGTCAGCATCGCTACGGGTAAGGAAGAGAGTTTTTCATCTTCTTGTAAATGAGATAATAACTCTAAACCATTCATTCTCGGCATTTCTATATCGCATAAAGCAATATCGCAAGTTAGTCCTCCTCGTAGTTTTTCCCAAGCTTCTTGACCATCGCGAGCTTGTTCTACTTGATAACCAGCTTTTCTAAAGGTCATAGATAATAGCTCTCTAACTGTAATTGAATCATCAATAATTAATACAGTTGGTTCTTTTTTGACAGTTACTACTGATGAATTATTTGACTCAGTAGCTTTTGATGAAGCTAATTGTTCTTTTTCAGCTTGTTCTGCCGATCTATTTAATTCGATCAAACTTTGGGCTACATCCATCAGGTCTTTTTCGGTATAGGGCTTAGTTAAATAAGCCTTAGCACCCAGATCGTTAGCTAATTTTCGATGTTTTTCTGCACCGCGAGAAGTGAGCATCGCTACAGGAATTTTAGCTAATTGTTTATCTTGTTGTAGATGGGAGAGTAGCTCTAAACCATTCATTCTCGGCATTTCTATATCGCAGAAAATCATGTTACAAGGTAAACCACCACGGAGCTTATTCCAAGCTTCTTGCCCATCACGGGCTTGTTCGACGCGGTAGCCTAGCTTATTAAAGCTAAGGGAAAGAAGTTCTCTGACAGTAATTGAATCATCCACGACTAAGACTAGAGGTTCTGCTTTCTCTTTCTCTGATTGTTCTTGACCAAAAATCAAGCCAGTTTGCCACATGGGTAAACCAATTTCGGTTGTTCTCTTACCCTGAGAAATTTCGATTAGCTCTAATACATCCCCTATGGGCATGATACTACCATCCCCTAGGACTGTAGCCCCTGCAATACCGGCAGGTTTGGGGACGGGTCCTTCAATTTGTTTAATAACTATTTCTTGTTCTCCAATCACTCGATCGACTTCGATCGCCAGCAAATTATCGGCACTACGGAGAATCACGATCGAAATGGTGTCGTCTTCTCGTTCATTTCCGTAGATGCTACTCGAGCGAATTCTACGGTTATAAGAAAGTAAATTACTCAGAGGCTGAAAAGTTAGAGTAGTATCTCGCCAAGGAATACTTCTGACTCCGTTGGCATTAGTTTGAATATCGCTAGGAGTATACTCTTTAGTATCTTCCACTCCATCGATCGCAAAAGCAATACGAGTGTTGTTGTAAACGCAGGTCAAGGCTTTACAAATACTCAGAACTAGAGGTAAACGAATAGTAAAAGTAGTACCTTTGCCAACTTCAGATTCAATACTGATAGTACCGCGGATTTTTTTTAGGTCGGTACTAACTACATCCATCCCCACTCCCCGACCGGAAAAATCGTCTGCTCGATCTTTAGTACTAAAACCAGGATGAAAGAGAAGATCGTAGACATCTTGTTCGGATAGATGTTGTGCATCTGCCCAGGTCAATAGATTTTTTTCTACCGCTTTGGCTTTGACTTTTTCTGGATCGATGCCTGCACCGTCATCGGAAACAGTCATTACTGTTTGATTACCTTGAATAAAAGCACGGATAGTGATGCGACCAACTACTGATTTACCCTTTTCTCTTCTTTCTTCTGGAGTTTCTATGCCGTGAGCGATCGCATTGTTGACCAGATGAGTCATGGGGTTATAAAGATGTTCGACAATCATTTTATCGATCAGAACATCTCTACCTTCTACCTGTAGTTCTGCTTGTTTTTTCAACTTACGAGAAATATCCCGCACAGCCCTGGGTAATCGGTCGGCAGTTTGACCGAAATTAATCATCCGTGAAGAGTTTATCCCTTCTTGCAGTTGTGTTGTAACTTGTCGTAGTGATTGAGTGATTTTATCGGTTTCGTCAACTACAAATTGAATATCAGAAGCAGATTCTCTTACCCGTACGATCAGTTCGATAATATCTTGGGACAGTAAATGGAATCCTGTAAATCGATCCATTTCCAATGCACCTAGTTCCTCATCTTCGGTTTGTTGTTGTACTGCCAGAAAACCCGATTGATTTCTCCGTGCAGAGGAAGAATTATTTTGTCGACTAGCAAGCAAAGCTCCTTCTAAAAGCGATCGCTCGTACAAGTCGTGCATTTTTCCTCCCAAGTCCCCAAGGGATTGAATATGACCATTCAGGTTGTCTAAAAATCGGCGTAAACGTTCTTGGTCTTCTTCTAAGCGATTGCGCTTAACCACTAGTTCTCCAATCTGATTATTAAGATTGTCTAGTTTTTTGACCGAGACCCGCATGGTCTGATCGAATACTTTGGTCGTTTTTGCTCTCGGATTAGATTGGCTAGATTGATGAATCTTAACTTTACTTTTTGGAATTGAAGAGGAAGATATGTCAGCTTTTTCTGAATCGTCTAAAAACTGCTCTAAAGTTGACAAATTTAACCCAGAATCATCTAAACTCGATTGAGCCAAGTTAGGTTCTAGAGAGATTTCTTCTGTCGTTGAATCGAGTAATCCTTCTAGTTCACCTAAAGAGTTGCTAGGATTGGCATCGTCTAAAATATCGTCTAATTCTGCCAAATTATTAGAGAAAGAGGGAACATTTAAGTCTAACAACTCTATTTCTCCCTCGTTTTTTAAATCATCTCCCACGATTGCTTCGGAATTTTCTGTTTCTGTCAGATTAAAACCTACTAAATCCTCTAAATCGATTAAGTCTCCTCGACTATGCTCCTCATCATCTTCTGCTAAATGTTCTTCCCCTAAAAGATCTGTATTGGCAACTGCCAATTCTGGTAATTCAGCTAATTCTGAGTCTAAACTGTCATGATTTTGGATAAAAGGCAGGAGGTCTTGAGTATCATCCTCCTCTAAATATAGATCTGACCATTCTAGCTGAGAAATATCGACGTTTTCTTCTAAATTGGAGTCATCTTCCTCCAAAAAATTATTTAGATCTTCTTCTATAGAAATATTATCTTCCCAAGAGTTATTAAAATCATTATCATTATTTTCTGGAAATGCTCGCTCGTTGCTTTTTTCCGTATCTTCAAATAAATCTAGTAGTGGTTCTTCCGAGTTGTTATTATTTCCTATAGGTTTATCTTGACCGCTCATAAGTTTTCCACTTGTCAATTTTGCTTAAGCTTAACCGATTCCAAATTATTATGAATTTTAATATTTACTTGAAAATAGAAGTACTTTTTGATTTTTCTAACTAGACAATTAATATCAAGATACACAGACAGACAGTATTATTTTAGTTTTTATAAAATTAGAGCGTCAATACCAAGATTTGGATCTGCCGAACTTAATTCGACATTCTTCTAGAGCGAATACATTTTTTTTATATACTCTAAATATCAGGTATGATTATCCCTACTGCAACTTTACTAGTATCTTGTCCAGATCGTCCAGGATTAGTAGCAAAAATTGCTAACTTTATTTACGCTAATGGTGGTAACATCATTCATGCCGATCAACATACAGATTTGACAACAAATTTATTTCTAACTCGTATTGAGTGGCAGCTAGAAGGGTTTAATTTGCCTCGCGAAGTTATCTCTACTGCTTTTGCTGCGATCGCCAAACCAATAGAAGCTCATTGGCAATTACATTTCTCTGATTCTACTCCTCGTCTCGCTATTTGGGTAACTAAGCAAAATCACTGTTTGTTAGATTTACTTTGGCGACAAAAAGCAGGAGAATTACCCGCTCAAATTCCTTTAATTATTAGTAATCATCCCAATTTACAGCATATTGCCCAACAGTTTAATATCGATTTTCATCACCTTTCCATCACTAAAGAAAATAAATTCGAGCAAGAGGCCAGACAATTAGAGCTATTAAAAGAATATAAAATCGATCTAGTAGTTTTGGCTAAGTATATGCAAATTCTTAGCGAGGATTTTGTCGTTCAATTTCCTAATATTATTAATATTCATCATTCATTTTTACCTGCTTTTGCTGGAGCAAATCCCTATCAGCGGGCTTATGAACGAGGAGTAAAAATTATTGGGGCAACGGCTCATTATGTTACCAAAGATTTAGATGAAGGTCCAATTATCGAACAGGAAGTTACTCATATTAGTCATAGAGATACAGTCAAGGATTTAATTCGTAAAGGTAAAGATTTAGAAAGATTAGTTTTGGCTCGTGCAGTTAGACTGCATCTTCAAAATCGAGTTTTAGTTTACGGTAATCGAACCGTAGTTTTTAGTTAATCGATGATTATTTAAATAAAAATAATACATCTAATTGACTAGTAGATGGATCTGGCATTGTTGCTGTTGCTCCTATTCCTCGCAGAGAATTTAATACTGTCATTGCCTCTGGAGAAATATCCGTGCGCTCGGCAGGTAACCTATTAACAATAGGCATAATTCGATTCATATCGAGATAAAAATAACCCAAATTATTTTTAGGTAGCTTTTGAGCGATCGCTTTAAATTTATCGCTTTGATGGAGAGAATTACCAGTATAATTATTGACAAATTCAAATGGAGAAGTTCCTATAGTAAAAACTAAATAATTTTTATCTATCCAACCATGAGCTAACGAAAAGCTATTTTGAGGAATATACCATTCAGTAATTGTTTGTTTATTTGCTATTTTTTTTTGTTTTGATTTAATCCAAAAATTACTTTGTAAACTTTTTTTTAGCCGTGCAAGGGTTGCTTTGGCTTTATTCGGGTTGCTAGTTTCTATAATAATTGCTGACTCTAATCCTATTCCCAATTCTGGAATAATTTTTTTCTTTGTTGTCATTAAACTAAAAGCAAATTCGCCATTCATCCAACTAAAAAAGTCTCGATCGAGGTCGAGACCAGTTCCATAGCGAAAAGATAGTCTACTCATATTTAAAAATCGACGTAGATCGTTATCTGTTTCTAGTTGCTTGACTATAGTTGACCAAATTTGATTAATATTTCGACCATTTATTGTAGCGATAGTATTGGCGGGTAGTTTAGTTAAAATTTTATTGTCAGTGGATATAAAATTAGAGTTGTCATCTTCTGTTTTTAAGTTAGTAATTGATTGAAAATGTATTCCCTCTTTTTCTATACCAACTCCCATAACAACTGACTCTAATTGTTGTAAGTCAGCTAAGGTTGTTGCTGATATCTCTTGCTTAGCTATTTGCTCTATTAGGTAATTAAAATCGGTAAAATAAATCCGAGCTACTGGATTTGCTATAGTCAGTTCTTGGGATAAAACTTGCTTATTATATGGCTCTGAGGCTAAAGAACTTTCTCCTTTGTAAGTATCGATCGCTTTTTCCAAAGTTTGTCGCTCGTTACTAATAACCAATTTATTCCCTAACAAAGCCGAACTAATTATCTCATAATTTTTATTTTTTACTTCTGTAATAGTAATTCCTCGATACTTTTTTTCTTGCCAATCTTTCTCGGTTTTACGTCGTATTTTTTTGATAAAACCTAGGGCTTTCAGTTTATTTTTAATACCAATAACAATGAGAATATTTTCCTCTTCGTTATCTGATGATTGTTCTGGTAATATTGCCATCATTAATCCCCCTAACCAGGGTCGTACATCTTGTTGATAGTTGACGGCAGTAGAAACAGAAAATTCTTGTTTGAGATTTTCAATATTTTTTTGAATAAATTGTTCTGTCTCTGGTAAACCTAGCTGTTGTAATTGTGACCAATTTTGAGGTTCAGCAGAAATAAAACTAGTTACAATAGCTTCCTTAGGAATTATTTTGGCTCCTTCTATAGGTGTTAATGCTTTTCCTAGCCAGCCTGAAAAATTAATATACCAGCCACCGATCAGTAAGACAGTAGTTATACCTAGAAAAGACCAACAACCACAACCAAATTTGTTTGAACTCATATTAAATGTAGCTCGATACTTTATCTATTTAATAGAATAAGTAAGATATTACAGCCAAGGTGCGATCGTTATCACTGATATTTCTTAACTTTAACTATAAAAATAAATGTTAATTTCAAAAACCGATGAATAACTTCCAACTTATATTTTATGTTTGTTGCCTATTCCTTATTCCCTAATTAATAACACTGTCCCCACAATAAAACAATTTTATCGATCGCTTGACGCAACTTTTGACTAGATAGAGCGGAATTGTTAACTACAATACTAAATATTAAAGTTTCATCCTTAGGTAAATTCAAATATCCAGACAAACTCGCTACTCCAGAAAGAGAACCCGTTTTAGCTAAAATATTACCTCGTAAATTGCTATCTAAAAATCTTCTTTTTAAAGTACCATTGACTCCAGCGATAGCTAAAGAATTTAGATAACTTTCAAATACTGGAGTTGATGCCATTACATTTAAAGTCTGTACTAATGCTTCTGGCGTAATTAAATTATGGCGAGACAAACCAGAACCATCAATTAAACTGTAGCTATAAGAATCGATACCTAATTCGGATAAGACTATATCGATTACTCGCTCGATATCATCTATATTCAGTTTTTTAGCTATTATTTTTAATAAAGCTTCCGCATATAAATTATTGCTTTCTTGATTTATTGCTGTCAGTATTGTAGGTAAGGTTGGGGAGATAATAGTTGCTAATTTTGTTTCTGAAGGTTCTATCCGGGCTTCATTAACTACTAACCCGCGAGTAACTGTAATTCCTTCTAACAATAAAAGATGGCGTAAAGACTCTAAAAAATACTTAGCGGGATCGACTACTGCTAAATCCCAGATATCTTGCTGACGATCGAGCGCTAATTCACCATGCAATTTGAGGATAGGTTGACCTAAAACTCCATTAATTTCTACATCGTAAAGAGTGTCTTTTGCTACTGTAATAACTTTATTCTCTACTTGCCATTGTCTAGCAGCAATTTCATCTGACCAAATTAATTTTACTGGCTGCCCTAACTTTTGGGGCAATAATGTCAGAGTCACAGAATTATCATTCAAAATCAAACTGCTAACGGATGTAGCATAGTAGTTATATATATCCGACCATTCCCAACTCGGATTAATTGTTTGTTGGGCAAAGTAACTATTGTCAACTACTAATTGTTCTATATGTTTTATTCCCTTTTGCTTTAACTGTCGTACCAGATTTTGAAGACTTTCGGTGGATATAGTGGGGTCTCCTTTTCCTTTAACTGTTACTCTAGTTAAATTGGGAGGGTTGCCCCTACCATAAACGGGGGTATAAATGCGAAAATTTTCACCTAATTCTAGTAATGCTACAGCAGTAGTTAATAGCTTAGTATTGGAAGCTGGAATAAAATATTTATGGGCATTTAAACTATAAAGAATAGTTTGAGTATTGAGATTTTTAACTAAAATCCCCCAATTCGAGCGGACAAATTGGGGACTATTTATAATTGATTTAATCTTGCTGGCTATGGCTTGGGAACAAAATTTTTCTTTCTTTTCCTGACTTGGTTGAACATCAGGCTGAGATAATTTAGTTTCTGCATTAACTGGTAGAGATAAAAATGGCAACCATAGCCATAAACTTAGAAGAAATTTTAATGGTTTTAAATAACCCATTTTATTAGCAATAGTTAATTCTATTTAACTAGATAATTGTAGGTCGATCGATCAATATAATAAAGCTCAAGAGTCAACTATAGTTTAATCTATAATTAATTACCTTTCTTAATAAGAGCTTATAAGACAATATTTTCATAGTTCAATTCATTTTATATTTTATTCAAAAGTAATTAAATATGGCTCTCCTAGACTGGTTATAGTAAATAAGTAGTTAAAATACGCTTAACCTCTTGAATAGCAAGAAATTCAACCAAACAAAAAGTCTTTTTTATTAAAATTGCTTTTTTAAATTGCGAAAAGGCTTGCTCAAAAAGGCTTTTGGGGCTTATTTCTTACTAAATTATCATAGCTACTCTAGGAGAGCCATAATTCATATTGCCGAAGACGTTTATAGATTTTACCTTTAATAGACTAATATTTCTACTTTCCTGTTTGTATCTTGGCAGTAGGGGCGTTTCGCGAAACGCCCCTACAAGTATTATCTGTTGTATTTTTTTTTGATTGCTAATGTCTTTTTGCATAAAAAAAGCCCGATAAACAGGCTTTTTTCCAAAAAATATACTTTATCTGGCTACCACTTAAGGAGGTTAAACTGTTCCATATCGATGGTTTCACGGTTACGATAGATAGCCAAGATAATCGCTAAACCTACAGCTGCTTCTGCTGCTGCTACCGTAATTACAAAGACAGTAAATACTTGACCTTTAATTCCTGTGGGGTCCAAAAAATTAGAAAAGCCCATCAAGTTAAGATTAACCGCATTGAGCATTAGCTCGATCGACATAAGTACGCGCACGGCATTGCGACTGGTAATCAAACCATATATCCCAATGCAAAAAAGAGCAGCAGCTAAGACTAAAAAATATTGAAGTTGCACTTTACCTTCCTTTGTTTGAAACTAATAAACTCAATCTTTCGCGATCATTTTCGGAGTTGCTCATCTGAGTATGAATTACAAAGATAAGAATAGTTGAAAAAAAAATAACTACGAACTACGAACTACGAACTACGAACTACGAACTCAAATTAACTTTCTTCTCCAGACCCCCCCCCTAAAGATGCTAATTCTCTAGGACGTTCTGGTAAAGTCAGACTAGTAGTAATAGTTTCTTCCCTGGGCATAGCTTCGGGAATTAGATCGCGACGAGCCAAAATAATTGCTCCAACCATTGCCATTAATAACAAAACAGAAGCTAATTCAAAAGGCAACAAAAAGTCACTGAAAAAATGCTTACCAATTTCGACAATTGTATTCTCAATTACTGCTGGTGAAGTAGAATTAATCGACCATGGAGTTACCAAGATCATGGTTCCTAAAAGAGCAAATAAACCTCCGCAAACAACCCCTGTAGATAGATTACGAATCCATCGACCGGGAATATCCTTAAAATCTTCTCGTTTATTTACTAACATGATGGCAAACAAAATGAGGACGTTAACTGCACCAACATAAATTAGAATTTGGGCAGCAGCGACAAAATCAGCATTCAGTAATATATACAAACCAGAAATACTAATAAAAACTCCCCCAAGCAAAAAGGCAGAGTACACAATATTGGATAATAAGACAACTCCTAAGGCTGTAGCTAGCATCATCACTGCTAATATACCACCAGAGACTATTTGAACTCCTTCAGCTAAATTCACAATTTATTCTTTCCTCTCAGTTTTTCGATCGATTTAGGTATGAGCTAATTTTTGCATTAATTTAGGTATGAGCTAAAAGCTAAAAGCTCTTAGTTTTTGGCCTAGTCTAGTTATGACGTAGAGCAGTTAACTAATACCTCACACCTATTACCTATTCACTACTTGTTTCTTCTAAAATTTCTTCGGGACGTTTACCCGCACGCTTAGAGTCCGCAGGTAGATCGTGGGGGTCCATAACTCCTTTAGGTAAATAAGCCAACTCCCTCAAAGGCGTGACCATCGGGTCTTGAGTAACTTTGTAAGGCAAACGACCTAAAGCGACATTGTCGTAGTTGAGTTCGTGACGGTCATAAGAAGCCAACTCGTATTCTTCTGTCATTGATAGACAATTAGTCGGACAATATTCGACACAGTTACCACAGAAGATACAAACCCCAAAATCAATACTATAGTGTTTGAGTTTTTTCTTTTTCGCTTTTTTATCAAATTCCCAATCTACTACAGGTAGGTTGATGGGGCAGACGCGAACACAGACTTCACAAGAAATACATTTATCAAATTCATAGTGAATTCTACCCCGATAACGTTCGGAAGGGATTAGTTTTTCATAAGGATATTGGACAGTTATCGGTCGTCTCCGCATATGGTCGAAGGTAACAGACAATCCTTGACCAATATACTTAGCTGCTTGGACGCTTTCTTTAGCGTATTCTTGAACTTGTTTGAGTATTTTAAACATGGGTTTTTTGTTGGTTGTTAGTTATTGGTTTTTGCTCTAATCCGTTTATATACACTCTAAAGAAATTAAGTCTTAACCGCCAAAAGCCACGGGAAAAGCTAATTTCAAAGCTGCGGTGATCAAAAGATTAGCCAAAGACACTGGTAATAAAAATTTCCAACCCAAATTAAGTAATTGGTCGATACGAACACGGGGTACTGTCCAGCGCAATAAAATAGCTAGAAATACGAGGAAATAAGCTTTGAGTAAGGTCATGGTAATACCCAAAGCAGCCGTAATGACTTGTAGCCAGGGAGTAGTCGTGCTGACTTCTACCCAACCAGTCATATTTAACCATTCAGCTACATGGTCTAGAGGAACAATAAATTCCCAACCGCCCAAATAAAGGACAGCAAAAACTAAAGCAGAAAGAACCAAATTAACATAGGAACCGAGATAAAATAGGGCAAATTTCATGCCAGCATATTCAGTTTGATAACCTGCCACTATTTCTTCTTCTGCTTCAGGAAGATCGAAAGGAAGACGTTCGCATTCTGCCAAAGCAGCAATCCAAAAAATAATAAAACCGACTGGTTGTCGCCACACATTCCAACCGAGGATGCCATAGCCAGACTGTTGTTGCACGATATCGACAGTACTGAGACTATTAGACATCATCGCGATCGCCAGAACCGATAAAGCTAGAGGAATTTCGTAACTAATCGATTGGGCTGCTGCCCTTAAACCTCCAAGTAAAGAATACTTATTGTTCGAGGCATAACCTGCCATTAATAAACCGATAGGAGCAATACTAGAAAGGGCAATCCATAAGAAAATCCCTACATTTAAATCGGTAATTACTATATTTTGCCCAAAAGGAACTATTAAATAAGATAAAAAGACAGGAACTACTACCAGTACTGGTCCCATCGTAAAGAGCCATCGGTCTGCTTTAGCAGTCACCACATCTTCTTTAAATACCAGTTTGATTCCATCTGCTACTGGTTGCAAGACTCCTAGAGGACCGGCATATTCAGGACCAATACGCTGTTGGGCAGCAGCAGAAATTTTTCTTTCTAACCAGACGACAACTAGTACCCCTACTGTTGCACCAATAATCATCAATAACATGGGTAACGGTAGCCAAACAGCTCTGGCTACACCTGAAGGTAATCCTAACTCCTTAAGAGCTTCGATGAAACTTCCTTGTAGGTCAATTCCTGAATTCATATTTACTGAAAGTATTGAGTTAATGTAATTTTAACTTTAGTTTTATGCGTCGAATATACTCTATCCCCATAGGATATAGGTTAATTCGACTTTGTGAAGATTTTTTGACAATCTCAATGTTTAGTATATCGCTGTCTGGTGAGTAACTAGTTAAGTAAGCTGCTACGAAGCTAAATTACATTTCACTTACCATTACACTGCCCTCAGAATTCAAGAGCTTGTAAGCCCCTCCGCGAACTGCACTCACCGCATTCTGTGGTCAGGAAACAAACCTTCAAACCCTCTCTGTATCTACTCTGTCAGTCACTATAGTTAAATTAAATACTTAAGATAAGGTAAATTATTTAATAAGATAAATCAAACAATTCATAAAAGAAGTTAAAGATATTAAAACTCGACAATTAGAGTAGCTTAAGATGGGAGTGCACGAAAAAGACTTAAATAAACATTTTCATTCAAACTATTACCAGCGATTAAGTAATCTGTTTCACTGAGAGCATTTTAAGCAATAGCTACGGAGGGATTCCCTAAGTGGATATTTTTTAGGGATAAAAGATGCAACTTAATATACGTTAAGTTATCCACTAAGATATTTAATTATCATGTCTTTCAAGCTCTAGTCTTGCCATAATTATGGTAAAAAGTAACCTGCTTACAACTAGGGAAATCCGAAGAAACCAAGAGCTTTTTTTTGGTGTTATTTGGCTACAGCAGTTCTCATAACTCAATCTAGACTGCCTTGGGCAAAAGAAAATTGTTTGTCGTGTAAATATTGCCGAAACAAGCTCGGTAACAAGTTGAATAGCTGGTAAGGTTGTTTTTGTGTCTTCAATAAGGCTTATCAAGGAGAATTCATGACAGTAACGTTCGATCCAGCAGTTGCAAACAGCGAGCAGCTAACAAAAGCTAGAAAACAGCCTCACAAACTGGGAATTCCTAAAGAAATATACCCTAACGAACATCGTGTAGCAGCTACCCCAGAGACGGTCAAAAAGTTGCAGAAATTGGGATTTGAGGTTTTAATTGAATCTGGTGCAGGAATAGCAGCTAGTTTTTCGGATGATGCTTACCAAGAAGCAGGATGTCACATCGCTCCCAATGCTCATACTTTGTGGACAGAAGCAGATATAGTCTTGAAGGTTAGACCTCCTGAAGACCGAGAAATAGAACTGATCCCAGAAATGGGGAATACCCTCATTAGTTTTATTTGGCCAGCCCAAAATCAAGAACTTTTAGAAAAACTAGCATCCCGTAACGCCACAGTCTTAGCAATGGATGCAGTTCCCAGAATTAGTCGCGCTCAAAAAATGGATGCTCTTAGTTCTATGGCGAACATTGCTGGCTATCGGGCAGTAATTGAAGCTGCTAATAATTTTGGTCGCTTTTTTACGGGGCAAATTACCGCAGCAGGAAAAGTTCCCCCAGCTAAAGTATTAGTAATTGGGGCTGGAGTTGCTGGTTTAGCTGCTATTGGGGCTGCTAGAAGTTTGGGTGCAGTAGTAAGGGCTTTTGATACTCGTCCTGTGGTAAAAGAACAGGTAGAGAGTTTGGGTGCAGAATTCCTAGAACTAGAATTTGAAGAAGATGGTACTGGGCAAGGTGGTTACGCTAAAACGATGAGTAAGGAATTCATCGAAGCAGAGATGGCTTTGTTTAGCGAACAAGCAAAAGAAGTCGATATTATCATCACCACTGCTTTGATCCCAGGGAAACCCGCACCCAAATTGATTACTACCGCAATGGTTGAATCTATGAAAGAGGGTTCTGTCGTTGTCGACTTAGCGGCAGAACAGGGTGGTAATTGTGAAGTAACTAAGCCCAACGAAATTTATAAATATAAAGGTGTTACTATTATCGGCTTGACAGATTTACCCAGTCGCATGGCTGCCCAGTCTAGTCAACTATACGGCACTAACCTGTGGCATCTCCTCAAAGATATGGGTGGGGCTGAAGATTATAAAGTTGATTTTGAAGATGAAGTAGTTCGCGGTGCCCTAATCTTACACGAAGGTAAGGTAACTTGGCCTCCACCAAAACCAAGTAATCCTTCTCCTGCACCTGCTAAGTCTCAACCAGGCACGGTAAAAACTGTAGCTCAAACAGCAGAACAAAAATCCGATAGCAGCTTTTTCTGGTTGATTGTCGCTGGTTTGGCTTTAGTGGGAATCGGTATTGGTGCGCCTTCTTCTTTCTTATCTCACTTTACGGTCTTCGTTCTCGCCTGTTTTGTGGGTTGGCAAGTAATTTGGAATGTTACCCCTGCTTTGCATACGCCTTTGATGAGTGTGACTAATGCTATTAGTGGGATCATTATTATTGGTGGGATGTTGCAAATTGGCAGTGAACTTACTTCCCCCGCCACTATTCTGGGTGCGATCGCGATTTTAGTCGGCACAATTAATATTTCTGGTGGCTTCCTCGTTACTCAAAGAATGCTGAAAATGTTTCAGAAGTAGGGGCGAATGGCCATTAGCCCCTACTAATAAATAATCACTAATAACTAACCACTAAAATGTCTAATAATCTTGTAACAGTTGCTTATATTGCAGCTAGTGCTTTGTTTATCCTCAGCCTGGGAGGATTATCTAACCAGGAAAGTGCGCGGAAAGGAAATCTGTTTGGGATCGCTGGTATGGCGATCGCTTTTCTCGCTACTGCTCTTAGTTCCCGAGTGACAGAATATACTACTCTCATTGCCGTGATTGTTCCTGGAGCAATTATTGGGGCAATTTTGGCAGCTAGAGTAGCCATGACTTCGATGCCCGAACTGGTGGCAATGCTACATAGTTTTGTCGGTTTGGCTGCTGTTTTAGTCGGTTTATCGAATTATCTACAACCTGAATCCCATCTGGTGGGTGTAGAAGCAACTATCCACGAACTAGAGATCTTTATCGGTGTTTTTATTGGTGCAGTTACTTTTACTGGCTCGATTATTGCCTTCGGTAAATTAAAGGGACTCATTGGTAGTAAACCCTTATTACTTCCTGCCCGTCACCTGCTCAATATTGCCATGCTAGGAGGTTCTATCTTTTTGGGCTGGCAGTTTATGACAGGAGCTAATGGACTGCAATCCCTCTTAATTATGACCGCGATCGCTTGTGTTTTAGGTATTCACTTAGTAATGGCGATCGGTGGGGCGGATATGCCTGTAGTTATTTCTATGCTTAATAGCTATTCTGGTTGGGCTGCTGCTGCTGCTGGTTTTATGCTATCTAATGACTTGCTTATTATTACTGGAGCATTAGTAGGTAGTAGTGGGGCAATTCTCAGTTACATTATGTGTAATGCGATGAATCGCTCTTTTATTAGTGTAATTCTCGGTGGTTTTGGCGAAGGTACTAACTCATCTGCTGCTAAAGGAAGTCAAGCACCTCAAGGGGAAGCTACTCCAACTAC
>JAAUYH010104640.1_pt1 | contig 21520 bp, 17 predicted proteins | sample 7278061 | NCBI WGS metagenome assembly JAAUYH01 (sample SAMN14350203, study PRJNA611818) | marine sediment metagenome | isolation source: surface marine sediment (0.6m) | place: French Polynesia: Moorea | collected 2018-08 | reverse complement strand
TATGATATTCCCTGTAATCAATAAAACAAACTATTTGTCATAAGTTCTTGTTCAATTTCCTTTCTGGTTTATGACAGCACCTTCCTCAAACTTATACTGATACATTGGTGAGTCTGAGCAAATCTCAGCTGGTTAAATCATCCAAATATTTATTTGTTTAGTCCAAATGAGTCACCGAGAACATTCCTTAAATTTTATAGTCGGAAAATTTTTCCAGATTGCAGGTTGAAATTTAAGAACGAAATAAATTTATTTTGTAATTTTTTAGGTACGCGATTATGGATGACAGAAGATAATTTTCGGTTCTACTTCCACCAGATGCTCAAAGCTTTTTTCCCAGCCAAACTTCATGTCAAGTTGAGATATTGTACGAATGAAATGTGTAATTGGTCATTCTTATGAATATGCAAAAAAAGATTTGCCAGAAGCTAAAACGGTGATGAACATTAAGTACTTCGCAAAAATAATAAGCAAATCCAACGAGGAATATGAGCTGAGAAAAAGCAGTCAGCACATGTTAAGCGAGGTCATGATCTTCTAAATGAAAGTGCAGTCACTGGCTTCACGAACAACTTGATGGCAAAAGTCACCTATTAGGTTCAGCGAAGACTTGAAATACTCGTAGAAAACGCAGACGAACATAGTGTATCCGCAATACACACACTGGAAGATTTAGAAGGCGAAAAGACGGTGAGACGAAGATGTTGCTTACTTGGTTCTCCTGTAGTAGAAAAACTACCAAGTGGATCAGAGACACCTGATCTAATTTGATGGACAGCTGCGAAAGCTTGTTTCCTCTGTTTGCAACTCTCGGTGGGAATCAAGTTTCACTTTCAAATAGCATTTGAAGTAAACCGCAATGCACAATTCAATTTCGATGACTTTTTTATCTCATTGAACAGGACCCAACGTAGATAGCAGTCTGTGAAGACACCGAAAGAAACTCTGAGATCAAACAACGTAAAACATCTCACAGTTAATCTCAATTGCCACTAAAGCATCGCCTCTCAATGAATAGCAACAATAAGTGATATTGTTGTGACAAAACATCCTAAATGGAAGTCATACTTCCGAGCCGTGGTGTCCAAAAAGATTCACGGGCCGGTGATTGTCTCAGTCGATTGGTAACACGCTTCAACAGATGCAAGTCATCGAGCAGAGGTGTTCCGTGTTGATTTTCACCATCTGAATATCCATTTCAGATGCCTTCTTCCCAATACAAAAGAACAGCGTCATTGCACCGGAGAAGTTACTGTAAATTTATGGTGCATGCATCCAATGCGGCATGTAATGATTCTTTGAAACTGTCCTGTCCCGTACCGACTCCAGCTGCACGTGAATTCTTGCCATCTGTATTCTAGTGAAATATTTCAGTAGCTCTGGATGTGTTCCGAGTACCCAATCTACAACGGCCTGCAATGTATCAGCAATGCTTTATCGCTAGCACTGTTTTCACCTCCGCTGACCTCTTCCACTAGAAATAGTTCACAACTTATCCAGACTAGGCCACACCTCTACATGGCGCATTTCACCGTTCCCATTCGTTCTGGCATCACCAACTCATTAATTTGGTTTGTTATTGAGTTCCTTCTTGCCGCAATCATCGACCAACTTATTCGTGTTGCGCACAATCAGCATGTGCAACGAGCGCTTCACCGATGAGAACATATTATCTTTCAAGAAGTTCCACTACCTTGATTAGGTGCGAATCTGTTTGTGCGTCGCAAACAATCGTTCATTTTCATCGCACTACGCATCACTTCACTAGCAATGTTCGTCGCAATGAACCTTGGTATCGATGGCGTAGACTTGCCGAAGTACGAAGACGCCGTGTTTAACTCACGTTTTACGAGCAACTTGTCACGGCCTACAGTCGACAATGGTATGAAAAACTTCGATATGCTGAGCCGTTGCGTTCATTTGAAAGGGGATGAGTTCACGGTCTTCGAACCAGTTTTCAACAAAGCTAAGAATTTAGGGGACAACTTCACAGCCAACTCATCCGAAACAGAGCATACTGAAGTTATTTATCTAGACGGCGAACAAACTCAGGAACTGCAAGTGCTGGTTAGTGCACGAGTTGGTTTGCGCTTACCACCTCTTTGGGACGGGGATATGTTAGAGTATAGGCTTGATCCTGTGGAGTGGAACCCGCAACGTCTTGCGATTGTTAGAATTGGGAATGCATCGTTTGAAAATAATCCAAATGTTAGAACAGCACTTTGTTCATCAGACACTGCTATGATGGATTCTCTGAGATGCTTGGCTGTGTTTCCGGGAGAGAAGGACAACGAGCTGACTTTCAACCTGTTCGAACCTAATACCGACCACCTCAGCTATGGTCCTGGGAGGAACGCTAATTTTACCACGCGTGTGACCGCCATCGCTCCTATTCTGAAAATGAACGTTGCTGATACGAAGAATTCAAGATTTTATATGGACATGGCACTCGATCTGCGATACAGGCCATCTGGTCGTTATGCAGCGAATTACATCTCAACACTGTTGGTATACTATTACAAACCTGACGAAAACAAGAAGCAAGCACTGTTGAAAGTGAGAAAACAAGCTAAGGAGAAGAAATCAAGCACAGATATATCGAAAACGGCGCTCATTATCATGTACGCTGTAGTGTTCATTTGTTTTGCATTGCTCTCTACCTTCCATTGGATTTGTGGCACTATGGTTCGATATTACCATTTCCCGCAAAAAATCAATTCGAGCGAATCGATGTACGCACTCAACTTCTGAGCACAGATGGAAATGTTTACAAAAATTCGGGTTGCGTACGATTATCGAAAGAAAACACTTTACAATTTTCTTCTCCATTCCATTGACAGTGAGCGACAAGCCGAAATAAATGATGCAATCCATGTGCTTCGAAACTGGTAAGTTAATTTGGTGGTGGCAGGATGTTGTTAAAAAAGGTTCTCAGCAGCATAACACGTTGTGTATTAGACGTCATCTTTGACAGCAACAATTCCAAGCCCGCTTTCGAGACTGCAAGCGGGCAAGGTACTTCTGGGTACCAATCTGAAAACTGAACTTGGGAAAAGACGTTGTATTCAGTCCAGTATCTCATTGTTCTTTGATACTATACCCAGCTGTATGAAACAATGACCGCGGTGTGCCTTTACTCCTAGCAATAGCCTACAATGTGTCAACAAGGCCTTATTGGAACTATTCTTTTCAACTACCACTAGTAGCCTCATCTAGTGGAAATACTTGGCAAAGCTTATCAGCATAAGACCTAAACTCTACCTAGCGAAGTTATCACTTCCCTTCCGCTCTGGTATCACTAATTCATTAATTAATTTGGTTTGTTGTTCGGTTTCTTCTTGCTGCAATTGTCGATCAACTTATTTGCGTTGAGCGCAATCAGCACACGCAACGAGCGCTTAGTCGAGGAGAATAAAGTATCCTGCGAGAAGTTCCATTGCCTTCATCAGATGCGAATTTTTATGTGTATCGCAAACAATCGTTCTTTTTCACCGTGTTGCGTTTCACTTTGTTATTGATGTTCGTCGCTATGAATCTTGGCATAAGTGGCGCAAAACTGCCGATCTACGAAAATGTCGTGTTCAACTTAAATTTGTAAGCAAGCTGTCATCATATAACTTGTACAACGCTACCAATAACTTCGTCATCTTGAGCCGCTCACAGTTTTCGAACCAGTTTCCAAAGTAACTAAGAATTCACGGAACAATTTCAGAGGCAATTCCTCCGAAGCGGAGCTTAGTGAAATTGTGACCCGAGATGGTGAACAAACTCAAGAACGGGAAGTGCTAACTACAGAACGGGCTTCTTTAAGATTACCATCTCTTCGAGGAGAAGAACTCATAGAATTCAGGAATGATGGTAAAGAGCCGAGCCCACGAGGTGTCGAAATTCAGTCTTTTGGAGTCTTAACTGAAATGAATGTTCTGGCTAAAGAATCAAATGAATAGTTCTATTATTCATTTGAAACCTCTTCTGTGAATTATTTATTCCTGTACTCTACGAGAAATCTTCAATAATTCTTCACAAAATAGAATACTATTTCCGACAACTCTGTGTCGAATCCGATAAATTGGGAATGAATGGAAACTAATTATCACAAACAAAACGGAATGAAGCAACAGAAAATGATTAAAAACGTTTGGATACGGTGTTCAAACGCCTAGCAAGCAACGATTATGAACTCAAATAAGGAAATGTCGACTTGAGCAATGCAGAAATACAAGTGTTTTCGGATGCCTCATTTGCTAACAACAAAGATTCTTTCGTCACAAATGGGTTTCATAATATTAATTGTTGATTCAAATGAAAACTACTCTATTCTAAGTTGGTCTTCTACAGAATGCAAAATGGTTACAAGATAAGTTTTAGCTGCTGAACTTTATGCGTTAGCTCATGGATATGATGCAGGGTTTACTATTGCTCATACAATCAGAAATATACAGGGTCGAAAAATAGCAATCAAGATATTTACTAATTCCATAACTTTATTTGATTACATAACACCCTTATAATCCATGGCAGAAAAATGTCTCTTAATCCATATTTTTAGATTAAGAGAAGCATACAAAAGTGAAGATTTACTCAGAATGCACTTAGCTACCTAAGCCGTTTTCTCTCTATCTCTTCCTCTTCTTCGTATACATCGATTAGTAAAATATCCAACTAAAGCTAACACTAGCAAGGCTTCCTCGACCACAGAATTATATTCTTCAAGTCAGATTGATAAGATAATAACATATTTTCGGGAGTCAAACAAAAACTTTCTATTTCCTTACTTCCGTTTCAATTAGAAATCCGCCCAATAACTACCATTGTCCACCAAATTGGAAATTAATTTTCTCCGACGAAGAACCGTCTTTTCCAATTTATCAAGCTTCTTTGTCAGAATTTTAGTGCTCTCATTATGCTTGTTGATAATTGGAACGACTTTTAACAATTCACGGCGGTTTTTTGGAAGATCAACGATCTTGTTTTGAAAACAGATCCAACAAATCCCTCATAGAATCTTCGAATATTTTAGCATCAATTTGACCGTTACGAGAATTATCCCGCAGATGCATTTTCATCTCATTTAACTTTCTAGAACAGTTTCTGTAAACAGAGGAGGAGGATCATTCGAACAATGTCAAATCCTGCTGAAAACCATCAACAAGTTATTGAATTGTTATATACTACACTCAATGAGAGAAAAGTGTGAAATATATGTAATACTATTGAGACTTATTACACAAAATAAATAATTTTACGTAATTATACAAGTAATTACTACTTTATAAAGACATGTAACCATAGAAAAATTACTATACAGATACACGTAATCATGTAAATGTAATTTACAAGAAATGGCTACCGGTCAATATGAATTAGTCAAATTTATCACAAATCCACCAAAGAACAAGACAATGTAAATAGAAGAGTTTTAGATAGGAAAGAGGACACTGAAAAGACAAAACGCCTACGTGAAGAGGCAAGTAAAACACAAGACCATATTTGGCCATCCCGAAAAATCGATCCGGTTTACTGCTTCCACGAACATCGTTTTCATGGTTCTTATTTTTTCTTCGACACTTGCAAGTTACTTCACCATTTCGTGTCTTGCGGCCGCTAAAGTGGATGGAATCAAAAAACGTTAGAATTGGGAATGAATGGTTTGACCATAACGCAAGTGTTAGAGCAGAATTTTGCGAACTACACCACCCTATTCGTAAGCGCTGCTTGACGGCGTCTCAAAGAGAGAACGACGTCGAGCTGACTTGTTTCACTGCTCCAATACAGAGTTTCCTGCTTGCGAAGAGCTTATTCTAAGACGGAAGCGGTGACCCTGGCTCCTAGTGTGAGAATAAATGTGGTTAATACGAAAATTCAAGAGTTTTTTTCGAAAAATGGCATTCGAATTACTTCGCGTGAGACCTGGTAGTCATAGGCGGATTTCATCGCAGCGCTCTTGCGGTTCTATAACAAGCCTATCGAGTACATGGAGCAAGAACTATTAAAAGTGAGAAAGCGAAGTAGCACGACGAAATCGAGCACGCGGATTCTTATGTATGTTGTGGTTTTCATTTCTTTTGCATTACTTGTCTACCATTACTCGGTTTGCAGTCCTATGCGTCGCTATCGCATTCACGGACAAAGAGTCAATTTCACAGATTGTAAGGTATGTACTCACGCGATTCCAGATCAGAGATGGAAACGTATACAAACATTCGACTTTACACGATTACCGGATGTCTATGCTTTACAAGTTTCTTCTCCATCTCATGAACAGTGAGCGGCAAGTCGAGAATAGATGCTGCTATCCAGGTGTACCGAAACTGTGCAGCCATTTCGGTGGTGCTAGAGGCGGTAAGTTGTTAAAGAAGTTCTCAGCTGCACGCCGCATATTCCTTCGACATGTTTTCGTACAAGACCTTACCGACCTGCATCTTGGGCATGCGAAAGCTACAGGAGTGCCACATTCAGCGCATCGGCCAAGTTCCACCGAATGGTACGCAACAATCCCTTTGAGAATTTCTTTTCTCAGTGTGTGCTGCACTTCATTCGACCCGAAAGGCACGATATACGATTCAGACGCCATCGGTTCGACCACATGGATGTCACCGCTAATGCGACGATTCTCGAGCAACATATCGCGCAAGTAGCGAATCGCAGCAGCGCTCACCGTCGCGCCACACACTTGGTCACGTGGTGTTCGCTCCGAGTCGAACAAGACGTGCAAAATGGGCGTTCCGTCTGCGGCACGTCTCGTCGGGAGTGTGTGCAACACTAGAGTCTCGGAAGAATCAGCGTCTTCGAGTTGGAAGGGCATGGCGAGCGAGTTGAATTGGTCGATGATGGTGGTGTAAAACGTGACGGCATCCCGTGCTTCTCGCTCCGGGTCGTTAGGCCAGTTCATGGGGCAATGGAGTGCACCAAAATAAAGGGGCGGAGTCGCAGCAGCATTCGTGCACGGGTTCCTAGCTGATAGCTTGACTTCGTTGCGCAGCCATTCCGGAATGCAGGAGATGTCGTAGCGCGTGAAGAAGAAGAACGTGCGCCGCTCCTGCGCGTTCCACAGCGGTAGCGAAGTGATGGTCGTCATGCCGTGTGGTATCGAGCAGGGGCGCCACTTGTGCATGCGACATTCTTGATATGTGTAGATAATTGTACGTGGGCCATGTAATGTGCGAACGGTTGCCTTGCGATTATTTCCCCGCACTTCGCCACAACACTTCCCCAAAGCTCCGTGCTCGAAGCCGCTATTATTTCACTTGTATTAGACCATTTCTCCGGCTGACAAACTACCAGCGCGAACAGTTCGCTTCGAACATTCGACCACTAATAGCGTCGCAGATTACTGGAATGGCAGTAATGATTCCATTTACCTTACATGCATTCTGGTAGTACTCTCTTATCTGCTCTATTTTTGCTATCCGTTCCAAACCTTTGAACTGCCTTTGAAACTGATTGAAGTCCCAGTCCCTGAATAGCGAGCTATACAAATAGGTTGGAAAACGTTTCTTTATCGTTGGAAACAATGCAGCTTTGTGTTGATTACCAAAGTGGACAAAGTAATGATCGACAGATGAACTATCTATGCGTCATCATGGATTCGATTCGTCACCGAAACATTTTCTGTACAGAGCATTCTTGCATGTTCTACTACTCCTTCACAATGCGCACGAAGAACGCCATCGAAGCATTGAAATTAGAAATTTGTCTTCCGCATTACCTGCAAGAAACACTAATAAATTTCGCTAAAATAGGTTTCTTTCGAGAAATTAATAAAATACGCCAAGTTCTACAAATCCAAAAAGCCCAACTTGGTCATAGAAAGGCATATATGCTGAACAATTATTCAAAATATGCAGTCATATCAGTATTTTCACCGAAGAGAACGACTTGGCTTTACAAAATGAATTTAAGTTTTTTTGATTTCGCTCATCAAATTAGTTATTTACTGTGCGTCGCTCGAAATAATTTTCAAACTGCTTTATACATTTTACTCGGCATTGTATGAAAAGAACAAAATATTGGTTCAGCTGCTTTTATTAAGATGCTCATATTGCTAGGCTGGAAGAAGCAAAGTACTCATCTGAGATAAAATATTTGATCAAATTGGGGTAGCGAGTGATAAAGTATTAATTACACAGTACTCAATAGCTATTATTATGAATTTTTAGATTACTGTACAAAAATAGATTTACTTTAATTATTATCTCAATATTGTGGTTGAGCAGTCGAACGTATGTTGGGAACATTTGTGACCAAGCAACGCGACCCTTTACTTCGAAAACAGCAAAAGTTACAGCTAAGCCTAATACCATTCTACTCGCATTGGTTACTTTACATGGGTTTAAATGTAGACCGAAGTCATCCGCGATTATCAAATTATAGGATCACTCAATCATTCCAATTTTAATTTGAGTTAACATCTAATCTCCCGAATCAAAATTAATGTAAACGTTCGAAGAATCGTCATGTACGCAAAATAGATGATGACAGTTAATATTCCATTTAAGTACCGATTTATTCTAGCTGGTTAGTGCAATTGGATAGAATCAATGTTCAATTTATTCCATGCCGATTCGAATTTTGACGCCTATGGCTTTGAATGCGATGCAAGAAATGCATAAAGTAATTGAACTAAACCCAATGTATTCTCCAACAGCTCCTAACCTGTAATTAGTGAGGTAAACAGCAGCAAGACCTATGAAAAGTCCAACTGCTGACGATACGGCTAATATTTTCATTACGCTATTTATCCATGGACGATTTTCAGGTAGAGGTAGAACAATAGCTAATGACATAACCCAAAGCAAAGCTAGTACCGCTCCAGCACTTGCAAAAACATAATGTACAGTGGTCTCGACGAAGATAGCACTTGAAATCGCTGTTGTGGTTGTTGCTCCAATAGCAGAAGCTAAACCTCCGTTGATAACATACTTTTTCCACTTCTTATTATCGTGCCTTTGAAGAAGAGGACAAAGAAAAGAAGAGCAAAACAAAATCAGCATAGAAGTGGTCATCGACAAAACAAAATAAGGATGTTGCCACCTGTTATGTGAAGCATCGGAGAGTGTCGGTGTCATATGATTAGGAAGCAGAAAAATTGATCGAGTTATAATCACATGAATGGTCCAATGAAGTCCAAATGAAGCAGCCGAAATGCAAAACGGTAATGCTAATGGAAGTTGTATTTTCGATAGGCGGTCATCTTCCATTCTTCTCCAGTATTTTCACGGAGAAAAAATATGTCTTTTATCCAGAACTTTGCAACACAATTGTCTCAATCTCCTATTTCTCATTTATCTATACAAATTTGTTTCGTTACATGCCTGAGAAACTCGTTTTCTGCGTTACAAATATTTCTGTAGTTCGTTATTAATCAAGACGAATTCAGGCCCACAAATATTGACGAGAAACTCTCAATAATAAACTTTCTATACTCCGTTAACATTATGTTCAATAAAAAACTGGGTCGATGATTAGAGTAAAGTATTAAGCTTGTAATCATTCAAAAGACTTTTTTTTCGAAAGACTACCCTCGCATCGCTTCGGAACTTTAAAATTCGATTTTTAGAATTCGTCTTTGCAGAGACATATTAGCTGCTACTACTTCTCGGCTGTGATCTGATACTCATTTTAAAACTCAATTCTCTCAATTCGGTTGAAATACCTGCAGTTCAAATCCTAGATGATGACAACCTCAAGAACCAAGAAAATCTTCCTACAACTAGTTTGAATATTATGCGATCATTCGTGACGTATCATTACTTATCATTCAATAATATTGAATTGCTACATAGTTCCAACAATTTCTTCTGAATCAGGAAAGCTTTGCGATGAAGTCTGGTATTTGGATCACTGGAAAATCGTAAATGAAAACTATTGCATTGAGCGAGCGCTAATTAATCAACCAATGAATTAATGGCCTTTAAAACAGGAAGACGAAATGGTGTTCTCTTGCCAGTCAATGTGAAGAAAGAATAAGGTACTATCCAATACAGATTCTTGACCTTATTTCATGAATAAAATCTTTCTCAAATGACGGCAAATCGAAACAAACATATCGAAACCGGCATGATAGCAATATTCTATCAATGTAGTTTATGAGCAGATGAAAATATTCTCTGTGTGCTGTTGTAATCATAACTGTACTGATTTTGAATTATGTCTTGTATTTGTCCAAATAGCTTTACGATCTCGCAAACGCTTTCCATAATTTTTTATATTATTTAAGTTTGCCGATTAAGAAGACATCAAATATTGAATTCATTATTAGCTGAACATCATACTCATAATTTCCCTCATAAGAATGGAGAACGGTTCATCTGTTTGTAATATAAGTCTATATTCAGGATATGTTAAAAATGTTGAAAATTCGATTTGGTCTCCGGCTTGTATTCACAATCCGGATGGTTACTCGGCTAAGAGAGAAGAATTGAAAATGGAGCATTTTCTATTGTAACTTCATGTATTGGAGAATGACTTTCAAGGAACGTTTTGACTTAAATACTTTGGATTTAGCAGATCGATTTCTACAAGGAAAACTTTTGCTTATTTTTCCACAGTCGAGTAACTTGAAGAGCCGATAAGCCAGGCTTTCAACATTCTAAGTGATAGGCATGAATTTCCGTCTGTGTAGCCGGAAACCCCCTTGAACGATTTCCGAAACAGCTTTGGGGAGTTTTTTCTTTGAAATTTGATTTTCATTGCGCTACCTGATGGGATATTTCTTTAAGTAGGTATTTTACATCCAATTCGTCCTAGACCATTGTTCTATCCCTTTGGCAGGCTTAACTTGAGTAACTTGCTCGAACTCGCCCTGCCATGTTGGCAAACCTGAACAAGTGCGAGGTTGGAGGGTCCCCTTAAATACTACATCTTCAGTTGACGTGGGTCATCGTCAGAACAGTGAATTGTCCAAGGAAGTAGAGACTAAAAAGCAGAAAGCACGTAATGCTTTAGCGTGCCCTATCGTAAGTAGACTCGAAAAAAGGTTTCTCACGAAGCAGGCGTCACCCACAACCATGCGCACAAGACCCTTCCTTGCATCCATTGAATCGTTGCCGAAATGATTGTCGTTGTAATTCATTGTGTCTGCCTGCAAGATAAACCACAGAGCCGTCTGGGATAATATTCTGGTCTGCAAGAAATCGGCCATACTTTGTAACATTAACGATAATGACTCGTCGTTGCTGTGCTTCCCCCACTGGTAACAACTCATTGAAATCGACGGTTCCCCTCAAAGGGGAATTCGAAGTGAAAATGTACGGCACCACATCATCCGCTGTGCACGAGCCCAGGCCCACGCCAGTGTACGCGGTCGAACAACCGTAGGTACCAGGGAAAGAGATAATTCGATTGTCAATCACTCGCGTAACCTCTCGGTATATCGCAATCACATCATCATTGAGAAACACATCCCCACGACATGTAAACATTCGGTCATCAGTTCGCAGCGCACTTACAAGTGCGAGTCGATACATTCGCATGCCCCCATACCACATCACAGGCACACCATGTTCCACGGTAATATGCGGAGTTTCTTGGTCCAAATCAATGGTCGCATCACTCGTGGCATTCTCCTCCCATTCACGATTGAATAAGTTGGAAGTTCTTGCATACAATTCAAGTCTGGCCGACCCACAAATAGTATAATCACTCGACCCCATCGCTCGGTTGACCAAGTCGCTCGTACCAGACGACAAACAAGCACACACACGCACACGGGAACCACGACACGAAGCCACGAGTGTGCCTGCAACACACAAACGAGCGAAAAACACGGAAAGTCTCGATCGTCCGATAGTTCAAGATTCATGCGCACGGTCCGAGCACGACGACGCACGGCAGGGACACACGGCTCGTAGAGTACAGTGGAACTGATTCATTCGTGGGGTATAAGTGCACCTCCACGGTAGCTAATTGCCATTCACGTTTGTTCGAGACTCAGACGGAAGTCGATCACGGCAGGTTTTCGCGGCGCACGGGGGGTGCAGGGTAGGGAATGTAGAGTTCGCGCTCTCCGGAAATAAAACGATCGTCGGACGAATCATGCATGCCCGCCCCGCCGGCAATAGACACGCCGCGAGTTTCGTGGGGCTCCCAACACGACACGTTCGGTGGAACAACCAACAACCCCTGCACCGGTACAACACACACACGAGGTGCAGACCGAACTGGCTCCGACTTCCGCAATTGAAGTAATTTTCCAGAATTTCGACATCCATCGTCCACTATATACGCAATCGGCAACATGTCAACGCAGCCATCTGCAAACTAGTAAGACATTGATGTGCATGACGAATACGTACACACCAGGCATACTGAAGAAACTGTTGCGCGCACCATGGCAGGCTACTCGCAAGTCGCAAGTCGGCCTCGAGTGAGATCACATGTCATGCCATCGACAGCGTAAGGTAAAGTAGCGGAAACAGTGTTTGCTCACAGCAATCAGTCCCATTTACAGCGCCAATTCCTGTGCGCCTGATGTAAAGAACTAGCATTCCTAGCGTGCTGTACTCGTTTCTTTCATTCACACAACTTACGGGCGGCGCCAACCTGTCCGCGAGTCGTTCTCGCACAGCCACCGGCTTCCCCGGTGCACTCTCGCTATCGCTCGGCATAAATTCACTGTACTGTACAGATAATTACCCGCGCAGATTATCGCTTTACCACGTTCCAACTGACTTGAGTCTGCTGTTGTACTGTACAATCTACCTCAGCATACCAAACTAGCAGTAGGTAATCGGCAAACGACACTGTAGACCAAGTACTGTAGTAGAACCCTTTCTACCAACGCAGATGGGGACAATACGGAAACGTCGCGTTCAAGTTCAGGCACAACGAAAAGTGCAGTAGCTGGATAGTTGCACACTTCACTACTCTAGCGGAAAGCAATCCGGAATAGTAGTAAAACAAAGCTGAGGAAAACGGAGATGATTTAGAAGATGCACAAGATTGGATTTTCATCAAGATTTGGGAAATCCATCCCCTTGCTTCATCTCCTGCACATCTCCGCCTACTGTGCGACGCGCCTCTTCACCAGGGCCAAGTGTGACATGAAGTATTCTCAAAGAAACATTTCGTGGGGACCAAGTGAATTTCGACCGTACCGAACGTAAATTCTAACATGCCAGCATCACGGCATTCAAGAACTGTACAGGCGACAGGTCGAATATTTCAGTACTCTGGTATAAACGCAAACAATGCAAACCTAACACTGCATGATTATCCAACGGAAATGCCATCAAACAACAAAATGGTTGCGTATCGATAACCCAACCTCGGTATCGACCACATTCAAGGTTGCCCGAAGAACAAACCATTGATAAAACGACAACGAAAAAGCAGGAACTTGCTGTACATTTACTGCTGAAGATAACACAGCGAGCTCAATAGACGCCAGCGAAGGAAGTGGAACCAAGGATTAACCGTAAACTCCACAGCACTGCACGTGCCGTGACAGGGAGACACATCATGGGCGAATGGATCCGCGATGAGTGTGTGTGCCACGTATTGCACGTTTCAAGGAAAGCAGCTGTTTGCAAGAGTAGGCATAAATAGTGCGCACTACATCGATACTGTAATGCAAATTCAAAAAGCGAAACCCAATTTGGCGCCCATCCCCATGACCACAAGCAGCCATGCAGCCTGCATCACATAAGTACCCATCGGCAACCAGCAGATAGTGCCACCTCGCCCCCCGGCCGTCCTATCACGCGCACCCACCATGGAGGACTACTTCGACATCGAGGCGATACTGGCCACTGAGCCGCGAGTGTACGTCACGTTCCTCGTCGAAGGTAAAGGCCTGGGTCACCTCGACGACAAGGGCCACGCCAACATCGCCGCGGGCGCGAAGGTCGCCATTCCATTCTGGCTCGCCGAATCACTCGCCGAGCGGCGCGTGGTGTCGGTCGCCGTGCCCAAATGTTATACAGGTAACATGCGGTCGTCGCTGCGCGCCGACGCCTCGTCGGTCGACTTGCACACGGCATGTCCACGGTACTTCACGTTGGGTGTGCAGGTCGCCCGTCTTCTTCGCGCGCCCTCACTCATCCCGATGCTGGTCACAGCGCGTGCGCAACGAGCGTGGCGCATCGTCGACGAGGGCGCCAACGACATGCTGTACATGCTGTATCGGCTCGACAACTCGGAGCGCGCCTTGTTTTACAACGCCCGCGCCGCGGCCATTGCGCGCGAGCTTTGGATCGAGCGGCGCTCAACGAAACTGAAGGCGGCGAGAAAGATCGACGACGGCGACAAGCCACTGCTAGTGAAGAGACCATTCGGTGCCACCGACATCTCGCCCATCACCCCTCGCACGTCTCAGCGCACGCGCGTGCGCTGACATACTTAGATAGGTAGTCAGACTAATATGCAAGCCAAGACATGCGTTATTTGCCTGTTCATCGTTACTGTATTTTCCTCGCCCTCGTAAATTTCGCACCCACTTATATATCTAACTTCGTGTCTCTTGTCGCCCTGCGGAGCTTGGAAAGAGTGCCCAGCTTATTAATTTGAGACCTTCCCCATGTTGTGGTTCACGACCACTCTGTTCACGATTAGCTGAACACTTAAAAATCCCACTTCTTCTAACGTATTCATGGTCGAATCAAAGACATGTACATGGCACACAACCGTTCTGATTAATCTTGCAATCCTTCTGCTGTAGTTGTGTGGCATCTTCTCAATGAGTGCAGTTTATCCCTCATGATGCACTCCATCACTTTGTTCTATGTGATTCAGCTGTCATAGATTGTGAAATAACATTCCTGAGCAATTGGCGGGATGAAGAAGGGTTTGCTGTCCATTCAAATGTACGGAGCCATTTTTCGAGGAGGAATAATATACAAGTACATAAAATGGCAGGAATCTCAAGTGAATCTGCATCTGCCATGCTTCGAACTTGGTTTGTCTGCATATGCCAGTACTGTTTAGTGGAAAAGTGTTCAGTTATTGGTTTTGTCAACTGCATCGAAAACCGAGCGTTATCTGTCAACTGAATCGAAAACAAGCCATGGGGAGGATTACTGGTCAAATGGAAGAACGTCGAAGCATTTCTTAAATAGCAAAAAGGAATAATTTAGTTTAGCGGTTCAGTATCTCTTGTCAAACGAAACGAGATCGAAGCGTTATCGTGTTACCTGTCAAGTGAAACGAATGCACAGAAATGAATCGTTTCTCGCCTGAAACGAAACTGACAGCGTACACTATGCATCAGATTCATTACTGCAAACCGCCAATCGTGTTCCGCAGCCACTTCGCTTCACCAGAAAAAACTGAACTGTTTGTTGGAAAGTCGACTGCTCTTCACTTCTTTACTTCTTCGACACCACGAGGTTGACTAACTTGTCCTGCACAAATATCCGTTTTCTTATGTTCATGCCGTCCACATACTTCTTCACCGTCGCTTGTTCCATCGCCATTCGCACCACTGCCTCCTCGCCTTCGCCTGCAGCAACCGTCAGCTTCGCGCGCACCTTCCCATTCACTTGCACCACCACGGTCTTGTCCATTTCCTTCTCCCACTTCTCCTCATACTTCGGCCACGCAACATGGGCCAACCATTCTGTGCGACCCATTCGTTCCCACATCTCTTCCGCAACATGCGGCGCATAAACCCCCAACATACTCACGAACGCTTCCATCGCCACTCTTGGTCGTTTCTCCCATTTCGTTGCCGCATTCACAAATTCCATCAACGCCGATATCGCGGTATTGAAACGCAACGCCTCCGTTTCTTCGCTCACTCTTCTAATCGTCCGATGCAACACTCGCATCTGCTCTTCATTCCCATCGCCTTCCACCGACACATTCTCCCCGTCCAACAATCGCCACGCTCGCGACAAAAACCTCGCCATCCCGGCCACACCGCCGGTCTGCCACGGCTTCACCTGTTCCAATGGCCCCATGAACATCAGATAGCATCTCAGCGCATCCGCCCCGTAAACGTCGATAACCGTATCCGGATTAACCACATTTCCTCTGCTCTTCGACATTTTATGGGCACGCGCTTGCACTTTCACATTGTTATCACTTTTCAACACTACCAAGTCGCCCTTTTTCTCCACATCGTCCGCCGAAACTTTCTCCACCTCGCCATTCTCATTCACCACCGAATACTCCGTCTCCCCCAGTATCATCCCTTGGTTCACTAATCGTTTGAACGGTTCCTTCGTGCTCACCACCCCACAATCGTACAATACTTTGTGCCAAAATCTCGCATACAACAAGTGCAGCACTGCATGCTCCACCCCGCCCACATACAAATCCACCGGCATCCAGTACTCCTCCAGCTTCTTATCCACCGGCGCACCTACATTTTTCGGGTCGATGAATCGCAGATAATACCAACAGCTACCCGCCCACTGCGGCATGGTGTTTGTTTCTCGCACACCATTTTCGGTGTTCACCCACGACTCGACCGTGGCAAGCGGCGATTCCCCCGTACCCGCGGGTGCATATGAAGACACCTCTGGTAATCGCACAGGTAATTCCTCATCAGGTACAAGTTTCGGTTCCCCATCTTCAAAAACAATCGGAAACGGTTCTCCCCAGTACCTCTGCCGACTAAACAACCAGTCGCGCAATTTGTAATTCACTTTCTTGACGCCTCGTCCCGTTTCTTCCAACCACGCTACAAGTCGGTTTTTCGCTTCCGACGACGTGACGCCATTCAGGTCGATACCACATTCCGACGGCCAATCGACCACAGGACCTTCACCCGCGAACGCCGCGCCTTCCTCACCGCCTTCAATTACGCGAGGAATCGGTAATCCATAAGTGCTAGCAAATTCAAAATCACGCGCATCATGTGCGGGAACCGCCATCACAGCCCCAGTCCCGTATCCACCGAGCACATAATCTGCAACCCAAACCGGCACTGTTCTGCCGGTGACGTTGCATCGCGCCATGGCACCCGTGAATACGCCGGTCTTCTCATCCGCCCCTTCCGCCGTGCGTTCGCGGTCGCTCTTTCGCGCCGCTTTGTCGACATAGTCTTCCACCTCTTGTCGCTGCTCATCACTGACAATGTCGCCCAATCCATCCCACTCGGGCGCCACAACCAGGTAGGAAACACCAGCAATGGTCTCCGGTCTCGTGGTGTACACCGTGATTTTGCGTTCGTTCTCCGTCGTGACGAAGTCCACCTCGGCGCCCTCGCTTCTTCCTATCCAGTTGCGCTGCATTTCTTTGATGCTCTCCGGCCACTCCACCTCGTCCAAGTCCTCCAGAAGCCTGTCGGCGTACTCTGTGATTCGCAACATCCACTGACGCATCGGCCTTCGCTCCACAGGATACCCACCACGCTCACTCACGCCATCCACGACTTCCTCATTCGCCAGCACCGTCCCCAGAGCGGGACACCAGTTCACTGGTACGTTTGCCTGGTACGCCAAGCCACGCTCGAACAGTCGTGCGAAAATCCATTGCGTCCATCGGTAATATTCCTCATCCGTTGTGCTAAGCTCGCGACCCCAATCGTACCCAAAGCCCAGCCTTGTGAGTTGGGACCGAAATCGACCCACGTTTTGTGTTGTCGTGTCGCGCGGATGTGTGCCGGTTTGCAATGCGTATTGTTCCGCGGGAAGGCCGAACGCATCCCAACCCATCGGATGCAGCACGTTATACCCTTGCTTTCGTCGCAGCCTCGACATAATGTCAGTCGCCATATAGCCCTCCGGATGCCCGACGTGCAAGCCGGCGCCGCTGGGATAGGGAAACATGTCCAACGCGTAGTATTTTGGTTTTGACATGTCCAGTTCGGACAACGACGGTGTGGTGAAATCGCCTCGCTCCGCCCATATTTGTTGCCATTTCGGTTCGATGTCGGCAAAGTCGTACCCAACTTGTGTGGAGACTTCCGCTGGCGATGGGGAGACCGCAGTGGCGTAGTATCGGGCGCGTCGGGTGGAGGGGAAGATGAACGTCGCCGGCTTCGCCACGGAGTACAGTCCACGCGGGCGCGTAGTTAATCCGCGAAACGCGGATTGCGCCGCGAAGCAGCACGAACTCATCGCACAGGCAATACGAAATGAAGTGGCGTCGTCGTCTTCCTCACAGAATGAGGGATGGGTGATCTCGCTCGGCCTTGCATTACAGTATAAGCAATGGTGTAGGTGTACCGTATGTTGTCGTCACGTGTACACGTTAGCACGTTGGGAGTTGGGTGCATGCACCCAAGTAGGCACATGTTTGAAAACAGGCACCTCCCATATTTTATCGAAAAATAGCGCTTTTGTCCCGTTTGGCGCGAACAGGCAAATTTACCAGTAATTACGGTTTCAACAACGGCCGGTGCACCGACCTATCCTCTTTTCCCCACTCCCATTCCCTCTCTCCGCGCTTCATCTCATCTCGTCACATCGACCCGCGACCATCTCCCCGCGTTAGGCTGCGCTCTACCCACGCCCCAGTGTGGCGCGAACGAGCTGAAGCGTGTGCCCGTATTGCTTGTTGCCGCGCTTTGGTGCTCGCGCGAAGCGCGCGACAGCGTTGGGTGCGCTGTGATTTGGCGGGCTGCGATTGTGGTCTGGTCCCCCTCTTGCACCTCTGAGCTTCCAGGCATCTTGCGCCTGCTGGAGTCGCTGCCTTCTGCGAGTCGGCGGAAATCCCCGACCAAATCGCGAGCAAATACCTGCGCCTCGTCTGTTTCCCTTCGAGGTGCTGGGTTCCTAACTACCGCGCGAGAGCGAGAGTCGCAGAGGACCAATATCGTAACATCCTCATTCTCACCTGGAGACGATGTCGACAGCTCAGCAGGACGAGATGGCCATTGTGCCGCGCCGTCGCCAGCCGCGCTGGACCGACGAGGAGTTCAAAACGTTGCTCGAAGCGGCGTGCATGTGCGGCGCGAACTTCGAGCGCATCGCTAAAATCGTGGGAGTCCGTCGCGCACCCGACGCCTGCCGAAAGCAATTGCGTGTTGTCGCCGAGCGCCTACTATACGCCACGCCGGAAACGTCGGAGGCGTGCGTACATGTAATTCTGGCGAAGTTCGGCCTCGAGCACCCAACTCCATACGAGGGCCAATCGTTCGCCAACACCAAAGACGCCGTGTTTGTACAGGCTCTCCCAAAGTCGGAAATGGACGAGCTCGAGGTGCGACGATGCCAGCGCAATCCGTTGGTGCAGATGAAGAGCTCGTCATCGAGAACCATGTGGTACGTGATGTACCATCTGTTTTTTAAGTGGGGACTTCCAATTGTTCTGTGCAACCCTGATGGTAGCATCATCAGTCCAGACGAGCCGACTGGCAGCGTGCTAGCCCGGTTACAAACCGTTGAGGATAAGGAGTCGTACGTCAAAGTGCATTACCACGTGCTACAGCTCCAAATCGATGACAAGCTATTGGCGAGATTGCGGTCTGGAGCCCCTACTGTGCCGCCGAGTTTGCCGCAATCCAATGAGGCTGTGAACGAGTTCCAGCACCCGATGGTTGCTCCGGAACTGGAGTATGAGGGCGAGATTTATCCGGTGCTCGAAGTGGTTCAGAACCCGACACCTGAAGTCTTGCCAAACGCGATTAATCCGGCGGAACTGATGACGGTGGACATAGCGAACCTCCCCGTTTCCTTACCGCCGCCACCGATGCCTCCTCAGTTGCCGGATGGGTTCGATTACTTGACAGAACTGGCAAAGAGAATTCAGTGTGGCTGGTCTCTCAACATGTCGGAGGAGGGCCAAGTCGATGTTACCCCACCTTCGCCGCCACCGCTACCTCCGCGACGTATTTGCAACTCGCGTCGAACATATGCTTGGCCACCGTCCTCCAACTCTATCGATGTCGAAGATGCGATGCTTCCTCCAGAGGGCGTGGAACTGAAAATGCAGGAGCTAGATGGAGCGCTATTCGGACTGCCTACTAGCCCCTCGACAAACAAGCCACCCTCCGGAAAGAAGAAAGCGGTCCCTGCCCAACGCAGAATAGCCAAGAAGGGCAGTGGGACCAAGAAGTCAACTCCCAAACGCCAGCGGGCTGTTACGTCCTCATTCCAGTCGTTGCCGGCGCAAGAAACGTCGAGCATTAGTGGGGACGAAGTCATGAAGAAGTGGGCGGCACGTCTTCAAACAATGGAAGAAGAAACATCGGGCGAAAATGATGGGCCTGAGCTAGAAACACAGGCAGTGGCGGCACAGAACGAGGTCCAACCGCAGGTCCCTGACGAAACCCCACCTCCACCGTTGCAGAAAACCGATTCCATAGCGCAGATTACGGAAGCGATGATCGTGGAAACTGGAAACTCCACAGTGATTCGCATGTTCCGCAACATCGCGTCCCATGAGACGTCGTGTGGCCCTGCTGCAGCTGCCTCACAGGCTGTGAAACCAGTGGACGACTCAATCGCGTTGGAGGCACGGCGATTTGGGTTCGAAAACCAAGAAGAAAACGTTCCGTCCCTACCAAACAACAGTTTGTTCGGTCGTTCGACCCCTGCCAGCGCTATGGGTGAGAACCCCTCGGGGCTCGACCTGAATCTCACAATGGGGGTTGGCGAATTGGACATATCGCATTTGCCGCCAGCGTTACCGCAGGGCTCTGGGCTCTCTGGGCTCTTCGGGTCGAAAGAAAACTCACGCACAGCCGCCAACTTTCTGAGAAGCGACGCGTCGATCGACCGGGACAGCAAGTTCCACGCCAGCGACAACGCCCTCGACGTTTTTGTCGACTCGGCGGCGACGGCTCATGCAGAGGCCAGAAACCCGCTCCCTAACTTTCCCTCGCTTACCTTCTCGGGGATGTTCAGTCGCGGCGGTTCGCCCAACTCCGGCAAAAAGTAGAGTAGGCGCGGAACGCCTACGTTTATTCTCTTCTCCCTTGTTGGGAACTTACTGGTCATTCCGTTTTTTGCCGAGTAGATTTAGGTGTGCGGCTATCTTCACTAACTTGTGCATTAAACTAAAACACCTGGATTCATACCGCAACTTTTCGTTTTCTTTCGTCGCTTCGCAGTGTTGGTGCTTGTTCATGACAACAGGATAGAAGAGGAAGTTTATCAACAAGAAACAACAAAGCCGACGAAAAAAAATTTCGAAGCACGACGATATACAGAGTCGCCTTTTAACGAGAGTTCGAAATCGTTTGTCGTTCTATTTTCAGGTGCCAGCACCATTGAACTGATGAGGTGTTCACGATACTCATTTCAGTTCTACGTTGTTGTCAAATCTGCATAAAAAAAGTTGTCTAATTTAATTTAGTACGGTAGTAAAAAAGGTTCTGCTCATACTTGGACATATTTCAGAAAAGAAACCATTTCCTAAACTGAGGGCGGCTCTTAACGAGCGTGCCAGCGTGCTCTGGTGCTGGAAATCTAGTATTTTATTGGTGAATTTTCTCTGTAAGTCGTCACATGCCGGTCACTCCGTGAAACACAGCAAACTGTGCCGACAACACAATTTAAGACACAAAAAGAATATTCAACAGTATTCTATTGGTTGCGTTTCATCAGTAGTAGTAGGTAATTTTTGAGTATTATTTTTAGTATTAGGAAAGTTCTTTTCGTGGTTAAGAAGTTTATCATCGGAATGTTGT
>JAAUYH010035022.1_pt1 | contig 21529 bp, 18 predicted proteins | sample 7278061 | NCBI WGS metagenome assembly JAAUYH01 (sample SAMN14350203, study PRJNA611818) | marine sediment metagenome | isolation source: surface marine sediment (0.6m) | place: French Polynesia: Moorea | collected 2018-08 | reverse complement strand
GCCTGAGGTTCGGCAGGCGGTCCAGTAGATCGGCGGTGATCTTTGTGCGTTCGCGGAAGAGGACCAGCGCTTCGGCGTCGCCCACGCGCTCGGAAAGCCGCGCTGGATCGGGCTCGTGGTCGGTCCAGACGGTGACGTCGTGCCCCTCAAGCAGTTGAAAGCAGGGAAGTGTCCGAAGCGTGTCGAACCAGTCGTCGAGGATGTGGACCTTCATCGGCTTTCCACGCCTGCCAGTGGATCGGGCGTGCGCGGCGTGGCGACGAAGCGGGGCGCTTCTAGCGCCCTCAGTGCGGCGGTGATCGAGCCGCGAAGTCCGATCAGGTGATTGTATTGCGCATCGCAGCCCGAGACGGGCGTGGGGTAGTTGCGCAATTCGTCCTGCAGCGCGCGGCGGGCGGCTTCGAGCTCGGCCCGTGCGGTGGTCAGGTGATCGTCATATGGCATGTCAGGCTCCAATCTGTATACCGTCGTATACCAAGATAACTCCACCTTCAACTGACATCGCCAGGAACGAAGACGTCCCCTGAAGCGAGCTTCCGTGCCGTGCGCGTCAGTCCCGCCGAGATCACCTCGAACGTCTCGTTCGTCAGCCGATAATCGAGCGAGACGTGCAGGACACCCATCGGATGCTCGAGCGCCATGGCGGCGGGCGCCTCCGGCCGCGGCCCGCCGATCCCGTCGCCGACCGTGCCGGGGCATAGAAGGCAGGCGGCAATCGCCTGGCTGCCCGTGACGGCGAGACTCGGGTGGCAGTTCCAAGGCATGAAATAGCGCGTCGCCGCATAGCCGCCGTCCCGGGCGGGTGCGACAAGCGCGAACTTGGGCGTCACGCTCTCCGTGACATCGCCCATGCCCATCCGCGCGCCCGCCTCGCGGCGAATGGGTTCCATCCGGTCATAGAAAGCGCGGTTGTCGTCCAGTTCGGCCGCCGTTTCATACCCCGTCAGCTCAAAGTCCTCGGCGCGCGCGATCACGCAGGGCATGGCGACGTCGATGCAGGTCACGTCGATCCCGTCGATCCTGTCCATACGGTTGCCGGTCGGGAACATCGCGCCCGTGGCGCCGCCGGTTACATCCATGAAGTTGAGTTCGATGGGCGCCGCCGTGCCCGGCACGCCGTCGATGGCGGTCTCGCCCTCGTATTCCACCTGGCCGTCCGGTGTCTGCACCCGGGCGATCACCCGCGCGCCGGTGTTGACGGCGCGGATCTTCACCTCTGTCACCGGGTCGCTCGCGGGCACCAACCCCATTTCGATCGCCGCGGGGCCAACGCCCACGAGGATATTGCCGCAGGTGGGTTTCGTATCCACAAGCCGTGTTTCGACGCTGACTTGCGCGAAGAAATAATCGACGTCTGCCCAATCGTCGTCGGAAGCCGAAAGCATGGCCGTCTTGGTCGTCACCGCCGCGCCACCGCCGATCCCGTCGATGTTGAGCGGGTGGCCAGAGCCGGTGATGGCGATCAGGGTATCTGCAAGGGCCTTGGGGGCCTCGGGCAAATCCGAGCGTTTCATGTAAGGGCCGCGTGACGTACCGCCGCGCATGAAGAGGAAGGGAATGGCGTGTTGGGTCATGATTTGCGCCTTGTTGCACAAGTCGCGGAAGATGGGGGACGCTGTCCCCCACACCCCCTGGGATATTTCGGAACGGGCGAAGACATCAGGTCAGCGGCCATGGCAGGTCGACGTAAGACTGAAGGAGCCCTGCTGGGAAATCGCGGTTCAGAAGCGCCGCCATGCCGCACATGAAGGCGATGCCGGCAGCGGTGTAGGCCGCCGCAAATCCAAGGCTCTTGCCCGCGCGGCGCCGGATGAAGGCGAATAGGAAGATCGCCAGCGCCAGGATGAAGCCGAGAAGGCTCGTCAGGATCAAGAGTGCCGCGAACCACGCCAGCGTCGACCAGAGGCCGTAGGCGTTCAACTTGGCATCGCTTGCTTCCCGGTCGGCGAAGAGCGCGTGGGTTTCATCGCGAAGCATCATCTGGACCAGCAGGATGAGGGCGCAGAGGATGGTGACCCCACCGACGAAGCGTGGGAACACCCGGTCGGCGGCGGCATAATCGGGGATCATCGAGGCGTTGACGAAGGCCAGGATCAGATAGGCGAGGACGACCAACAGGAAGATCATCGGCGCCCGCTTCGTGCCGCTTTCGACAGCGCCTTCGGCCATGATCGTCTTGGCCTGCCTGAGGCCTACGACGACCGAAAGCACGGTGATGATGATCAGCACGATCACGATGGGCGAAAAGATGTAGTCGATGCCGTCCTCGAACCCTTTTCGGAAGCGCGATTGCGCGATCTGGACCGCCTGGTTGGCATAGGTCTCGGCCGGGTTCGACAGGACGAAGCCAATGAGGAAGGCGGGCCGCGACCAGTCGAAGCGGCGCATCATGATGCCGAGAAACCCAATGGCAAAAAGGGCCACGAGGTCCATGATGTCCTGCCCCGACTGAAAGGCCGCGAAGCTGATGATCATGAAGAGGAAGGGCGCCAGCAGCGCGAAGGGAATGGTCGTGAGCCGCGCGATCCCGCCCGAGGCGGCGATGCAGATGAGCGTGCCGACGACATTGGCGAGCGCCAGAAGCCAGACGATGGCATAGGTGATGTCGAGGTTGTTCTTGAGCATCGAGGGGCCGACCTCGATGTTGCCGCTCCCCAGAAGGGCGATCGCTCCGATAAAGATCGCCATCGAGCCCGAACCTGGGATACCGAAAAGAAGGGTGGGGACGAGCCCGCCGCCTTCCTTGGCGTTGTTCGAGCTTTCCGGCCCGATCACGCCCCGGATTTCGCCCGAGCCGAACTTGGATTTGTCGCGGGTGGTCTGCACCGAATGGCCGTAGGCGATCCAGTCGACGACCGAGCCGCCGAGGCCGGGGATCACGCCAACCACGACGCCGATAATCGAGCAGCGGACCGAAAGCCAGATGTTCCGGAACCAGTCGCTGACGCCTTGGGCCCAGCCGCCACCCAGCGGCGAGCGGTCGGAGATGCTCCGGTCCTGGCGCAGAAGCGCGACGATTTCGGGGATGGCAAAGATGCCGAGGCCGACGATGACCAGTTTCAGCCCGTCGACCAGATAGGGCATGTCATAGGTGGCCATGCGCAACTCGCCCGCGCTATCGCCTTCGCCGATGGTGCCGATCATCATGCCAAGGCCCGCCGCCGCGATGCCTTTCAGGGCAACCCGGCCTGCGAGGATGCCGACCATGGATAGGCCGAAGACCGTGATCATCAACAGTTCGGGCGTGCGGAATTCCAGCACGATGGGGCGCGCGACGAGGATGAAGAGCGTCAGGAAGGTCGCGCCGACGAGGCCGCCGAAAAGGGACGACGCGAAGGCGGCCGAGAGCGCGCGCGCCGCTTCGCCCCGCTTGGCCATCGGGAAACCGTCCAGCACCGTGGCCTGACTGGCGGACGAGCCGGGAATGCCCATGAGCACGCTTGCGAAGGTGTCGGAGGTTGGCACCACGGCGACCATGCCGATCATCAGCGCCAGACCCAGGACGGGCTCCATGCCGAACATGAAGGGCAGCAAGAGCGACAGCCCCGCGATGCCGCCGAGCCCGGGAAAGACGCCGATGCAAAGCCCCATGACCACGCCCATGACAAGATAGCCGAGGACGACCGGTTGCAGGATCAGGCCGGCGGCATCCGACAGGGCGGGAAGGGCGAGCGTGAAGAAGTCCATGGGCTCTGGTCTTTGCTGCGAACGGGGTGTTGACGGTTGCGCAACACGTCCCCCGGTCAGTTTATTCGGCGCGCCCGGAGCCGGAAGTGTTCCGGGAGTCTCAAGAGTTGCCGAGTGCGTTTAGAGGTCTCTCAACCGAATCGCCGCAGGATGAGGGGCGGTAGGGAGAGGGCGGTTTTCGAGCACCCGTTAACCCTGGTTAATCAACGAGAGTTGGTGGGGCGGGCCGCAGGTCAGCCCGCCCCGTAATGATTTAGCCGTTCAGGTCAACGCCGTAACGGTCTTTGAGCCAGCCCGTGACAAACGCCTTGGCGCTCTCCGGCACCTGCGTTGCGCTTGACAACGCGCCCTTGGCTTCGTCGCCCGTCATCTGCGGGTAGACGCCCAGCCGACCGGCCGAGATCTCGGCGAAATCGGCGCGCGCTTTGATGTCTTCGAAGGCCTTGGTGTAGGTCACCATCGCGTCCTTGGATGCACCTGCGGGCAGGAAGACCATCTTCTGCGCCGGGAAGCCCGCGACAAAGAACGCCTTCCAGGCATCCCACTTCTCGCCGCTGGTTTCACAGCCGGGTGTCGCCTCGCAGACCTCCTTGAAGGTCGGCATATCCGGGAAGGTCGGGTCGCGAACGATGTTGCCATCGGCGTCCAGCGCACCCCAGCTCATCATCGGCACGGCGGTGCCGGCTTCGACCAACGGTGTCACGCCTTTCAGGTAGGACGACGAGGTCTGATAGTCGATGTTGGCTTCGCCGCGTTCGAACATCAGGCGGCCATCGCCGCGGCCCTTGATGCCGAAGACGGGCTCGACGTTCAGGCCCAGCATCTCCCATGCCAGAAGCGGCACAAGGTCCAGACGCGTGGCACCCTGGCTGCCATAGATAAAGTCGGTGCCCTGCAGTGCCGAGGCATCGAGGCCGTTCATCTGGCCTGCCAGATCGGGCGGCAGATAGGCGACGCCGCCGGTGCCGGAGGCGAGGACGACGTTCCAGTCGTTGTACTCATAACGCACGCGCGGGTCGCCCAGAAGGTACGGGAACTGCGTCGAGCCCGACGAGCCGAAGATCAGCGTGCCGTCTTCGTACTGCTGTTCCTGGAACCAGTTGGCCCCCTTGGTCGAACCCGCACCCGGCATGAACTTGACGACGACCGTCGGGTTGCCCGGCAGCGCTTCGGAGAGAAGCGGTGCATAGAAGTTGGCCCATTTGGCCGAGCCGCCGGTTTCCGAGAACGGGATGACCCATTCGACGGTCTTGCCTTCCAGGCTGATGCCGTGGCCGCCTGCGGATGTCTCGGTTGCGAAAGTCGCGGCGGCAGCGGCCACAAGGCCCATCGCCACGCGACGCGTGGTTTTAATGATCATGGTTTCCTCCCTCTCCGCCGCGATCTGCGACGGGCAAATGAGACCGGGCGATTCGCCGGCCAGACGCGCGGTATATGCCTGACGAAGCTTGCACCAAGCCTTCATCCGCGCAAGTCTCGCGCGATGCATATCGTTCTGGTCGAAGACAATCAAAGCCTGCGCAAAGGCATCGCCTATCGTCTGGAGGACGATGGCCATGCCGTCGACCAGTTGGAAGACGGCGAAGAAGCGGACGGTTTCCTGCGCCAGGTCGATTGCGATCTTGTCATCCTCGACATCAACCTGCCGGGCCGGGACGGGCTGGATGTTCTGCGCGCGCTCCGCGACCGGGGCGATCCACGACCGGTCATCCTGCTGACCGCGCGGTCCAGCACCGAAGACCGCGTGCTGGGGCTGGATGCGGGCGCCGACGACTATCTTGTCAAACCCTTCGCGATGGACGAACTGGCCGCCCGTGTGCGTGCCCTGTCGCGCCGCCGAGATGTCGCTCCGCGCCGGACGGTGACGCTTGGACCGCTCACGCTCGATGTCGAAACGCCGCAACTTCTTGCGACCGAAGGCCCCGTCAACGTGCCGCGCCGCGAACTGGCGGTGCTGGTGACGTTGGCGGAAGCGGCGGGCACGACCGTGTCGAAAGAGCGGCTTCTGGACCGGATCTATGGCACGGGCAGCGAAACCGACGACAAGGTGGTCGAGGTCTATGTTTCGCGGCTTCGAAAGCGCCTTGCAAGCTATGGCGTGGAAATCCGTGTCCATCGCGGCATCGGCTATGCGCTGGTGATCGAAGGCCCATGAGCGCGCGGCGTCTTTCGCTTCGGATGCGTCTGACGGCGATCATCCTGTTGCCCATCCTTTGCATCGCGGGGCTCGCCGGGCTTTGGGAATTGAACGCCGCGCGCCAGACGGCGGCCAGCGTTTTTGACCGTAGCCTTCTGTCGGCGGCTCTGGCGGTCGTAAATGACGTGGCCATCTCGGGCGGCGATGCGCTGTCGCCCCGGACGCGGGACATTCTGGCGGACACCAGCGGGGGCCGGGTGTTCTATCACGTCTATGCCCCCGATGGCGTGATCGTCGCGGGCTACGCCACACCGCCCGTCGGCATTCCCCGAAGCTCGACCGAGGTGGCAAGCCCCACCTATTTCGACGCGGTCTATCTGGGCCGTGACGTCAGCGGCGTGCGCCTGCAGAACCGGACAGAGGTTGACGGGTTCGCGGGGATTTTCACCACGACCGTCTGGCAGGATCGCGCGGTGCGCGAAGCCTTTGTCCGGGACCTTGTGCTGGAGCGGCTGGTCACCATCTCGGCCCTTGTGGCGGCGCTGGGGCTGATTGTCTGGTTCGGCGTGCGGATCGGGTTGCGTCCGCTCGTCGATCTGGAAGAGGCGATCTCGGAACGCTCCGAACGCGATCTGGCCCCGATCCGCCGTGCCGTGCCGGTGGAAGTGAGCGGCGTCGTGGGCACCCTGAACCGGCTTTTTCAACAGGTCTCGCAAAGCATGTCGGCGCAGTCCGAGTTCATCTCGAACGCGGCGCATCAGTTGCGCAATCCGATCGCGGGCGTCCTGTCGCTGGCCGAAGCCGTGCACCGCGCGCCGACGCCGGAAGAGGCGCGTCGCAGGTCGACCGATCTTTTGAGCGCGGCAGAGGAAACCGCCGACCTCAGTCAGAAGCTCTTGCTTCTGGAGCGCGCCCGCGCCGTCAGCCCGGCATCGATGCATGAGGATTTCGACGTTGGTCCGGCCGTTCAAGGCTGGGTCGCGGATTTGCGGAAGGGCGCGCATGTGCCCATCGAATTGTCCATTGGTGAAGACGCAGGCCGGCTTCGCGGCGATCCCGTCATGCTGCGCGAGGCGGTGGTCAATCTGGTCGACAATGCGCTTCGCCATGGCGGGCCGGGGCTGACAAGGATCGACGTTTCGGTAGAGCGGTCGGGCAACAGCCTGCGCATAAACGTCCGCGACGATGGCCGGGGGCTTGCCGCGGACGAGGTCGATCTGGCGCGCGAGCGGTTTCGGCAGATGTCACCGTCGTCGGGCAGCGGTCTTGGGGTGTCCATCGTCGAGGCGATTGCGACATCGCATGGCGGCACGCTGGAGCTTCACCCGCGCTCGCCCGGGCTGGAGGCCGTGCTGGTTCTGCCGGTCAGGGACTAGGTGCTAGGGCCGCGTACACGTCTTCCAAAGGTGGCGGTGAGCAGCCGGATTGTGCGCAGTTGAGCGCCGCAGCCGTCGTTGCGAAATCGAGAGCCTTGCGCAGCGTCTTGGCGTCCAGCGTGGTCAGACCGGCCGCCGACAGGTGCCCGGCCTTGGAAAGTGCGGCCAGAACCCCGGCGTGAAACGTATCGCCCGCCCCGATGCTGTCCTGCACCTGGACGGTCTGGGCGTCGACGTCGATGCGCCCCGAGGCATGGAAGGCCGTCGCGCCGTCTGCCCCGCGCGAGATCAGCACCAGTTCGGTTGCGCCTTTCAGAAGATCCGCGGCCACGCTTTCCTCGCTTGCGTCGGGGTAGAGGTAGTCGAAGTCCTCGTCGGAAAACCGCACGATGTGGCTAAGCGCAGCCAGGCGCTGGATGCGCGCGGCGTAGGCCGCTTTGTCGGCGATCAGCCCGGGCCGGCAGTTGGGATCAAGCGAGACGACCATGCTTTGGCGCGCCCTTGTCGCCACGTCTTCCCACGCGCTGGCAGATGGATCGGCGATCAGGGTGACCGAGCCGATGTGCAGGGCCTTGGCTTCGGGCAGTTCGGCCGCACCCGTCCAATGCCGACCGGCCGAAGTCGCGTCGTAGAAGGCATAGCGCGCCTCGCCGTCGCTCAGTGTCACGAAGGCCAGCGTGCTGTCGGCGTCACTTCGGCTTATGTGCCCCGTTTCGATCCCTTCGCGCGCCAAATGCGCGGCCAGAATGTCGCCGAAAAGATCGTTCGACAGACCGCCGATGAAAGCGACCTCTTCCTCCAGCCGGGCAACCGCCGTGGCGGCGTTCAGCACCGCACCCCCGGCGCGCGGCAGAAAGGCGGTCTCGCCGCCGTGGTCCACCGGCACGAAATCGATGAGCGCATCGCCACCGCACAGGATCATGCGTCGTCCTCCCCTGGCGGCCATACTGCGGGCGAGGGCGGAAAGGTCAATCCGCCCTTGCGATCGCGCCCACGGGATTATTTAACCCGGCACGACAGGAGGAGCGCCAGACATGCCCAAGTCTATCCAGGTGGACCCGAAAGAGACCCGCGCCTCCGGTCGGCTGTCGTTCCCCGACGTTCCGATCCATGCCTATTCCCGGACGGTGGCCGAGGAACGCGTCCTTCGCGGCGCCGAGACGCTTTGCGACGTGCTGCGCCACATGATGATCCTGCGCGCGTTCGAGACCGGCATCGCGAGCCTGAAATCGACGGGGCGCTTCGGTGATCTGGAATACGCCTACAAGGGCCCCGCGCATCTTTCCATCGGGCAGGAGGCCGCCGCCGTCGGGGCCGCGCTGGCGCTGACGGCCCAGGATCATGTCTTCGGTTCGCACCGCTCGCATTCCGAGTTTCTGGCCAAGGGGTTGCGCGCCATTCAAACGCTTTCCGAGCCGGACTTGCAGGCGATCATGGAGCGCCACGAGGGCGGCACGCTTCTGCGCGCGGTCGCGGCGCATCTGCCGGGCAGAAGCGTGCGCCAGACGGCCGAACACTTCCTGCTTCTGGGGTTCCTGGCCGAGATCTTCATGCGCGTCAACGGCTTCAACGGCGGCATGGGGGGCTCGATGCACGCCTTCTTTCTGCCCTTCGGTGCCTATCCGAACAACGCCATCGTCGGCGCCTCGGCCGGGATCGCGACGGGCGCTGCGCTTCAGATGAAGGCCGAGGGGCGCGCGGCGATCACGGTGTCGATGGTGGGCGACGGCGCGACGGGCTGCGGCCCGGTCTGGGAGGCGATGAATTTCGCCGGCATGGCACAGTTCGACCGGCTTTGGCAGGCCGAAGGCGGGCTGCCGGTGCTTTTCTTCTTTACGAACAATTTCTATGCGATGGGTGGCCAGACCCAAGGCGAGACGATGGCCTGGGATCGCCTGTCGCGGATCGGGGCCGGGCTTCGGGCCGATGCCTATCACGCCGAAACCGTCGACGGGACGAACGCCTTCGCCGTGGCCGATGCGGTGGCGCGCAAACGCGCGTTGCTGGTCGACGGGCAGGGACCGGCGCTGCTGGATGTCGAGTGTTATCGCTTCTCGGGGCATTCGACGACGGATGTGAATGCTTACCGCACAAAGGAAGAGATCGCGGCTTGGCAAACGGTCGATCCGATTGCGAGCCTGCAGGGTGAGTTGGATCAGGCGGGTGTGTTGCAGGATGCGGAGGCGGCTTCGATGCAGGACGGCATCGAACACCTGATGCACCGCGTTTTTCAGGCGGCAGCGGACCCGGAGGTGTCGCCGCCCGTCGATGTGACGAATGCGCTGACGCTGATCGGCGACAAGATGTTTTCACACCGCGAGACGCCGCCCGCAGCGCCCGCGCCAGACCCAATGGTCGCGCCAGAGACCGTGGCGCGCGTCCGGCAGTTGGCCAAGCGGTCGCGCGCCGGGTTCGATGAAGACGGCAACGTGCTGTCGCCCATGAAGGCGATCACGCTTCGGGACGGCCTCTTCGAAGCGGTGCTGCACCATATGCAAAGCGACTCGCGCGTCATGCTCTATGGCGAGGAATGCCGCGAGTGGGGCGGAGCCTTTGGTGTCTATCGCGGTCTCTCGGAACTTTACCTCCATGACCGGGTGTTCAATGCGCCGATCTCGGAAGCCGCCATCGTCGCCACCGCCATCGGCGCGGCGATGGAAGGCGGGCGGCCCGTGGTCGAGCTGATGTATGCCGATTTCATCGGGCGCGCGGGGGACGAGATCTTCAACCAACTGTCGAAATGGCAGGCCATGTCGAACGGTGCGCTGAGCGTGCCGGTAGTTTTGCGCTGTTCCGTCGGGTCGAAATACGGCGCGCAGCATTCCCAGGACTGGTCGGCCCTGGCGGCACATATTCCGGGACTGAAGATCGTCTATCCGGCGACGCCCTATGATGCGAAGGGGCTGATGTCGGCGGCCATCGCCTCGGACGATCCGGTTCTGATGTTCGAAAGCCAGCGGCTTTACGACAAGGTCGAGCTGTTTCAGGATGTGGTGCCCGCAGGCGATTACCACGTGCCGATGGGCGCACCGGATGTGAAGCGGGCGGGCGACGATGCGACCGTGCTGACCATTGGCCCGTCGCTTTACCCGGCCCTGGAAGCGGCGGACGCGCTGGCCGAGAGGGGGGTGTCGCTGGAGGTGATCGACGCGCGGTCGCTGGTGCCCTTCGACTATAGCCAGGTGCTGACCTCGGTGGCGAAAACGGGGCGCGTTCTGATCGTCAGCGAGGCGTCCGAGCGTGGGTCCTTCCCGATGACGCTGGCGTCCAACATTACCCGGTTCGCCTTTGCCGATCTGAAGGCGCCGCCGCGCGTCCTTGGTAGTCCGAACTGGATTGTGCCGGGCGCGGACATGGAAGACAGCTATTTCCCGCAAGCGACGGACATCGAGGATGCGGTGCTGATCGACCTGATGGGCGAGGCGGGGCACAACCGGAAGGGTCTCAGGACCTGGGACGACATCGAACTGGCCGCGCGCGGTCTTTGAGCGAAGGGAGCGGGCATGGCCCAGGTGGAATTCAAACTGCCCGAACTGGGCAACGAGGTGACCGAGGCGCAGGTGGACCTGTGGCATGCCGCCGTTGGCGACGCCGTGTCGGAGGGCGAGCCGCTTCTGTCGATCACGACGCCCAAGGTCACCATGGACCTTGATGCACCGGCAAGCGGTACGCTGGTCTCGGTCCACGCCGAGGAGGACGAAGTGGTCAACGTGGGCGCGCTTCTGGCGGTGATCGAAACCTGATGCGCGCGATTTTCCTGCACGCTTATGCGGCCGACCGGTTGACCTGGGCCGGGACGGTGCCGGCGATGACGGGCATCGCGTGCGAAACGCTGGATCTGCCGGGACACGGCGCGGCGCTTGCGGCGGTGGGCGACGGATCGCTTGATGCGCTGACGGCACCGATTGACGCGCATTTGTCCGGCGGCGATCCGGCGTGGCTGGTCGGGCATTCGCTGGGCGGCGGCGTGGCGCTGCGGTTGGCGGCCATCCGGCCAGAGCAGGTGCGGGGGCTTGTCCTGATTGCGCCGCTTGGGTTGGGCGACCGGTTGGATCTGGAGGCACTGGCGGCCATCGCCGACATTCAGGATGCGGACGAGATGCAGCGCTTTCTGGAGCGCCTGGTGGCCAACCCGGCGCTTATTCAACCAGTGCTCGCAACCTATGCGCTGGAACAGTTGAACCGGCCGGGCGCGCGCGCGGCGATGGCGAAGGTTGCGGCCAAGCTCGAAGACGCCGCTCAGGCTTTGTCCGAGGATATCCGCGCCGTTCAGGACAGCGGGCTGCCGGTGACGATCCTCTGGGGCAAAGAGGACCGCGTGGTGCAACCCGACCGCGCGCGGGCCGAGGCGCTAGGGCGGATGATTGATCTGGATGGGGCGGGTCACATCGCGCATGTGGAGGCGTTGAAGGTAGTGAACGGCGTGATCCGGTCGGAGATACTGGGTGCGTCCGCTGCCTAGCCCACCGGGGTCGGAAAACGCGCATTTTCCGGTCTGATTTCTGCGCAGAGATCGGCACTATGGACAACCGGGGTGCCTTGCGACTTACTCGTAACGGGGAGGTTGGCGGATGCGGCTTCATCTGAGCGAGGACATGTTCGCGCGTCACGAGCGGGAGCTTCTGACGGCAGGCGATCTTTCCGTTTCAGGCTTTCGCTATGCCTCGGGCGTCGCGGCGCTTCGGGTGCGGACGCCTCGGGCGGAACTGATCGTTTTGCCTTTCAAGGGCCAGCAGGTCTGGCGCGCGGCCTTCGATGGTCTGGACGTCACGATGCAGTCGATGTTCGACGAACCGGTCGATACGCAGGTCTATCTGGAAACCTACGGCGCCTTCCTGATCCACTGCGGCCTGACCTCCATCGGGGGACCGGGACCCGAGGACACGCACCCCTTGCATGGCGAGTTGCCCAATGCGCCCTTCCAGACGGCCTATATGGAGATGCGGAAGGGCGCGCTGGTGGTGGGCGGCACGTACCAGTACACGATCGCCTTCACGGTGAACTATCGGGTGACGACAGAACTTACGCTCGTGCCGCACGCCACGGCCATGGACGTATCGGTCAGCGTCGAAAACCTGCGGCAAGCGCCGATGGAGCTGATGTATCTGGCGCATGCCAACTTCCGGCCCGTCGGCAATGGCGAACTGCATTATGCCGCGCCCTACACGGCCGAGGCGGTGCGGGTCAGAACCTCGATCCCGTCCCATATCTCGCCGCCCGAGGGCTATGCCGATTTCATCGACGCGCTGGCCAAGAACCCGAGCCTGCATCACGTCTTTCGCGAGGATCTGGCCTTCGACCCCGAAGTGGTCTTCGAGGTCGATCTGCTGGCGGACGACGACGGCTGGACCCATGCGCTGCAGCGGCACCCGGACGGTAGCGCGGATTTCATCAGCCATGTGCTGGCCCTCGGCCCGCGCGCCACGCGATGGATTTGCCGCACACCCGATCAACAGGGGTTGGGCATCGCCTTTCCGTCGACGGCGGGCGTGGAAGGCTACACGGCGGAGAAGGCCAAGGGCCGGATCGTGACCGTGCCACCGCAAGGAGACTGGCGGATCGACATGACGATGGGGCGGCTCGATCCGAAGGAAACGCAGGCGATGATTGCGAAAATCGACCAGATCGCGGGCCGATAAAACTTGACCCAACGTCAAATTGGGTGGTTTCCTGATCCCATAAAAATGGGAGGATTATCATGAAGATCAAAAGCCTTGGGCTGGGCGTTGCCTCGGCCCTTGCGATGAGTGTTTCCGCTCAGGCGCAAGATTACAGCGGTGTGACCGTGGAAATTCTGACGCGTCCCGGTCCGGTGATCGCACAGCGATTGGTCGAGCGCGGCGAGGAGTTCACCGCGATGACCGGAGCGGAAATCCGCGTCACGGAGGTTCCCTTCTCGGAGCTCTTTCAAAAGATCCTGACCGACTGGGCGACGGGGACGAACTCGATCGATGTGGGCGTCTTCGCCTCCGGTTGGGCAACCGAGCTGGTCGATGGAGGGCTGGTCGAGCCGTTGGATGACTACATCGCCAACGATGACAAGATCAACGTCGATGACATCGCACCCTACTTCCGCGAGTTCAATCAGAAGATCGGCGGTCAGACCTATCTGATCACCGTCGATGGCGACTTCCAGATGATCTATTACCGTCAGGACGTGCTCGAAGCCGCTGGTCTTGAGCCACCGAAGACCTGGGAGGACTACCTTGCGGTCGCGAAAGCCGTTCATGGCCAGGACATGAATGGCGACGGCGAGGGTGACTTTGGCTCTTGCATGTTCAAGAAGCGGAACAACCAAAGCTACTTCGCGATGGGCACCATTGCCGCGTCCTTTGTCCAGACCAAGGGCACGAACGAAGGTATCTTCTTCAACAACGAAGACATGACGCCCAAGGTGAACAACGAAGCCTGGCAGGAAGCGTTCCGCATCTACAAGGCGACAGGCGAGTTCGGTCCGCCGGATGAGTTGAACCACGACATCGGCGATACACGCGGGCTGGCGATGGCAGGTCGCTGCGCGCTGGTCATCGACTGGGGCGACATCGGTCCGCTGTCGATCAGCGAAGACGGTGCTGCGATCAAGGACAAGATGTATGCCGCGATCTCGCCCGGCTCGCGTCGTGCTTTGAACGTGGATACCGGCAAGCTCGAGGACTGCAACCCGACGCTTTGCCCGAATGCCATCGACGGGATCAACTATTCTCCGTTCGGTGCCTTCGGCGGCTGGGCCGGGGCGATCAACGCCAAGTCGGACGACACGGTGAAGCAGGCGGCCTATGACTTCCTGTCCTATGTCAACCAGGCGGAGCAGTCGAACGTCGATGTGACCATCGGCTGGACGGGCTATAACCCCTACCGGAACTCGCAGCTGGAAAGCACCGAGCTTTGGGTCAAGGCGGGTTTCTCGGAGGCTGCGGCCCAGAACTATCTGGGGGCGATCAAGGATAGCCTGAACCACCCGAACATGGCGTCCGACCTGAAGATCCCCGGCGCCCAGCAGTACACGGGCGTGGTGCTGGACCGCGAGTTGGCGCGCTTCCTGGCCGGTGAAATCACCGCCGAACAGGCAACCGCCAATATCGAGGAAGCCTGGGAGGAGATCACAGAGGACTTCGGGCGCGACAGCCAGAAGACCATGTACAACCTGTCGCTTGGCATCACGAACTAAGGCGTGACAACGACAGACGACACAGAGCGGTCCGGGGAAACCCGGGCCGCCGTTCCGGGCGGGGGGCGCGAACGGTTGGCCGACTGGCTGGACCGGCACGCGCAACATATTTTCATCTGGCCCGCCGTCACGATGATCCTGATTTTCTCCATTTTTCCGCTGGTCGCGTCCTTCATCATGGCGCTCAGCCGGATCCGGCTGAGGGGCGGCAGCTATAGGGTCCGCTTCGTCTGGTTCCAGAACTTCGAAAAGCAGCTTTTCGGGTCCGAGCAATTCCATTTTCTGGGCACTTTCGGCGGCATGTCGATCCTTGGCTGGGTCGTGGCCCTGTTGGTCACCGGCGGCATCGTCTGGTGGGTGCTGCGCTATCTGATGTCGGGGCCGACCGTAGTTGGATTGGTCGGGCGCTTGTTCACCTGGGGGCTGGTCCTGGGCGTCGGCTGGCTTCTGGCGGCGACGTTCTTTTCGGGACATCCCTTCGGCACGCTGGGCACGACGCTGTTCTATGTGATCTTCGGCTGCGGCGTGCAGTTCGTCATCGGCGTCGGGCTGGCTTTTTTGTGTTCGCTGCCGATCAAGGGCCGCAGCTTCTTCCGCGTGGTCTTCTTCGTGCCCTTGATGATCACGCCCATTGGCGTTGGATACGCCTTCCGGATGATGGCGGACACGACAAAGGGGCCGTTTTCGCCCGCCTGGCAGTGGTTGGGTCTGGGTGATTTCGCCTGGGCGGCGGACCCCTGGGCCGCGCGGTTTTTCATCATGATCGGCGACAGTTGGCAGTGGATCCCGTTCATCTTCGTCGTCATGCTGGCCGCGCTTGAAAGCGTGCCGCGCGACTATGTCGAAGCGGCGCAGGTCGATGGCGCGTCAAGCTGGGAGATCTTCAAGGACATCACCTGGCCGCAGGTTGTGCCGGTGGCGGCGACGGTGCTGCTGATCCGGGTGATCGAGGCGTTCAAGATCGTCGATCTGCCCAATATCATGACGGCGGGCGGGCCGGGAATTGCAACGGAATCAATGACTTTGCACGCGCTCTTCGCGTGGCGTTCGCTTGATCTGGGGCAATCGGCGGCGGTCGCCTATCTGCTGTTGTTCGTGACCGTCGTGACCTGCGTCAGCTTCTTCAACCTGGTGGTGCTAAGGAGGATCCGCGCATGAGCCGGACCCTGATGCAGCGCCTGTTCGAGCCGACGTCGATCCGCGACATGGCCATCGGCACGAAGGTGATCGTCTATTCGATCCTGCTGTTCTGGACGGCCTTCGTGCTGTTCCCGATCTATTGGGTGCTGATCACGTCCTTCAAAACGGCGGTGGATGTGAATTCAGGCCCCGTCTTTCTGCCGTTTATAGACTTCCAGTCCAGCTTACACGCGTGGAAAGAGCTGTTCGTCTTCGACTATGAAGACACGCTGAAGGCGTACGTGAACTCGCTGATCATCGCGCTGTCGTCGACGGCGGCGAGCGTTCTGATCGGCTCGATGGCCGCCTATGCGCTGGCACGGTTCGAGTACCGGCCAAAGTTCGGCGTTGTTCTGACATTCGTCCTTGTGATGATTGCCGCCTTTTATGCCGTGGGCGCCTATGGCGTCGACTGGCGGCTGGCGAGCGCGTCTGGCATCGCGGTCTTCGTCTTCCTCGCCATCGCACTTGGGCGGTATTTCAAGGCGCGGCTTTCGAACGGCGATATCCTGTTCTGGATGATTTCGCAGCGCATCCTCGCGCCCATCGTCGTGGTGGTGCCGATCTATATGATGTTCCAGCAGGTCCGTTTGCTGGACACCCACATCGCGATCATCCTGACCTATACCGTCATCAACCTGCCGATCGTGATCTGGCTGATGTACGATTTCTTCCGCTCGATCCCCATCGATCTGGAGGAAAGCGCGCAACTGGATGGCGCGACCCGGATCGGGGTGTTCTGGGACATCGTGCTGCCGCTGTCACGGACAGGGCTGGCGGCAACGACGCTGTTGGTGATGATCCTGAGCTGGAACGAGTACCTGCTGGCGCTCTTCCTTTCGACGTCCCGGGCGCAGACCATGCCGATCCTCGTCGCGGCAATGAACGCGGGCGAGCGCGGCATTCTCTGGTGGAGCATGTCGGTGGTGATTATCGTGATGATCATCCCCGTCATCGTGCTGGCGATCATCTTGCAGCGCTACATTTCAAAGGGCCTGCTTCTGGGCGCGGTAAAGGGGTAGGGGATGACGGTCGTTCTGGACAAGGTCTCGAAATCCTTCGGCGCGGTGAAGGTGCTGCACGATCTGTCGCTGGAGGTGCAGGATGGCGAGTTTCTGGTTCTTCTGGGCGCGTCTGGGTCGGGCAAATCGACCGCGCTTCGGATGATCGCGGGGCTGGAGACCGTGAGCGAGGGCACGATCCACATCAGCGGGCGCGACGTTACGAACGAACTGCCGAAGAACCGCGATGTCGCGATGGTGTTCCAGTCCTACGCGCTGTACCCGCACAAGACGGTGGCGGAGAACATCGGCTATCCGCTGAAGATCCGGCGGCTTGCCCGCGCGGACATGGAAGCGCAGGTCCGCGATGTCGCCCAGCAGGTGCAGTTGGACGAATTGCTCGACCGGTACCCGAAGGAGCTGTCGGGCGGGCAACGCCAGCGCGTCGCACTGGCACGCGCCATGGTGCGGCGTCCGGCGGTGTTTCTGATGGACGAGCCGCTGTCGAACCTCGACGCCAAGCTTCGGGGCCACATGCGGGCCGAGCTGAAACACATGCAGCACGAGCTTGGGATCACCACGATCTATGTGACACACGATCAGGTGGAAGCGATGACGCTGGCGCATCGCGTGGCGCTTCTGGAAGGCGGCAGGCTGCAGCAATTGGCGACACCAAGGGCGATCTATGAAGACCCCGAGAACCTTTTCGTCGCGCAGTTCATCGGCTCGCCGCCGATGAATGTCGCCCACGGCACGCTGGAGGGCGGCACCTTTATCGTGGGTGACGATCGTGTCGCGACAGGCGGCAGCGAGACGGTGCGGAACGCGGTCATTGGCCTCCGCGCCGAGGACTGCCGGGTGGTGGCCCCCAGCGAGGGGCAGTTGCACGCGAAGCTCTTTGCGAACGAATTGATCGGCGATCACACGCTGGTCACGGCGAAGCTGGGCGAGGATACGCTGTCAATCAAGGCGTCCAAGGATTTCGAGGCGGGGTTTGACGAAGCGATTGGCATCGCCTTCGACCCGGACAAGATATATCTGTTCGACAAGGATACCGGTGCACGGATCGACCGGCGCGGTTGAGCGAACGAAGAGCCTTGAAGATGTACGACCCCAAAGGCAACGGGAAGGACAGGGCCGTCGACGCGGTTGCGTTCACGGAAGTGGAGCCGCCCGCGTACTTGCAGGGCGTCGTGCATCGCTTTCTGGAGCTCAAGACCAGCGAGCCGCTGACCGAGGACTATCGGTTCCATGCCCTGCCGGACGCCTGCACCTATATCGTCTTCGATCAGTTGGACCCCCGAATAATGGGGCTCGCCCGGCTGCGGGCTGCGTCGGAGGAATTCAACCTGGGCCGGGCGTTCCACTTCGTGAACATTCGGTTGATGCCGGGCGTCTGGCAGGGCGATCCGGCCATGGTCACGCCGGGAGTGATCGACAGCCCCTATACCGGGGACCTCCCGCTTGCCGAGGTGAACGAAGCCCTGGCGGGGAAAAGCCTGGACGAGGGACAACCGGTTCTGGTGACGCTGGTCGAGGACCTGATGGGTCGCGGCCTGCTGCAACCCAGTCCAATCACCGAGTGCATCTTTCAACATCTGGACGACATTCACAGTGTCGCGGATATGGCCCGGGTCTCGGGCATCTCGGCCCGCCAGCTTCAACGGACTTTGAAGCGCATCACCGGGTTTGCGCCGCATGACTTCCTGAAAGTCCTGCGCCTGCAACAGGCGCTGAACGGCAGCGATACGTGGTCCTATGCCGACCAGTCGCATTTCATCCACTCGTTTCGAAATGCCACCGGCTATACGCCGGGCAAATACGCGAAAAAGTTCGACGTCTGAACAGGTGTCCGAAATCTACAATACGCGCACCGGCTGAGTTGGTAGCCCGTCGTCATAACCTTTGACTATGGGAGACTGACAATGACCAAGATGAATGCAGTAGGATGGTTCGACATCTATGTGGACGATCTGGACCGGGCCACGACCTTCTATGAAACGGTGCTGGGCCAAGGGCTGGAGCCGATGGGCGACCCGACCGGCGAAAACCAGATGATGAGCTTTCCCGCCGACATGAGCGCCTATGGGGCGGGCGGTGCGTTGTCGAAGTCGCCACATGCGCGTCCGGGCGCGGGGGGCACGACCATCTATTTCATGGTCGAGGACTGCGCGGTGCCCGAAGCGCGCGTGAGCGATGCAGGCGGTGTGGTTCTGCGGCCCAAGTTCTCGATTGGCGAGTTCGGCTTCGTGACCCTTTGTCAGGACACCGAAGGCAACACGTTCGGTCTGAACTCCATGGTGTGAGCGTGCCAGTGCGGCGAAGGCGTGGGTCTTCGCTGCCCAAAAAAGCGGCTCGACCTTTCTGGTTGCCCATATATCGGGCATCGCCCCGCATCCGCGCTTTTGTTTGCGCGGGCAAAATGGGCGACCCGTCAACAAACGCCTAACAAAGGCCCCGGACAAGCTGTCCGTTGGATGGCGCGATGAGGCGGCCTCGAAACCAAGCCCCACCGCGCCCGCAACGATAAGATGCGTGGGGAGCATATGGCGACTATCCGGCCCGAAAGCAACGACCCTGCGCGCCCAAGCAAAGGGAAATGATATGTCTTTTAAACTCATCGCAACATCCGCCGCCGCGCTGTTGGCGGGAACGGTTTCGGCTTTCGCCTGCGACGCACCAATCAAGGTGGGTGTGCTGCACTCGCTCTCCGGCACGATGGCGATTTCGGAAACGACGCTGAAAGATACGATGGAAATGCTCGTGGACATTCAGAACGACAAGGGTGGCGTTCTGGGCTGCGAGTTGGAAGCTGTCGTGGTCGACCCGGCGTCGGACTGGCCCTTGTTCGCGGAAAAGGCGCGGGAGCTTCTGACGGTGCACGAAGTGGATGTGATCTTTGGCAACTGGACGTCCGTCAGCCGGAAGTCGGTTCTGCCGGTGATCGAGGAATTGAATGGTCTTCTGTTCTACCCCGTCCAGTACGAGGGTGAAGAAAGCTCGAAGAATGTCTTCTACACCGGGGCCGCGCCCAACCAGCAGGCAATCCCGGCGACGGATTATTTCCTGGAAGAACTGGGCGTCGAGAAGTTCGCGCTTCTGGGTACCGACTATGTCTATCCGCGGACCACGAACAACATCCTTGAAAGCTACCTGCAGCAGAAGGGCATCGCGGAAGAGGACATCTTCGTCAACTACACGCCCTTCGGGCATTCGGACTGGTCCAAGATCGTCTCGGATGTCGTCGCACTTGGTGCGGACGGCAAGAAGGTCGGCGTGATTTCGACCATCAACGGTGATGCGAACGTGGGCTTCTACAAGGAACTCGCCGCGGCTGGCATCAGCGCCGATGACATCCCGGTCGTCGCGTTTTCGGTGGGTGAAGAGGAACTGGCGGGTCTCGACACCTCAAATCTGGTCGGTCACCTCGCGGCCTGGAACTATTTCCAGTCGGCTGAATCGGAGGCCAACGAGGAGTGGGTCGCCGCCTGGAAAGAACGGATGGGCGAAGACCGTGTGACCAACGACCCGATGGAAGCCCATTACATCGGCTTCAACATGTGGGTGAATGCGGCTGAAGCGGCTGGCACCACGGATGTCGATGCTGTGCGCACCGCCATGTACGGGCAGGAATTCCCGAACCTGACGGGCGGGACAGCCGTCATGCTGCCGAACCACCATTTGGCGAAACCGGTTCTGATCGGCGAGATCCAGGATGACGGTCAGTTCGATATCATCAGCCAGACCGAAGAAGTGCCGGGCGACGCCTGGACCGACTACCTGCCCGAATCGGCAATCCTGAAGTCGGATTGGCAGGAGCTTGGGTGCGGGATGTACAACACTGAGACCAACACCTGCGTTCAGATCAAATCGAACTACTAATCCACTGATGTAATTGAGCTTCTCAGGGGGCGCCCACAGTGCCCCCTGACGAGAAGGGGACTTGGCATGGCTCGTATTCTGGTTCTGCTGTTGGTGGTTTTGGGCCTGCCGGTTTCCGCGCAACAGGCGGACGCGCCAATCCAGGGGTTGCTGCAGGAACACGGCGAGATCATCGCCAAATCCTCGCGCAAGACCATTGGGCCCGCCATCGACGCGCTGGCGGCAAGCGGCATCGACGAAGCTCAGACCGTGCTGGAACGCTGGCAAGCCAAAGAGATGTGGCAGAACAAAGAAACCGGGCTTTTCGTCTTTGGCGAGAAATCCGGGAAGGACCTGACGGCTTTCGACTTCGCAGGCGGCGGAGAGATCGGGACCTTCGTCGCGAAGGACTTCAAGCAGTTGAAACCGAACAGCGGCATCCGTGGCATGATCGCGGCGGCCCTTGTTCAGTTCCAATTGTCGGGCAGTTTTGCCGAGAAGATGCGGGCGCTGAGCGCGATAGAGCGCGATCCCGAACCGTCCCATCTGGCGGCGCTGGCCAAGGTTCTGCCCGAAGAGAGTGATGAGACGATCAGCGACCGGATGGACCGGCTGCACGGGCTTTTGACCATTCGCTTCGGCGAGACGGACGAGGCGCGCATCGCCGCCATCGAGCGTTTCGAAGGCGATCTGGGTGTGGATGTCCGAGCCGCGCTGAACCCGCTGGTCGCGGTGAAGGTGAACGTTGCCGATGTCTTGCCCGAAGAGGGCGTCGTCCGCGCCCTGACGCCGGGCTCAGAGGCGCTGCCGCGCGAGGCGGCTTACGATCTGCTGGTGCGCGCGGAGCTTGCCAAGCCACGGATCAGCCGCGACGACAAGCGGGAGGCCCTGATTGCCAATATCGATGGGGATCAGGTGGCCGGTGTGCAGGTGGCGAGCCTGGATAGCGAAGAGGCGCGCGACCTGGCCTATGCGGCCTTGGCCCGTCAAGGCGTTGTCGATCCCGTCGCGACCGAGGCGGAGGTGGACGAAACCCTTGCGCGCTTTGCCTTCTTCGAGACCTACTCCGCCGCCCCGCCGGCCGTGGCGGCCGCGGCGGCCGCGGCGCTGGCAGGTATCG
>JAAUYH010082455.1_pt1 | contig 21532 bp, 19 predicted proteins | sample 7278061 | NCBI WGS metagenome assembly JAAUYH01 (sample SAMN14350203, study PRJNA611818) | marine sediment metagenome | isolation source: surface marine sediment (0.6m) | place: French Polynesia: Moorea | collected 2018-08 | reverse complement strand
GGAAGATGAACCTCGGGTGATTGCACTGCGGGGAGACGAGGTACAGAAGGTCAACCATGCCTATGGAACCAACGGAATCATTACTGAACTGGAAATACCCTTAGGGCCGACGTATCCCTGGGCTGAGATGATCGTGACGTTTGATGACTTTATGACGGCTGCTCGCTTTGGCCAGCGGCTTGGAGAGTCAGACGGCATCATCAAAAAGCTCATCAGTATTCACGCTTGGCCCATTCCCAGCTACTTTGCGGCGCTGCAAGATTTCCTCCCAGCGAATCGGCAGTGCGCCTTGTTGATGATCGCCGAATCCTGCCTGGAGCCGATGGGGGAATTAGTGAAGGAATTTGGCGGCGTTATGACCTATCAAAAGACAGCGAAGGCGGCGAGTAAGGGAACGGCTTTAGCCGAATTCACTTGGAATCACACCACTCTCCACGCCCGCAGTGTTGATCCGACATTGACCTATCTGCAGACTATGTTTCCCGCTGATCCGGAGTTGAAATTGGTAGAGCACATGTACCGTCACTTTGGGGATGAGGTGATGATGCATTTGGAATACTTACGAGGGAATGGGGTTGTCTTTCCAGCCGGTCTTCAGGTGGTTCGTTATACAACGACAGAGCGACTGAATGAAATTATCCGCTACCACGAAGAGCAGGGGGCGTTTATCGCCAATCCCCATACTTATATTCTGGAAGATGGGGGGCGAAAAACAATTGATACTGAGCAAGTTAATTTCAAAGCCGAGGTTGATCCCTATGGCCTTCTAAATCCAGGGAAGATGCGGGGATGGTTCGAGAAAGATAGGTAGTGTTTAAAACCAAGGCTGAAGTTCAGTTGACCGCTTAGCGAGTTTTACTGAACGAACACTACCGCTCCTAATCTCTTTATCCTGCTTGTTTTTTTCGTTTAACCTAACCTACGTCATCAATTCTATGCGGTAGTTTATTCCCCAGAGAATTATTCGATTGAAATTGAAATTTGATTAACTCCGTGTATTAATTATTAACTCCGTGTATTAACAGGTAATACATTTTCTGTTGTCGATTTTTCTAAGTGTTTTTCTCGAAAATGATGAGGGATATATTGAGTTCTACCTCTCCTTGACGCAAGGGGAGAAAATGACTGTAATGAGTATTACTATTTGATATCCTTGTAATACAAACTTGCCTGAACCAAGAACGCTACTTTTTGATTTTGATCTTCAAATATTTGACGCAATTTGTATGAAATTTCGTCTAGAAATTATCTGCAGCTAGTGATGCAAAGTGTGCTGTCAGCTAAATTAATAGCAGGATGACAGTATATTTACCTGACAGAGGCTTTGCACTCTAGTGTTAATCGACTGTTGATCGACGTGTCTGACAGGGTGATTGTTGACAGATGGAATAAGTAGATTTTCGAATCAGTTTTTTGAATCAAGATGGTGCTGAACAGTGTGGAACCAGGGTTAGTGACGTTCTGAACTTCCATTGCAACCCAATTTCAGCATGGATGATAAAACTCAATATGGTTTGACTGATCGGCTCTGTGCAATTTGCCAGCCGATCACTTCCCAGATGCAGCAGCGAGAATCTGAATGTGTCGATCCGGCTACGCAAGCGGGGGCGATGCTGGAAGGTATGCCGCAGCTTTGGGAGTCGATGACTCCAACCGGCATATGGGCGCAATTAGAACAACTTGCTCACACAGTCGCCCGAGAGCAAGCGCTAGTACAAGGGATTTCACGAATTCGCCAAACCTTAGACCGCGAAACAATAGTTAAGGCGACAGTTCAAGAAGTTCGCCAGCTTTTGAATTGCGATCGCGCCGTTGTCTATCGCTTTTGTCCAGACTGGCGGATCGAAGTGATGGCTGAAACTGTTGCGCATGGCTGGCTCCCCCTGAAGAAGCCTGATTCACAAACGGTTTGGCGAGATACTGAACTCCAGGCGACCCGGGGCGGAAAATATCGCAATGGTGAACAGTCTGCAGTTAATGACATATACTGCGCTAATTTATCAGACTGTCATATCGACGTCCTAGAAAAGCACCAGATTCGGGCTTATCTGATCACCCCCGTCTTTGTCGATCAAAGACTCTGGGGTTTACTCGCGGCCCATCAAAATTCCGGACCGCGTGTTTGGCGATCCTATGAGCTGACATTACTTTCCCAAGTGAGTGTCCATCTTGGCGTTGCATTGCAGCAATCTAACCTGCTAATTCAACATCAGGACGCTCAACAAAAAGCTGAGATTGCGAACCGGTCCAAAAGCAATTGCCTTGCGCTGATCAGTCATGAGCTGCGAACTCCGCTTAACGCCATTTTGGGCTTTTCCCAAGTGCTGATGCGCGACCCCCAACTGAACCCTAACCAGCGGGCGCAGTTGGGGACGATCGTTCACAGTGGAGAGCATCTTTTGGGGTTGCTTAGCGATATTTTGAACTTTTCCAAAATTGAGGCGGGCGGCGCCGTTTTGAAGGAGGAGAATTTTGATCTCTACAGCTTGCTCAACCAGATGGAAGACCTCTTCCAGGGGAGGGCGATCGCTAAGGGCGCGCCCTTAATGGTTGACTACGACGTCAACTTACCGCGATACATCGTCGCCGATCAGGGCAAACTCCGCCAGGTGCTGATCAATCTCATCGGCAACGCCGTCAAATTTACCCAGACCGGGGAAATTATCGTCCGGGTCAAAATGGAATATGTCTGGCAAGGGGATACGCCATTGCGTTTAGGACCGCTAGAAGCCGCTAGCCTGAAGGCTGCAGGCGGCCGACAAGAAGCGGAAAATCTACCTAAAAGAGCAAAGAAGAAGACGGATATCCCGCTGTCCCCGGCGTCTTTTCCGCTGTCCCCGGCACCAATTCTCTGTGTTCACTCAATCCTCTTTGAAGTTGAAGACACGGGGCCAGGCATTGCGGCGGCTGAATTACCGGGACTCTTTCAACCGTTTGTACAGACTGAAGCGGGCTTGCGATCTCAAGAGGGGACAGGGTTAGGGCTAGCCATCAGTCAGCAATTGATTGAATTGATGGGCGGAGTGATCACCGTTGAGAGCGCGCTTGGCGAGGGTTCCCTATTTCGATTCAATATTCAGGCTGGTTTGCCCCAATCCTTGACCTTAGACAGGGCGGCCCTCTACGGAGCCCTCGCCAATATGTCGGACGATTGGCTCTGTAGCCTGCAACAGGCGGCTCTCAGCGCTCGGGAAAAAAGATTGTTCGATCTGATCAAGCAAATTCCGATGGAGCATCGTCTGTTGCATCAAGTCCTGACTCAATGGGTAAGCACACTGCAATTTGATCAAATTGTTGAACTCACGAATCATTTAACCTATGGACCACCGTCAACCTGAGGCGATCAAGGGCGACATTCTGATTGTTGATGACGCTCCCGAAAATTTGCAAATCCTCTTTGCCATTCTGTCTGAACAGGGCTATGAAGTGCGACGGGTCCGAACCGGGCGCCAAGCCTTGAATGCGATTTTGGCCGATGCGCCAGACCTGGTTTTGTTAGATATCTGTATGCCGGATATGGATGGGTATGAAGTGTGTTCGCAGCTCAAAGCTCAGGCTTCAACCGTCGCGATACCCGTTATTTTCTTGAGCGCTTTAGATAACGCCCTCGATAAAGTTAAAGCATTTTCAGTGGGGGCGGCTGATTATATTAGCAAACCTTTTCAACTCCATGAAGTGATGATCCGGGTTGAAAATCAATTAACTCTTAAACGGCAAAAGGCGGCGTTAGAGACAGCTCGGCAAGAGGCGGAAGCGGCTAATCAGTCAAAAAGTGACTTTTTGGCGACCATGAGTCATGAAATTCGCACACCCATGAATGCAGTCATTGGGATGACTGATTTGCTCCTGCAGACTCAATTGAATGCGCAACAGCAGGAGTGTGTTGAAACGATTCGAAACAGCGGAGAGACGCTTCTGTCATTAATCGATGACATCCTTGATTTTTCCAAAATTGAGGCAGAGCGACTTGATCTTGAAGAACAGCCGTTTAGCCTCCAACAATGTGTGCAAGAATCGCTCAGTTTATTAGCTTCCCAGGCGGCTGAGAAATTTCTCACCCTTAGTTATCACATTGAGCCCCAGGTTCCGGATGTGATTGTGAGTGATATTACTCGCTTGCGGCAGATTTTATTGAACTTGCTCAGCAACGCTGTGAAGTTTACCGCTTCTGGGGAAGTCAGCTTAACAATCTCCACAAAACCGCCTCAGCCAGGCTCTGATCTCTATGAAATTCAATTCGCCATTCGTGATACCGGAATTGGCATTTCCGCCGATCAGATTGAACAATTATTTCAGCCCTTTACCCAAGGCGATGCTTCCATTAAACGACGTTATGGCGGGACAGGCTTGGGTCTAGCGATTACTCGACGCTTGAGTCAACTGATGGGCGGGCGACTATGGGCAGAGAGTCAGATTGGCCAGGGATCAACCTTTTATGTCACCATTATGGCCCAGGCTGCACTCTTGGCCTTTCAAACGCCGACCGTCTTTCAACAGAGACCGATTCCTCCGCTAGCGTCCGATTTCGCCCAACAACATCCGTTACAAATTCTGGTGGTGGAAGACAATCGAGTGAATCAGAAAGTCACTTTACGATTGTTGGAGCAGCTGGGCTATCAAGCGGCCATCGCCAATAATGGCGTAGAAGCGATCGCAACGTTGCGCAAATATCCTTACGATTTGATCTTTATGGATATCTTGATGCCAGAAATGGATGGTCTGACAACCACCCGCCAAATTCGGAAACTCTGGCCTTCTGAGTCGCTGCCTTGGATTGTCGCCATGACGGCGCGGGCCTTTCCAGAAGATCGCCAGTTATGTCTGGAGGCTGGCATGAATGCCTGGATCAATAAGCCCGTTCGTCTGGAGAAATTGGCCCAGGTGCTGCAGCGATGTGCGTTGAAATGCTAAGGTTTGACCTACGCAATTCCGGCTGCATATAACTTTTCTAAATCCCGCCCTTGCACTTCGATGGCGGAGTCATCTGTCCAGACCGACACTGAAGCAATGCGGCCCAATGTCTGGGCCGCTAGCCCGACTGTGGGAATTTTTTCACTGGCTTGAGCATACGCGCCGGAAGCGGGCAAGATCACCAGAGATAGACCTTCGGTCCCCTCGCTAATCCCAATCCAAGCAACCACTTGGATTAGCTGCTGGTCGTGCTCCAGATTTTTTTCAAAAACATCCACGCAACGTTGAGGGGTATAACTCAAGTTTGTGATTAACATACCTGGGCTTTTAACTCTCTATAGAGTTTTCCTAGCCTATACCAGTTGTGGATCATGGAGATGAATTCCTAAATGAAATGTGAGAATCAAGGGCCAGATAGACAGTGATTAGGGGTAAAGGCGCTTTACAAAACGGGGGCTAAGAAACTTTATAAAGAATGGGAAATAAACCGGGGGGTAATTTCCTGTAGATGATTGCTAGGGTGGATATTGCCAGAGATGGGAATATGGATATCTATTTCCCGCTGTTTAGGAGGGTTTCTAGACTTTAATAAGGGTTGGTTTGAAAAAATGTCTTCAAAGCGGGATAATTCGCCTGCTTCTCCCGGTTCAGGAAGTAATCGGGGCATCTTGGGCGACCCTATCGCACTGTCCGAGGTGTGGATAAATTGCCGATCCGCAAAAATATTCTCAAATCTAGATAATTCGCCCGGTTCACCCGGCGCTGGCAATAATCGGGGAGTCGCAGCTTGTTTCGTCTGTTGGGTTTGATCGGTTGATGAGTAGGCAAGAATTTTTTCTTGGGCTAGGTCTGACACCGAACTATCGGCGGGAATCTGATTCAAATAGTTCAGAGCTTTGGCGAAGTTATCAATGGAGGCTTGATAATCCGCCTGCTGCAGCAAATTTTGGGCTAGGATTTCCCGCTGTTTGACATACTCAGCCATCTTCCGCTGAGCTAGCTTATAAACTTGAGCATCCACTGGAATTTGCTGCAATTGAGCGATCGCTTGAGAGAACTGTCCCCGTCGCCCTAAATCATTCGCTGCTTCCATCTGTTTCTGAGCTGCGGCATTGAGATATTCCAGCGCCTTGGGCGCCATAGAGTTCAGGCGCTGCTGCCAGATATCAATCTTGGGCATCTGATGCGCATAGGCAATAACATCCCGCCAACGTTGTTCAGCAAAAGCGGTTTCAATTGAACTCAAGAGCATTTCAGCTTGTCGCCAAGTGGTGGGCCACTGACGAATCGCAACTTGAGCGTCTGGGTAGACCCGACTTTTGGGGGAAATTGACTCCGCTAGATGGAGTGCGGTGGGTAGGTTTCCTGCATGTAAAGACGCCTCTGCTTTGGTTAGAATAGCGGGACCAGAATTGCTGAAGTTAGGGTTTACCAGAAGGTAACTGCCCGTCGCCGCCATCACTGCGATCAGGCCGCCGCTTAAGGAAGCGGTTTTCCAGGTAGGCGCATAGGCTGAAGGAACCGATAAGGCGTCGTCTTCAAAAAAAGTATCGTTGTCAACAAAAGAGTTTCGGGGGGGCTCACCCGGATTATCTGCGGAGGCTCCCACACCTACCGGAATGATAGGAGGGGGGCTCACCCCCGGTTTGGAGGCAAGCGCGCCAAGCAAGGAAACTCTTTCTTGGGCTAAGCGGTTCCCCATTGACAGAGGGGTGAATCGGGATCTCTTCATTAGCCTCAGACTGCATTCAACAACCAGGGAAACTTTCCTAAAAACCTCTAAGCACGGTTATTCTATGGTTAGCGATCGCCCCTTATTGAAAGAGGGAACGAGCCGATCACGCATAGATTAGGATTGAAGCGTCATCTTCACTGGGTAGATGCTGAGTACATGGAGGATCAAAACCAGATAAACCCTGCGCTATCAATGGGAGGGTAAAATCATTTATCTAGAATGAAAGCGGTAAAGTGCGTTTATGTGTTCACAACGACTGAGTTATTAAAAAAACGCAAGTTGCAAATTTTACCCACTCAAAACGCACCCGATGAATTAGATAAACCCTTAATTAACAATAGATGAATGCAAACAGTTGTATTTCCAACTAATTATTATCGCTGTCACTATAATTAGTCGATATCTTGTTACACCCTTATCTGTTTAGAGCAGATTAACAGAGTATTGATGCAAGCGTAAAGGGAAAGTGAACTTTCGTTAGAGGGTGTAGATAGTTGCGGCTCAAATCACGCTGAAAGTAAATGCTCCCTATCAGTTTGCATCTAGTGTAAACACAGAATTCAACTGTTGACTAGTACCCTTGAGGATGATTTTGATCTCATATTTAGAAATGCCCTGTAATTTATGCCGGGAAAGTTCGGTAGGGAAGGAATACAGAATACAGAAGTCAGCAGTCAGGTCTTCTAATTTAAGTTGGGAAAAGTCGTCGGTGAAGAAATGCAGAGGTCGGACGTCAGGAGTGAATTGGGGGTTAATTCTGCCCCCTGGCTCCAGGAGGCTTCGCCAGTGAGAATAGCCCACTTTAAATGGAGGCCTGAAGCCAGTTAGGAGCTGAATTTGATCGTTTGACGCCTGTCGTCCGCCTAGAAAAAAATCCCGCTCTAAGTTGAGATTCTTAGGAAAAAACTGTGTTTCAGGGATAAACAATAGATTTTTAATTTATCCTGCGTGGGGGATTGATAGATAGAAATTAGTCAATGGGCAAGCCGCAGTATTTCCAATCTCTCTGCTACAAACTGATTAAATTTATAGGGAAAGGGGCGAGTATGAGGAGCTGGATATTAAAAGCGCCATTAAAGCTAAAACGGTCTTTCAACAATTCGGTCAACTCATAGGGTAGCTTTACTGTATGGCTGAAATTCTTGTAATTAATGATGACCCGGTTACCCAACGCGTTCTTCAACGAGGATTGCAGAGGCAGGGCTACTCGGTGACAATCGCCCGAACTGGACCAGAAGGCGTTGAGCTGGCTGAAACTCTTCAGCCAGCGCTTATTGTCTGCGATTGGATGCTGCCTGGGGGGTTGGATGGTTTAGAAATTTGCCGTTTAGTCAAAGCGAACCCTGATTTGACCACGACTTATTTTCTCCTGGTTACTGCGAAAGGGAGAACAGAAGAACGAGTGCAGGGGCTTGACGCTGGGGCGGATGACCTCCTCTCCAAACCGTTAGATATGAGCGAACTGAAAGCGCGGGTCAGAGCTGGACTGCGGCTGCATCAGTTAGCTCGCGATTTACAGGGACAAAAACGTTTGTTAGAGGCGGAGTTAGCCGAAGCCGCCGCCTATGTGCGATCGCTGCTTCCGCCACAGATGACCGGTAAAGTACCGATTCACGCGCGCTTTATCCCTTGCCGTCAATTGGGGGGGGATTGTTTTGATTACTATTGGCTCGACCCCGACTTTTTAGTCATCTACCTTTTGGATGTTTCAGGCCATGGCCTCGGCTCAGCCCTATTGTCCACCTCGGTGCTCAATGTATTGCGTTCTCAGTCATTGCCTGGGGTCAATTTTTACCGACCTGAGGGGGTATTAAGGGCGTTGAATGAAACGTTCCAAATGAACGATCAACATGACAAATATTTTACGATTTGGTACGGGGTTTATAATCGAGCCCGGCGGCAGCTAACCTATTCCAGTGCGGGGCATCCGCCTGCTGTTCTGATTTCAAATCCTGAAAACGGCTCAGCCAACGTCAAGCGTTTGAGAACGCCGGGCATGCCCATTGGCATGATGCCAGAGACCACCTTTACCTGGCAGCGTTCTGATGTGCCGCCCGGCAGCAGTCTATATATTTTTAGCGACGGTATCTATGAAATCCAGCAACTGGACAACGATATGCTGGGGCTGGATACGTTTGTTGACTTGTTAACCAGTAAGCCAGTTAATCTAACGGTGGATGAGGTGCTGAATCAGGTGAGAGCATTGAAGGCGGAAGAAGCCTTCACAGATGATCTTTCCCTGCTGAAAATCAACTTTGATTAAAGCGAAAGCGGATTTTGGGGGAATCCCTGCGGTTGGGAGTCAATTTTAGATGGCGATTTAGCGCCGCTAAGTTGGTAGAAGTCTAACAAGTTAACGGCGAATTAAATGATCTAAGGCTGATCGTTGGCTCAAGAGGCGCTCATTCCCAGAACTTTTTCATTAAATTCTCTTTGATCGGTCAATACATCAAAGACGCGGTCCATGCTAGTTAACTCAAACAGCATGCGCACTTGATCATTAATTGAGCATACATACATTTTACAATCGGCGGCCCGAACCTTTTTAAGCGCCACCACTAACGCCCCTAGCCCAGAGCTATCCACGAAGGTAATATCCTTCAGGTCAATTAAGAGGGTCTCGGTTCCGGATTCTAGGGCAGTATCCACCTGCTGGCGGAACTCTTCTGCTTTGGTGCTATCCAGGATACCTGAAGGCTCAATTACTTTAATCGCTAAACTCATGCTGGACACTAATGCTACTGGGAGTTGGACTAAAAAATAAACACTTAAGTTGCAGAGCCGAAGAAAATTTAGATTAACGCTTTGATTACAGACGTCTACTCTTGGCACTATAACGGTTTTCAATTACATACACTACACCCTTCACCTAATTTCAAGGATAAGGTTTTTAATGTGAGGACTCGAAGGACTCAATTGATCCAACCTGGCTTAGGACGCACACTGGGGAAAGCAGCTGGATTTTCCCTACTCAGGAGAATACACATTGGCTGGATTATGATCTGGACGAATTTCAATCACCAAATCCACAACCTCAGGATTGGTTAATAAGGGGTCGATAAATAATGTGGGGTGCAGCGCCTTCCAAAAGTATTCTACAAATTCGTCAATGGCTTCGTTGGACATCCCTGCCCGGCCAGTCGCTTTCATGGCTTTTTCAGCTTGCTGTCTCCAACGCTGACACAGGCGATAGTCTTGGGGATACAGCAAAATCAGGCGATCCAATAAGTTCCATAAAGGCAAGTAAGCGTTCAGTCCTTGGTTCATATCCCGGGCAAACTGTCGGTCATGCTCGGTTTCGATGGGCGCTGGGGCGCTGGCGAAAAGGGTCGGATCAATCGGTCGGGTTCCCACAAACCACCCTTCAAATAGCACAATGTCAATATCGGAGACCATTTCAGGATCGGTGCGATCGCCTTCCCCCGAGTGGGCTGATTTATCAAACCGAGGGATCGAAATTGCTTGACCTGGCGTAGGCTGTCGCAGGTGTTGCAAGGTCTGCAATCCCAAGTCGATGTCATGGGTGCCTGGGGGACCTCGCCAAATCAGCCGAGGGTCCTGTTTACGTAACTCGCAGCGATCGCGATAGGACTTATATAAATCATCAATTGAAAGACTCACTGTGCGATAGCCCAGGCGTCTCAGGATCAACCCCAAACTTCTGGTTAAGGTGGTTTTCCCTACCCCCTGGCCGCCCAGAATACCCTGGATAAGCGGGCGATCCAACGTTTGTTTTGTCTCGACTAGCCAGAGCGCCAGCGGCAGCCAAAGACGCCAAAGTAGAGGAATGAGTGAGGAAAAATTTGTATTGGGAACGGGTAAGTCCACCGGACTGTCAGCCAGCATTTTCAATAACTGGGCTCGCTGTTGAAGCTTGGATTCAATCGTGGTCGACGTAATGCCCCAAGCCCTCGCCCGCCGCTGATCAGCCAATTCCCACTGAATTAGCCGCCGCCATTGCTCTGGAGTCGGTGTACGCCCTGTCGTCCAATTTTTTAAGATGGGCCAAATGTCGACTATGGTTGATGTCGTCATGGTTGATGCTTACCTGAAACAGGTCGCTTGACTCCTTATTTCCGGCGCAAGCGGTCGGATCGTGATGATGGAGATGGACGGGAGTTATTGCTATGGTTGGCTTCTCGACCCTTAGGGGAGGGGGGGGACGCCGTTACAGGGTCAGCGGATTTCGGTTGAAGTCGTTGACGACCATTATGCAGAACCCGAAGCATCTCTGTAAATTGCTGCTCCATTTGCATCAATACCCGATCTGCATAGGCGTCGGCATCATTTTGGATGGATTCAGATTCCGCGAGGGAGCGAGTTCGGAGGTCCTCCCATTCTTGCTGAGCCTGGCGCCTCATCTCCTCAATATCCGCCGCTGTTTTGGCGCGCATGACTTCACATTCTTGCTGCACCTGGCGCCGGATTTGCTGAGCTTCTAATTCTGCTTGCCGTCGAATGCCCAGTTCATCCATAAGTTGAGCGGCTTGCTGTTCCGCTGTGGTCACCATTTCTTGAGCAATTTGTTCGGCTTCCAACAATATCTCCTCTCGTCGCTGGACAATCTGCACCGCCTCTCTAAAGGATGAAGGGAGATTGAGACGAATCAAATCAAGCTGATCTAAGAGTTGTTCTTCGTCTACCAGGGTTCGCCGGGTGGGAAAAATCCGGGGACTATCCAGGACAATTTCTTCAATTTTGTCTAATTCTTGCTGGATGTCTATCTTCCCTACTCCGTTGATGGCGGGGACAGCAGGGGCGCCTCCGGCGAAATTGGCGGAGCCGTTTTGGCGGGGACCGATGCTAGTTGTGTCTTGGCGTAACATTTGTGGATATCAAGTACGACATGTTGAGGGACTAAATGGTCAATAGGCCCCCCAAACTTAGCGATTTCCTTGACAAGGCTACTGCTCAAGAAACCGTACTCGGTAGAGGTGGCCAAAAACACGGTTTCGATGTCGTCAGAGAGGGTTTTATTCGTGTGAGCCATCTGCAGTTCCTTTTCAAAATCTGAAAGAACCCGCAGCCCTCGTAACAACACCTTGGCTTTTCGCATTCTGGCATAGGTTACAGTTAAGCCATCAAAGCTGTCTACTTCAACATTGGGTAAATGCTTGGTAGAAATACGAATTTGCTCCATTCGTTCAGCTTTGGTGAACAGGGAGGTTTTGCCTGGATTATACGAGACAACGACAATTACCTGTTCAAAGAGTTGGCAACCCCGAGTGATGATGTCAAGATGCCCAAACGTAATGGGATCGAAGCTACCAGGGTAAATTGCCTTCACAACGCGATATGCCAGACTCAATGAGGCGATTATAGCGAACTTAGGTTAGAACGAAGACGTAAAATCCGCAAGATTCTCCAGAGACAAGGTGAGATATTTGATTAGCTGTGGATTCTCGGTTCAGGGTAAAGCGTGGATAGTAAATCGCTTTCTATAGCTGCGAGGGACTCTAATCGCGGCTTCACAACTGGGAGATCAAAATAAGTGGTTGCTAAAACCCAATAAATTCCATAATGTCTGGCTTCTGAGGCCATCAAACCACGATAGAAGTTCGCTAATTCGGGGTCTGGGCAGTGAAGCGCCAGTAGCCCCAAGCGCTCATGGCTGCGGGCCTCGATTAGGGCTGAAACCAATAATAAATCTAACATGCGGTCAGGTTCGCGTCGTCGAATCTGCGCCTTCAGTCCAGCGGCGTAGGGAGGCGCAGATAAGGGGCCTAAAGGGATATCGCGACGCTCCAACCACTGGTTTACCTGTTCGAAATGACTCAGCTCTTCCTGGGCGATCGCAGTCAAAGCCCGAACCAATTCAGTGCTGGAAGGATATCGGAAAATTAGATTTAGGGCGACTCCAGCCGCCTTTCGTTCACAGTGGGAATGATCGAGTAGAACGATATCTAAGTGGCTAATGGCTTGCTCAACCCAGGCATCAGAAGTTGGACTCCCCAAAAACTTGATCGTTGATGGAGGCGAATAAATTACATTAGACATGCTTTGCAAGTCATTAATTAGGAAAATCCGGTCATGGACGGAAGGCCGATAAAACTGAGGATTGCTAAATTCGAACCTTCGACGCTATTTGCCTAGAGAATCGCCTGAATTCAATGACAGCAAATAATTAACCAGGGCGTGTAGTCCGAGACGATAGCTATCTACACCAAACCCGGTAATCTGACCAATCGCAACTGGAGCTATATATGAATGATGGCGAAACGCTTCACGTTGATAAATATTACTCAGGTGAACTTCAACCGTAGGGATTGCGACGCCTGATATGGCGTCACGTATCGCTACACTCGTATGGGTGTAAGCTCCAGGATTTATCAATAAACCTTGATGGGAATTATGGGCCGAATGAATCGTATCGACCAAAGCACCCTCATGATTAGACTGAAAGCAGTCGACGGTAGCCCCGAGCAACTCAGCTTCCTTACTTAAAAGAGAATTTATCTGATCTAAGGTATTTTGACCGTAAATCCCCGGCTCTCTTAGCCCCAACAAGTTTAAGTTGGGGCCATGCAGCACTAATAGCTTTAACAATGCTTAATAAGCCAAGATATGAAACTAAATCTGTCAACGATACTGACGATCATCTACAGGAATGGGAATGGGTTCATGTTCAGGCTGAGCCTGTGGGCCTAATAAGGCTTCTAAAAGCTTGTCAACCCACTCTTTCAGCTTTTCAAGAACCTTCTCAATGTAATCCATCAGCCGGATAACTCCTTTTTGATGTCGACACTCTTCCCCAATGCGTACTTGGTCTCAATCGGGGAAAACACTAGTCTTACGCTAAGAGAACTATACTTAAGTTTGTATCCATCATAACGAATCGTAAGAAATTATCAAGGCCTATGTGCAAAGTCTCCATTTAGGTAGGTCTCTCGGGAGACTTCAAAAGTTCTCGGCGTAGTGCATCCAGCGCAGAACAGGCGCTTACATGACGAATCCAATCTCGACCTCGGGAATTCCCGAAATGGTACACAAAACTTTGCGGAGGCTGATCAGGAGAGGCTAAACCTATATAGACTAATCCCACTGGTTTAGTGGCTGTTCCGCCTCCCGGTCCTGCAATTCCTGTAATGCTCAAGCCCCAATCAACGCCTAATTTCGTTTTGACGCCCACCGCCATTTGTTTGGCAACGATGTCGCTGACTGCGCCCTGCTCCATTAAATCCTGTTCACGAACCCCCAATGCGTTGACTTTGACTCGGTTATCGTACGAAATGACCCCTCCTAAAAAATATTCGGAGCTACCCGACACACTTGTCAGCAGGCTTCCTAAGCCGCCCCCCGTGCAAGACTCCGCCACGCCTAATGTGGCTTGACGAGTTCGTAGTAGGTCGCCGACGACAGAGGCGAGGGTGTCTTCATTGGCTCCATAGCAGTCTGAGCCTCCGATTTCACGCAGTTCAGCTTCGATGGGCTGAATCAACTGGTGGGCTAATTCTTTTGAAGCCGCCTTGGCTGAAATTCTCAGTTTGACTTCCCCTTTACTGGCGTAGGGAGCGACGGTGGGGTTATCGGACTCCAGGAAGGGTGAGACTTTCTCCGCTAATGCAGATTCGCTGACGCCCCAGAATCTCAGGGTGCGGCTATGGATCACCGTTTGGACCCAGCCGTTCGCCTGCAAATAGGGGACAGCAATTTCGCGCCACATGGTTTGCATTTCCCTGGGAACGCCTGGAAAGGTCATCAGAGTTAAGCCGGATCGCGGCTGCCAGATTATCCCTGGGGCGCTGCCGACGGAATTACTCAGCACCTGAGCGGTTTGAGGGATTTGGGCCTGCTTCCGGTTATTCTCAGTCATGGTGCGTCCCCGTTGGGCGAATTTGTGTTGAATGTCCTTAAGCACATCCGCCTGTTCTTGCAAAGGAACGTCGAAAAAGTCAGCTAAGGTTTCATGGGTTAGGTCGTCGGGTGTTGGGCCTAGCCCGCCGGTGAAAAGCAGTAGGCGGGAACGCTCGCAGGCAATCGCGACTGCCCGTTTTATTCGTAACGGGTTATCTCCCACCACCGTTTGATAATAGTGGGGAATTCCTAATTGGGCGAGTTGCTGCGCTAAAAACTGGGCGTTGCTATTGAGAATATCTCCTAATAGAAGCTCAGTCCCAATGCAAATGATCTCTGCGCTTTCGTTCATGTATTCACCACCGCCCTCTATGAAAATAATCCCCAAATGGCTTGCTCATCCTCCCCATCGCACTGTCCTCTATCTCCTTCTGGGTGGACTGCTTTTTCGGGGCATTGTAGCTTTTTTTCTCTTCCCTGGCTTTGATGAGGCTTACTACTATTTGTACACTCAACACCTGGATTGGAGCTATTTTGACCATCCACTGCTGGTGGCGTTGACCACGGGGGTTGGGCCATGGTCATTGGGGGCGATCTCTCAGTTCACGCTGCGACTGGGGGCGCTATTGATTCATACCGGTAGCTTGATTCTGCTCTATTTAACCGCCGCCCGACTCTTTTCTTCGGACGCGGCCCGATTGACCTTGGCGATCGCCACGATCGCTCCTCTATTCGCTTTAGGCTTCGGCAGCTTGACCTCTCCTGACAATATGCTGATTTTTGCCTGGACGGCGACGCTCTTTTGGGCGGCTTGTGAATTTTTCCCCAGTCAGTCTGGGACGTCAAGCGCCGACTCCGGCGCCAGCCTTCCCTCGGTTTCCTATCGCCCTACCTATCGGTTAGCCGCCTTTGGCGTCTTGATTGGATTAGCCTGTCTCAGCAAGTATCACGGTTTCATCTTAGCCCTCAGTTTAGTTGGGTTTTGTCTAACCAGCCGTCGATATCGTTGCGCGTTAATCTCTCCCTGGATGGCGCTGGCGTTCGGTCTGTTTGTGATCACTCTATTTCCCCTCTGGTATTGGAATCTAAACCACGATTGGATCTCGTTTCGATTCCACCTGTCCATGCGGTTTGACGGCGGCAATGATCAGGGTGGATATAGCGCTTTCGGGATGTTGGTCGCTTTTCTCGCAGGGGTAGGGTATCTCTTTCCCACGCTCGGCTTCCCCCTTTGGTGGGTTAGCGGGCGCGCGCTCTTGGCGCAACTCAAAGCTGCGTTCGGTCATTCCCAGACAGGGGATGATCCAGGCTTTAGACAAAAACAGGCGTTGATCCTGTGGGTCAGTTTGCCCATTATGGTGGGATTTACCGTTTTGGGGGGATTTCAAGCCATTTATCCGGCTTGGCCTGCCCCCGGTTTTTGGAGTATGACGCTGTTGCTGGGGGAACGCGCGGTTCATTGGCGGCTCCGGTCCCGCCGTTGGGTGCAGCGCTGGTTGGTGGGGTCTGGACTTATCGTCGCGACCTTGTTAAGTATCGCCTTGCTCCATATCACCACCGGGACCTTTCAAAAACCTAGCGATTATGCTCTTCTTGGCGGTTTTATTCCGCCTCAGCAGGATGGCTCTACCAGCCTCATCGACGTCGGGCAATTGCGTCGCCGCTTGGCTGATTCATCTGAGGTCAACGCCGCCCTACAGGAGGTGGATTTTATCTTTAGCAATGAAGTTTTTTTGACCAGCTATCTGGATATGGCGATACGGCCCCTTACCCAGCTTCCTGTTGTCTGCTTTAGCGCCGATCCCCGAGGCTTCGCCCTTTGGTTTGATCCGGCGCAATTTGTAGGTCAAGACGCCCTCTACCTAACCCCTGAAACCCTGCATTCAACACCAGAGTCCGCCGAAGATTTGCGCGACTATTTCGCAAGTTTGGAAGAAATTGAAACGGTTTCTTTAGAACGTGGCGGCGCTGTTACGGCGACCTTCCACATTTATAGGGCGCGGACCATGGTGAAACCTTACGTATATCCATATCCATGAAAGGAATGGATGAATGGGAGTTTATTCATCCACCCATCCACCCATCTACCCATCCACGGGCTGGAATTACGTCAACACTGGGCTCTGTATCTCTAAATGGGGATACAGTGGGAAGCGATCGCATAAGGCCGCGACCCGACGGCGGCAATCTTGTATCACTGACTCGTCCTCTGGATTCAGCAGGCGATCGGCGATGATATTGGCGATTTCGGTAAACTCAACGGTTCCCATTCCCCGTGTGGTCATGGCGGGGGAGCCCAGCCGCAAGCCGCTGGTGACAAACGGTGATTCTGGGTCAAAGGGGACGGTGTTTTTGTTGGCGGTGATATTGACTTGGCTGAGCAATTGGTCGGCTTGCTTGCCGGTCATGCCAATGGACCGCAGGTCGACCAAGAGCAGATGATTGTCAGTGCCGCCAGAGACCACTTTGAGGCCCCGTTGTTGGAGTTGAGCCGCCATTGCTTGAGCATTCTGAATTACCTGAGCGGAATAGGTTTTGAACTCGGGTTTGAGGGCTTCGCCAAAGGCGACGGCTTTAGCCGCAATCACATGCTCTAGGGGACCGCCTTGACTGCCCGGGAAAACGGCTTTATCCAGCTTCTTACCCAAGTCTGGATCCTGAGTGAGGATTAATCCGCCGCGAGGGCCACGCAGCGTCTTGTGGGTGGTGGTGGTGACCACATGGCAGTGGGGGACCGGATTAGGATGATGCCCAGTGGCGACTAAACCGGCGATATGGGCGATATCCGCTAGCAGATAGGCCCCAACTTCATCAGCGATCGCCCGGAATCTTTCAAAGTGAATTGTGCGCGGATAGGCTGAATAGCCGCAAATAATCAGTTTGGGCTGATGGGCCAGGGCCAGCTCTCGCACCTGGTCGTAGTTCAGCTGCTCTGTTTTGGGATCAACCTCGTAGTGTTGCACCTTAAACCATTTGCCGGATACATTCACAGGGGATCCATGGGTAAGGTGCCCTCCATGGGATAAATCCATGCCCATAATGGTGTCCCCTGGCTGCAGCAGGGCTAAGAAAACAGCGAAGTTCGCCTGCGCTCCTGAGTGGGGCTGAACGTTTGCGTGGGCGGCTCCAAACAACTGTTTCGCTCGATCAATGGCTAACTGCTCCGCCTGATCAATAAATTCGCAGCCGCCATAGTAACGCTTGCGCGGCAATCCCTCTGCATACTTGTTCGTCAATACCGAGCCTTGAGCGGCTAGGACGGCGGGAGATGTAAAATTTTCGCTGGCGATCAGCTCTAGATGGTCGCGCTGCCGTTGGAGTTCCCGCTGAATAATACTGGCGGCCTCAGGATCAGACTGGGCCAAAAAATCTAAGTTGGTTTTTGTCACGAGTACCCCCCGGTAGTGTAAAAAGCCATACTGACAGCTCAACCTGCCTTCTACCTTATTTCTATCCTATCGGAAATGGCCATAAGCCATAGCCGCGGATAGTTCTGAAAGATAGCAATAATCTGACTTGAACGGTTTCAGTCGTGATGAGACATCGCAAAACAACTGAGTTTTCATCAAAATGTAACGCTTTGCAACATATAATGATGAAATGAGTTCAGCAGCTTAAAAGGCGGAGCATTACATGCGAGTTGCTATCGCGGGCGCGGGTTTAGCCGGTCTTTCTTGTGCGAAATATCTTGTAGATGCAGGTCATATCCCGATCGTTCTGGAACGGCGAGATGTTTTAGGGGGCAAGGTCGCCGCCTGGAAAGACGTAGATGGAGACTGGTACGAGACAGGGTTACATATATTTTTTGGGGCTTACCCCAACATGTTGCAGCTATTCAAGGAGCTCGGAATTGAAGAGCGGCTGCAGTGGAAAGAGCACACTATGATCATGAATCAGCCCGATAATCCAGGGGTGTATTCTCGCTTCGATTTTCCCGATTTGCCAGCGCCTTGGAACGGTGTTGCGGCTATCCTTCGCAATAACGACATGTTGACTTGGGAGGAAAAGGTTCGCTTCGCCATAGGTTTGATTCCCCTCATGCTTAGGGGGCAAGCCTATGTGGAAGAGATGGATCAATACTCTTGGACGGAGTGGCTGCAGAAGCACAATATTCCAGAGCGGGTGAATGATGAAATTTTCATCGCCATGTCAAAATCTTTGAATTTTATTGGTCCTGATGAAATTTCCGCAACCGTCATCCTCACTGCCTTAACCCGTTTTTTGCAGGAAAAAAACGGCTCCAAGATGGCTTTTCTGGATGGCTCTCCCACGGAGCGCCTCTGCCAACCGATGGTGGACTATATTACTGAACGCGGCGGTGAGGTCCATCTTAATGCTCCCCTGAAGCAAATTCAGCTTGATGCTGAGGGACGCGTTAGTGGTTTCTTGATTCGAGGACTGAATGGAGCGCCGGACCAGCCCCTGAACGCCGACGCCTATGTCTCGGCGATGCCGGTTGACCCGCTGAAAGTGATGTTGCCAGACGCTTGGCGGAGTATGGATTACTTCAAACAGCTGGAAGAATTGGTGGGCGTGCCGGTGATTAATATTCATTTATGGTTCGACCAAAAACTCACGCATATTGATCACTTGCTGTTTTCTCGCTCGCCGCTCTTAAGCGTCTATGCCGATATGAGCAATACGTGTCGCGAGTACGCCAATCCTGATCGCTCTATGTTGGAACTAGTCCTTGCTCCAGCAAAAGATTGGATTAATCAGTCTGATGAAGCGATTGTAGCGGCTACTATGGCTGAGCTAGAGAAACTCTTTCCGGATCAAATTCCCAATCCTGCAAAGTTACTGAAATATAAGGTGGTGAAAACCCCGCGTTCAGTTTACAAGGCGACTTCAGGCCGTCAAGCTTATCGGCCCTCTCAGCATACTCCGATTTCTAACTTCTACCTTACGGGGGATTACACCCTACAACGCTACCTAGCCAGTATGGAAGGGGCCGTTCTCTCTGGTAAGCTGACAGCGCAGGCCATTTGTAGAAATCAGCCAGCCAGTATGAGTGACCAAACGGTATTTGAACCGACAGGTTTATCCGTTTAGAGGTTGCCTTTGCTGGGAACAACTCAGATATTGACGGGTAATTGGACCAGTATGGTCTAATGCCCTTGGGGGATAATTGCATCGCGAAAGCATGCGTTAACCTTCCTTCTTAAATCGCCATTTTGGCTAATACGCTGCTAATGGCCAACAGCGACACCGTTAACTCTCCAGCCTGGGATATTGATGCTGCAACTGTCTGACTCCCCAACTAAGAGGCCCTTGGCGTCCGCCGAGGATGCTTATGAACTCTGTCGCCAAATTACAGCTAAATATTCCAAAACGTTTTATTTGGGAACGCTGTTGATGTCCGAAGCCAAGCGACGGGCCATCTGGGCCATCTATGTTTGGTGTCGACGCACAGATGAATTGGTGGATGGGCCCCAAGCGCAATTTACGAATGAAGACACATTAGATCGTTGGGAGCAACAATTAGAGTCTGTTTTTGCTGGAAATCCAGTGGATGACGCCGATGTCGCTTTGGTCGACACGTTGCGCCGTTTTCCATTGGATATTCAGCCTTTCCGGGATATGATTGCGGGACAGAGAATGGACCTGTATCGTTCCCGGTACGAAACGTTTGAAGAGTTAAGACTATATTGCTATCGTGTCGCTGGCACCGTTGGACTTATGTCCACAACCGTGATGGGGGTGGATTCGCAACTCAGCACTGCGCCTTGGCATCAGGGACAGATTTCGCCTAACCCAATTAAAGAGGCGATTTCGTTAGGGATCGCAAATCAATTAACGAATATTCTGCGGGATGTTGGTGAGGATGCTCGTCGGGGCCGAATTTATTTGCCTTTAGAGGATTTAGAGGCTTTTAATTACAGCGAGGCGGATCTGATGAATGGGGTGGTGGATGATCGTTGGCGAGCCCTAATGCAATTTCAAATTGGAAGAGCCCGAACATTTTATGCGGAAGCTGAAGAAGGAATTAGTGTATTGAGTCCAGATGCTCGTTGGCCTGTTTGGGCTGCTTTGATGCTTTACCGAAAAATTCTGGATGTGATTGAAGAAAACCAGTTCGACGTTTTTCGTCAACGCGCCTATGTACCCACAGCTCGGAAGTTATCTTGTTTGCCAATCGCTTTAGTGCGTGCTAGGGCTTTATAAGAACCGTAACAATTGTTACCTTTAATGATTGTTTTAGCCGCAACAATACTCTTCAAATGGTTCGGTTGATCAATAATAAAAACATATAAAAAAGAGTTGTTAATCTCTCGATGAGCTAACAACTCTTTTTTTGTCATGTGGTGAGCTTTTCAGTTGAATAAGCCCAGCCATCCTTTAGTCAAAGGTCTATGACGTTGTAGTGGTTTGAGCGGCTAGAAGCTCTTTCAGCTTTTCTAGCTCCTGAGCCCAGCGAGGATCGGGTTGAGCTGCTTCAGTCTCAACAGGTGTAGAGCCGCCTCCGCGACGGTTGCGATTTCCCTTACGACGGCTAGAGGAAGCGTTGCTATTAGAAGGCGAGTCAGATCCTTCTGATGAACTAGCTCCATCGCCAGCTTTGCTTTTGCTACGGGGAAGCGCTTTTTCAACTTTAAGGGAACTTTCCTGTAGCATGTAGCCGTTGAACTTTTCAACAATGGCGTCCGCCTGTTCGTCAGTCTTAACCGTTACAAAACCAAATCCCCGACACTTACCAGTTTTCCGGTCAGAGATCAACTTGACGGAGACTAAGTCCTCAGCACATTCTGCAAAAACAGATTCCAACTCTTGCCGCTCTAGTTCTTTCGGCAAATTACCCACATAAAGACGAACCGACATTTTAAGATACCTCTAGCTTCTAATCAAAAAAAAACGCTAATCGAACAAAAACTCTATTTTGACTGTCATCTATAGTCGCTATATTTGATGGGATCTATGCTCTCACCATGATCCGCTCTCACCGCTATATTCAACTTGGACAATATCCACCTTCGATTAAATCTATTAAATTCATTCAATCTTGATTCTTTGTCTGCCAGATGAAAGGAAGGTGTTAACAATTAAACATCCTAACGCCAGCAGTTGACGATTTTCCCTAATGTCACCTGATTC
>JAAUYH010104251.1_pt1 | contig 21539 bp, 8 predicted proteins | sample 7278061 | NCBI WGS metagenome assembly JAAUYH01 (sample SAMN14350203, study PRJNA611818) | marine sediment metagenome | isolation source: surface marine sediment (0.6m) | place: French Polynesia: Moorea | collected 2018-08 | reverse complement strand
GGGACCTGTGGAAATTGACAAATCGTTGGATTTATTAGAAATTTGAAAATGACTAGAAAGTAACGGATCGATAGGTAGAAATAACCAAACCAGTTTTGTCAGAAAATGCAAGCGCGTGCATTTGGGTGAAGTTTCGGTTCGAGCGCAGAATCGAAGAAGTACGATGAAGTTGAGTAGTTGGCGAATGCTGTGAGAACTTCGTTGAAGTTAGATTTGGCAACAGGATCAGACTGAAAAATTAGGGCACTTATCCAGCTCAACAGAAATGATGTTGACAACCGCAAAAAAGCAGATCCCATGCAAATTCCTACACGAAATTTTTTCAGTCTTCCATTCACTGCCTCGTGGCGCGCACGCAGCATAGCAAATTTTCTAGACATAGGATGGGCTGGTAGGGGTGGAGGAACACATTTTGTACCACCGTAGCCAGCATCAGCCAGAACGAATTCTCCTTTCCCCAGTTTGTGAAGCAGTCCAGTTTCAAAAATTTTCATGTCCGAGTTCGATCCCGCAGCCCAATGACCAGAGACCCAAACTATACGTACTGCATCTATAGATATAGCAATTTCATATCTGAGAGCAGCACGGTGCATTTGACTTGTTCTTGCTACACATGCTGTAAACAATACGGCTGGACCTGATGGAATCACTCCAACTATTCTTCTGTTCGGTACGACACCGAAGATTCCTCTTCCGAATTGAAACTACTTGCCCCCTGACCAAAATGTTAGATTTAAAGCGATAGAGACGGCTAGAAGAGAAATGGAAGCTATCACTGCCCAAAGACGTGTTGCCATGGCATTAAAACACAGCACTGGACCCGATCATCCTAAGTATGAATTCGGAGATCAAGTGCGATTATCATGGAGCGTACAAAACGATTCGAAGGCCCATACTCTGTTCACGGGTACAACAACAATAGAACAGTCGAAGTTAAAATCAACTAAGAAATCGTTCTGCTATCTACCTCCGTTGTGGAAAATCTTTTCCGGAAGAAAAAAACGTGATACAAATCGAAAATCATACTCAAAACTCAGATGAATTAGCCAATGAAACTTGCCAAAAAGCTTCAGAAGCTGGAAATATTCAAACGGACGAATTATTACCGTGGCAGACACCAGAACTTGCGGCAAGAGTATTTTTAACACTGTCAATTCAATTTGCCACTCTGAAAAATTCGAAAAATCAAATTATGATTCAGTCTTGGCCACTCTAATAATTAAAAACAAGAATTATTCACGCTTTGATGACGCGAAGGAAAAGGAAGTAAGAGACTTAGTCAAAAGGGAACGTACCAATTCGTTAATGAAAGATTATTATCTCGTGATGCAACATTCTTGGGATCCCGATTTGTTTTGTCAGTTAAGAATCATAATGAATCAAACCAATCCTATAAAGGGCGTTTATTTATCTCAGGACACGTCGACCCGGATAAGCCAAGAATAGTGAATGAAGCACCGACAGTACTACGTGCTTCTACTCGCCTCACTATAAGTATAATTTCTGCATTCAATTTCAAACTTTGTAGTAGGGACGTTAGTTAAGCATACCTCCAGAGTGACGAAAAATTGCATAGAAACTTCTTCGCGAGACTACCAAAAGGTCAAAATATTTTAGAAGCCTGGCTCGATTTTGAAAGCAATCAAGCCACAATATGGCCTGTCAGATGCTCCAGGATACTGTTGTAAGCATTTAAAAGAGCGCACGAAAATGATTTAGACATGCAACCATCAGTTTCTGATCCTTGTCTATTTTTCAAACAAAACGAAGGCGGACTAGATGTAATACAAGCTACACAAGTCGAAAATACAATCGGTGGAGGTTCAAGGAATTTTTCTCAACTTGAAAAAGAAAAGTCAAAGAAATTTGAGTGCAAACCAAGGCGAGACGAATTTCCTTTAAATTTAATGGTACCAGGATTGACAAAAATTCTCAAGATAATTACAAAATGCACCAACTTGATTTTTGCAAGAATATTGACGAATTGAAATGCAACGTAAGCTTTAAAGACTTTCGATCATCTCGAGAAAAACTTTCGTATGTGGCATCATGCATTAGACCCGACAATTCATTTTTTAATGCATCACTTTCACAAGTAACTGAAAAACTTTTAACATTAGGTCTATCGAAATTTTCAACAGAACCGTCATCAGGCTCCAATCTCCACTGCCTATTATTTTTCCAAAGCTGGATCTGGAATCATTGTGTGTCGCTGGATATGCTGATGGATCATTTGCCAACAACTTGGATTCATCATTGTACTCAAAGATAGGCATGATAGCGCATGCAGTATTCACTACGGATCATGGAAATGCCGCAGAATAACTCGCTCAGTCTTGAGTGCCAAAATTTTTGCATTTAGTCACACATTGGACTCGGTCCTGTTGTTATCACATGATTTACAACATATGCTTGGACGAAAAATTCATTCTATAATTTTTACAGACTCCAAAAGTCTGTTCGACACTATAACAAAATTAAGTTCTCCATCGGAAAAGCGAATACTAATTGACGTCTCAGCAATACGACAAAGCTATGAAAGCGGAGAATTAAAAAACGTCGTACATGTTTTATCCTGACACAACATTGCCGACTGTTTTACAAAAGAAAACGCAGATATGACATTACTCTACAACTTAATAAAGACTGAAAAATTTCAGCACCCGATAAATCAATGGATAATTGAACCAGAATCCTTGAACTAAAAAAACCTACATCAGATTACACGGTGAAAGCAAATGACTAAAAAAATATATTTCCCTATAGTTTAAGCGATTAGAAAAAGAACAAGTGTCAGTGCACACTACACGCCAACACATCAACGCATTGCATGTCGTTCCAGTGCGCCGGACCTACGCGCCACTACACCCAAGTGATTCCCGATTCGGCACTGTGAGATGATTCCACACACAATAGAATTAGGATACAACCAACCTTCGACTAACGAAGGAGTCAGAGATAGAGGTCAGCTCACGAGGTAAACTGACTTCTTGGTCTCCGGTCTCCGTCCGTCTCGGACGACACACTGTATTGATCGTTTTCATATACGAGTATCGCCACTAAGCGGCTATATTTCAGCACGACACTGCAAGTTGTCACACACCTGCCTCGGTATTTGAACTTAACTTGCCACCGTTTCGTATTGTATTGATTTGTGCGGTTGTGAGCGCGCCGCAATATCTAGGCGAAAGCAGTCAAACATATGAGCACGGAGCGAAGACTTCCGTATGCTGCTACCGGTAGGCGGGTACTCGTCCGCCGCAAGCTATAATTGACGATGTCACAATAGAAAGAAAACGCTGAACTGGACCACAACTACACTGTACAAGCATTGAGTTCCTTGGTCAAGTAAGTAAAGCACTGCAAGGATAAGTTGAATTTTATTTTGTATTGAAAGTACGTCCATAAGATTTAGCGTGCCTCGCCATCATCTCGTAGCATAATTCAGAATCGCGTATGGAATAGGATGCGAAGGGATGGGCAGGGATGGGATAGGGTAGGATAGAATTAGTTGGGATGCTAAGATGTTGTAACTATGCGGCAGGACCGCGGTGGGCTACACTTTACGATGACACTACATACAGAAATGACAACGCTGTTGCACTACTGTAGAGTACTGTTGCAGCACTGGATGTAGTAGAGGATTGAGTTTCGTTAGTCTAGGTGATAAAGCATTGGAAAGATAAGTTGAATTCTATTTTAGAGGGACTCTATCAGTACAAACCCGGTACCGTGCCATCGTTGTCGTAATGCTCGCAACTAATTATCTCCCGATGACCTTCAGCGTTTCGTGGATCGCGACCGGGTGTGGACGGAGATCGCGAATGTTGGCCGAACGCTTGCTCCCATGCGGTGTTGGCTTCGTCCGCACCCAATCACAGGAGGTTGAAAGTTGAAGCGGCATTAGATCTTGGATATGCTCTGCGCGATCTGGGATTCGAGTGTCGGATGTTCGTTGCCTTCGGAGCGGGAGCAGAAGTAGTCGTGGATTCAGGAGCAGCAGATGATGCCGCAGATCGAGCTGTCGCAGGGGCTGGCGCCTTAGGAGTAGGAGATTTGACTGCAGTTTGGGCCGGTTTAATGATCGCACTGGGAGTGTGCTTTGGAGTACTGTTGGATGTGGCTCCGAGAGCAGAAGAGCCTGCTGCAGCTGTAACTGGTGCTGACACTGGCGCTGAAGCAGGAGCTGATTCGAATGCAGTTGCGGCCAGAGTAAGGCTCGCACCGGTGGTGGACTCTGGAGCAGCGGGAGCGGGGTAACGGGTACGGGTAAAGAAATGAAGAAACAGAGATGAGAGGGTAGGATGTTTACTGGTTGGAGGTCTTGATCTGGCTGAAGAAGGACTAACAGCTTGCTACTTATACTACTAAATCCGTGCTAACGCACTCAAACCCCATATTGTAGTGGCGGTAGGGGAGGCATAACTTGTAATTTACTGACATCTCACAATTCGTGTGCAAGACAAATGGCGTCAACGACAGAAAGACATCGGTGAACTTCAGCATAATTCAAAGGGGAGGCGTGGCATTTGCGTTTGAAGAGCTTCGCTGTGATCGAGAGCCTACTTATAGGCGAGAAGCAGCCCGACATTCTCACAATTTGCGAAATGGTGGGTCTTATCCAAATGATAAAGACCATCGGTAGATTCTAGAAAAAAGCCTGTGCTTTTTTCTATGCCCTTCCCAGAATCTAGCGATGGTCTTCATCATACGGATTAGACCTACCGTTCCTCAAATCGTGAGAATATCGGGCTGCTTCTCGCCTATAAGTAGGCTCTCGATCACAGCACAACTAGCGCTCGGTAATGCTATGCTTGATGGCGAGTAATCGTTACATTATTACATCCTATTCTATGTGAAACATTTCATGAGTGAGTTAGAGTCAATTCACTGGAGGCTAATTTGAATGGTGTTGAATCAACATCAGATCGAGAAGATTCTGGAGGATGCGGTGAAGAACTCAGACAGGCTGATACAGAACGTTGCTCGAATGGTGGGATTCCCTGCGAGTGCGCCAGGACCGGAGCAGGTGGAACGATTGACGATTGCGAAACGACGAGCGGCGATATGGCGTGAAATACTATAACTCTAGAACGGAGATTGGTGACTTGGGTAAGACAAGGGAAGGACAAGCGGTTTCTGACCGCTCGTCCTTCCCTTGTCCGTACCAAGCCATGTAGGATTGCTCCATGGACCTTCTCGTCACAAACCGCGATCTTCGAGGATACGCCACCGAGAACGGGTTTCGTCAGAGACTTGGACTTGAGTATCGAAGCGGAAGATGACAAATGGTTGAACGAAACTAGTGAGCAGAACGAAACTTGTTGGTGTGTCACGAGCACTACCCTCCTTAGCCTATGCACAGTACTAACACACACTGTGCGTGGTAGCAGGCCGGTGGTACAGTAAAGTGAAGTACAGAGTGTACTTTACTCTACTGTGCCAGGGGCCTGCTTTCTTTCGCATCATTTGAGTAGTATCGAATCCAATCTTGTTCGTAACACAGCACATACGGTAGGAGCTGCAGTGTTCTGGTTTATTGAGTTGTTATCCGAATCCTTTATGGATGGGGTTAGCCAAGAGAAATGAGTATACGCACGAATAAATAGGTTGTTGCTTTTATATAGGTACGTGTGCACAATATAAATCGAGACAATAGTACCAAATTGCCAATTTGTACGATTCCGTTTTCTATTAGTGCACAGCGCATCGTGCTCGCGCACAACGACACACCTCACCACAACCAACCGCGGCTTGTACCGCGCAGGACGCGATGGGGAAGGATGGGGGGCCGATGACGGCGAAGGCGATAGCGAAGAAGATCAAGGCGAAGGGGCTGGGGCGGCTGCGGTGGTACTGCCAGATGTGCGAGAAGCAGTGCCGGGACGAGAACGGGTTCCAGAACCACCTGCGGTCGGAGTCGCACAAGCGGCTGCTGGCGGTGTTCGCGGAGTCGCCGGGCGAATTCATCGGCGGGTTCTCGGACAAGTTCCGGCGCGACTTCCTGAAGGTGCTCAAGCAGCGCTGGGGCACCGCGTTCGTGCAGTGCAACACCGCGTACCAGGAGTACATCGCCGACCGCCACCACCTGCACATGAACGCCACCCGCTGGACCACCCTCACCGCCTTCGTCCAGGAGCTCGGCCGCACCGCCCAGTGCGTCGTCGAGCTGCGCGACACCGGCTACTGGATCAAGCTCATCGACAGGGAGGCCGCCGCACGCGCCGAGGTCGCTCGCGCGGACGACAGACGGCGCGCGGACGAATTGCACCGCTCGGAGCAGAGACTCCGGGCGCAGATGAAGATGGCGGGCACGACGATGCCGCAGGTGGAGGACGACGCCGATGTGGGCACGGGCACGAGCTTCGAACAGCCCGTGAAATTGCAACTGCGTGAGGTGCAGCCGCGTACGCACAAGGTGCGTGATTCGAAGCATGTAAATGTTTTTGCGGCCGATGATGAGGAGGAGGATGAGGGGAGGAAGCATAGGAAGCGTGAAAAGAAGCGCAAGTCGCGATGGGACGCGGTGCCGAAAATGCGCAGCACGATTGACGAAATTGTGGCCACCGAAGAAGCGAGTACGGCGACGAAACCACCGCCGATGCCTGCGCTACCCGTGAAACAGGAAGATATGGAAGCGCCGATTGAGGAGGCGGTGACGCCAGAGGAAATGGAGGAGGACGTCGGGTGGGTGTTGAAAGGTATTGAAGTTTGTGTGAATAACAAGGAGCTGGGCAATGGCGAGTTTTACCGCAAAAAGGGGCAGGTGCTGGAGGTCATTGAGGAGTTTGGCGCCAAGGTGCGACTGGAAGGCTGCGGCGTCATGCTGCAGCTCGACCAGGATGACCTCGACACCGTGGTGCCCGGGTCGAGCGCGAGCGTGGTGCTGCTGAGGGGCAAGTACAAGGGCCGCCGTGCGACGGTGCAGAAGTGGAACGAGAAGGAGGCGGCGGCGGTGCTGAAACTCGAGGGCTCGGGTGAAATGCTGCGATGTAGGTATGCGCACTTCACGAAGGTGGCTGTGTGTTAATGGAAACTGTTTATTATGTTTAACGCAAACAATAACTGTTACAGGACTCGCGCTGCGGAATGGCCCCAGGAGGGTGTTCCCATTCTTTGTATCGTTCTCTCGCGCTGAATCGAATCGCGGACGCTCGCAAATGCGCGGTATTACCTTATGAAGGTAGGCGTGTCCTGGTCTCCATCACAGAGATGCGGTAGACCCCGGAAATTGACGTCATCTCGGGTGCCAGAGTTGGGTGAATCAATTATTCATTGGTTCATTGGCAGGTTCTGGGACTGGTGCACCGGGGGCTTGCTCGGCGATAGGTGCATCTTGTTGAGCGGGTTCCGGTGGTGCTTGTGGTTGAACGGGCTGCACGTTCGATTGTGCAACTGGAGGCGCCCCATGAAGCGGAACGGCCTGTTGAGGCGGCTCGGGGGGCGCTTGTGGCTGAGCGGGATTTGGTTCGGAGCCTTGCGGTTGCGCGTGTGGGGGTTGGTTCTGACCGGGTGCGGCTACGGTACCAGGCCGTGGTGCAGCATCAGGCACGATTTGAGACGCGGCATGAGAAGTGGTGCCTAAGATAGCCTCCTGCGCTTCCTTCGCGAATAAAGAGATAAGGCCACCCTCGCCACTCATGATAGCCCTCTCATATTCCATCTTCATGGCTTCGATCTTGTTGCGATCGCTCGCACTTTCCGGTGCACGCCCGTTCTCGAGGTCACTGTCGCCGGTGGACGGGTCGCTCTTGTTGCGGTAGCCTTCGAAGACGACGGGCGCGGGGTCGTAGGGGACGGTGCGCACGTCGATGCCCTTGTTGGCGACGATGGCGGCGAGGAAGCGGTGGGAGCCCATATTCTGGAAGATGGTGCCGAGGCAGGCGGCGATGTTGGCGCCCCACTCGCAGTACTTGGGGTGCCAGCGGTGCAGCAGGTTGGGCTCGACCGCGTGGAACACGGAGATCTGCCAGTGGTTGTTGAAGCCCTTGCGGATCCACACGTCCTCCATGCCCCAGCCGGACAGCTTGTCGATCTGCCACTTCCAGAACAGGTTGCGCTTGATGTCGCTCTTGTAGGCGCACAGCATGCCGTACGCGCCGTGGCGCCAGTACCCGTGCTCGCGCGACACGCGCGTGCCGTAGGGGTACAGGCTGTACACCACGGGGTAGTACACGCGGTGGTGGCGCTGCGCGTTGTGCCGGCAGTTGGCGAAGAACTGCGCCTCGATCGTCATGTCCACGTCGCAGAAGAACACCAGCGCGTCGCTGGGCGCGTACTCCAGTCCGTCCATCAGCGCGAACGCGCGCGAGAACTTGCCCGCCTTGTCGCCCCGCGCCTCCACCACCTGCACCACGTGCCCGTCGCTCAGCTCGCCCTCCACCAGCCCCAGGTCCATCTCCCGCAGCAGCTCCGCCGCCCCCAGCGTGTGCACCGCGCCCCCGTGCGTCGCCAGGATCACCCGCAGCGCCACCCCCGCGTCCAGCAGCGCCTTCACGTTCGTGTAGAACAGCCGCAGCTGGTCCAGCCGCCCCGTGTACGGCACGATGATGTACACTGGCGTGCTCGGCCCCGCCACGTCCCCGTCGAACGACACGTCGCAAAAGTTGTGCGTGAACCCACGCCGGATCGTGATCGTCCCCGTCTTGTTCGTCACCACGTCGTCCCCGTCGCTGTCTCGCGTCGTCAGCGTGAACCCCCCGTGGAACATGTACTCCAGCCCGAAGAACTGGTTAATGCGGATGTACGCATTGCCCAGGTACATGTCGTCCATGTTCCACGGCGTGTCGTTTTGGTAGTGCTCTAGCAACGTGCGATATGTCACTTGCCGCGTCGCGTTCAGTTCGTCCGCCCAGTGCGATCGACATATATCCACCGGACAACCGAAATCGTTCTCCAGTGTGTACAGTGTGTCCGATTGAATGATGCTCCAGATCGACGCGTTGTGCGCGCGCCGGTCCTTGTGCACCTTATGCCGATAGTAACACTTGTCCCCGAGATACGGCCAGTGCTCGATGTTGCACGGCACCGGTTTGCATCGCAGGAAACGCCCGAAGAACGTCGTATACTTCTTCTGCTCGACCAGGCCCGTTACAGCGGGGATGTCGTCGTAGTTCGGGTCATCGATCGCACTGTCGAGCGGCTTCTCCGCCGGGGGCACACCGTAGATGTCCGAGCTCGCGCGATGGCAGTCGGTCAGCCGTGTGACGATCGTTCGGTCCGCGGACACCAGCCGCTGAATCGTGGCGTCCTTGCTGTGTAGCAGGTAGAGCAGCAGTGTGATGAGCAGGGATTGGAAGCCCAGCGCGACCAACACAGCCATGCGTGGCGTGGCGTACTGTGGTCCCAACCAGCGCTGCAGGCGCTTGAACAGCGTCAGGTGCCGGGTTCGTGGGCGTGCAGCGACGTTCGCCATCGGGGTACTGCTGTTTGCGACGCTGCGATGGTGGTGCGATAGTTATGGGGGTGGCGCATGATGTGCTCGTGAACCGTCATGATTTTCGGCGTTGGGACCAGAGCGCGCAGCCAACTTCCTGAGCACAGGGCGCGAACCGACTGTTACAACTGCGATCCCTCGCAAGTTGATCCCCTTCACTGTACAGGTGTAAAGTAATTGGCTTAGAATGGCAGCACGCTACAAGTATTAGAGAAACAATAGAAAGTGGCGGACCTACGGTACAATCCCGTACTTCTGTGTCGGTACAGTACCAGTACAATTCGGTGTCTATTACATGTCGAAGAATAAACTCGGTCACAGATTGCGGCAGCGAAGCCCTACAGTATCGCGGCAGCAGTTTACGCGGTGTGTGGCGGCGGGGAGTTGAATAAAGTTCAATTACATGTAGGGTACTGACATGGCTCCTACACGAAGCAAAAACGCACATCACACACGACGCGCGGGGCCCTCACCCATCACACTGCAATGCTGGATCGGTAGTATGGCGCTCAGCAGGGCGGTGTGCGGATTCGCATCACACAGTGTTTAGATTGTACGGTACGCCGGAACGGTGAGCATCGTATGCACAGCAGATGTGGGTGTCGCGGGACGAGGTGCGGGTTATTATGGTGACACGGCGACGACGTGCATCTTGATTGAACGCGTAGCGTACATCCAAGTTACAGTACGGTACTGCTGTGGCAGATCCCGGAAAACCACATGATATACAGCACCAGTCAACAAGGTGTTGCAGGCAAATACTGGATTGGCCTGTCAAATGTGACGTGTTGTTCGCGTGCGCGCGTACAGCATGTATCGAGCATGATGGACGAGTACGGGAGTCGGGTTGAGGAAGGACGGAAATACAAAAAGCTGTTTGTTGGGATACTGTACACGAATAGCGAGAAACCGCAATGCCGTCATAATGCGGCACGCATGTGAGAAGACGACGAACGCCGATGCTACACCCACGAAGATGATGCTACCGTGGTGGAACGCGGGAGATATTCGAATGCGTCACCTCGCGACCAGTTCAGGTCGTGCAGGCGGGGCTTGGGTGCGGAGCGCGGCACAAGAGAGCGCGCGAATAATGCGCACAGCATCGGTCGCCATTCGCACACCGTCCATTCGTCGCAGACAGCGCAAAAAATGACGTCGTCCTAGTCGTCGCCGTTTGCTGTGTGCACACAACTGCTCGTGCCTTCCGCTGTTCGGACGCAGGCCGACGCCAAGCCAGGCTGGCCGCTGTGTAAACCGCGGCGTAACCGACACAACCAAAATTTCGTCATTCGATCTGGCGTCCTCGTGATATCCACCAATCTGTACGGCGCAATCGCTTGTTGGTTGTTGTTGCGATTGCACTTGCACTCCCACGACTACAATAGGTAGATCCCTATCAATACGCCGCCCGCCCGACCATTGCCCAACTGATGCGGCACGCAAGAGCGCGAGGTGCGAACGAGTATGTGCGTATTATGGACGGCATGAAATTTGAGTCGAAACAGATAATACATTTGTGTTTAGTGATGTGCGCGCGCCCGACGTATACGACACGAGTTAGAGGTGTCGGCGCGGCGCGATAAGTTAACGAGTGAAGAACGAGTGAGTAGTACGTGTGTGGGCGGCGGCGTCTAGATTGGATAAGCGTAGCTCACCACCGCCAGCATCGTCATTGTCAGTGCTATCGTCGTCACAGCACGAACCCGCCGGGTACGATGCCACGCCCGCCGCCAATGACGTGGCGGGTCCAGCCATAGTAGGACGACACGCGGGCGTACACGTCGGGTCGTTCGGTATTGCCGCATCGCTGTGTGAAGCGATAGGAAGACACGCCGACCTGCACGAAGCCGCGCGCGGTCTTCATGATGAGCGGGCCGCCCGAGTCGCCACTGCACATGCCGCGACCCACGTGATTCTCGTTGGCGCACAGGTGCTGCCGGTGGGAGAGGTTCGCCGCGCCGAGCCGGTGCCCGGCGCGTTGTAGCTTGCGCGCGCACCGGTGAGTGGGAACGGCGTGAAACCGTGCCACTCGCAGAATCATCGCGTGACGCCCGCGCTCGTCGAAGCCGTAGCCGAAGCCGTAGACGCTCGCGTCGGCCTGCGGTTGCGAGGCGTCGTAGTTAAGTTTGATTGGCACGTGCGGCGCTACCGGTGGTTGGAATCTCGCTAACATCACGTCATTGCGAATGCCGTGCCGTGTGTTGCGGTAGCGATGATGCCGGTGGATTTCTAGCACACTGTGTTGTGTGCCCTCATGACCGTGATGCTTGCCGATGCGTATGGGGTCGCCGAACGCCACGGTGCAATGGCCCGCGAGCAGCAGCCAGCTGTTAGCGATGACGGTCGCGGAGCACAGTGTTTTCGTTCGCCGCGATATCACGTACGCCATCGAGCGCGCGGCGTCGGCCAGAGTCACCGTGGTGCCGTGGGCAATTCGCACGGCGCCGGGCATGGTGCCGGCGGTTGTCGCGTTGGTGGCGATTGCGGCGGTCGCAGCGGCGGCGGCTACGACGACGCATAGGGCGGCCAGGCGGGCGCTGGCCATACCTCCATGGCGCATGGTGATGGCGGTGGGACGGCGAAGGCGCGATGACGGCGAGATTGGCTGAACATCAAGCTATATACACGGCTCATTATTGAGCGACCCAGTTGCGGTGCGATTGGCACAGTAAGGTGTGCCGAGGCACCATGATGCATCGTCTCGCATTCTTGTTGTGAGTTCCACTGTCATCTGATGACAGTGGCAGTTCAAAGACTGTAAACACGCACCTCGTAAACCGGTTCCCTCATACTTCCGTGAGCTTCCGCTTCTAAACTGTACGGCACCCACCGCGCGCACTGTACGCGCCCGCTCCCGTGCCCCTCTCGTGTCATTTTCTCTCGTCTTCTTGCTCGCCGGCTTCGTCAGTCCCACTTCGTTCCGCCCATGCGGACTCCGCCCCACAATGTAACCGACTTTCGCCCTGTAACTAGTTGCTGGCTCAACTACGCCGTGTATACATACGACTGGGGACCCCCATCTCGCGCGTGTTTCGTACGCTACCTACTTGCGTGCTCTGGCTTATTACGGTTACCGATCACTTGTTTCACTCCCACTCCATCTCCGACTTGCGCTTCCACCAACCGCCACGCCATCCATACCGCGGCGGTAACTCGCACCTCGTGCCGCATATATCAGCTGACGTAAATCTCATCTCGCTCTGCGCACCTTTCTTTCGTCGGTAGACAACACGTTGTCATCCCAAACCTTTTTTTATCACCTCGAGGCCCGTAGCCAGCCTGCTTCCGCCGACCTGGCTTAGCCTCCCTGCCTGCCGCTCCAGTAAAAATACCACCCAAAAGCGTCAATTAGACGCGTTCTATTCGTGTCGCACACTGTACCATAACTGTACGTGCTGTACTGTACTGGACCCGTACTGTATTATCCTCGCGTGTGCACTGATTATCTGCCTGCCCCTTCACATGCCTATTTACAGCGCTCATCACTTCCGAGGTCCGTTGTACAGCTGCCACACGTGGCGTACACATGTACACATGTTACACGTGCCTTGCATCTTCCGAAGCTGAACAAGTTCTGAACTGAACTCATCCAGCTCTCATCCCCGAATTGAATCTCTATCATACCACTATCTCTCCACATCCCGCTTTCACTCTGCTCCCGACCACCACAACCGCAGTATCGTGAACTCACGATTGTTTGCTCCGCAGCACTTTCACACACACACACACACATCATGAGTTACGTCGACCGCTCCGGCACCAACTGGATGCCCTGGAAGCCCCTGCGCGGCGCTAGCCCCCGCGTCGTTGTGACTGGCGGCGTGGTGGCCATCATGACCGCCGCGTACGGCATGCTCAAATTGCGCCAATCCTATGCGGGTATGTTCTTTTGCCCATTCCTTTTCCGACTTTGCGCGAACCATCACCACTAACGCGATGCGATCTCCGTTTCTTCCCTTACTACTATCAAGGTCCGCGCCCGACCACCATGTCGAAAGAGTGGACCGATGCGCAAGAAGAGAAATTCCGCACCGGAATGGACCGCGAAGCTGCCGAGCCTATCCCACTCAATCCTATTACTCATCACACTATTACCAAGTGATAGCTGCGTTATGTGGAATCTTTTTGTCTTGTAGTGGAGTTGTTAAAGGTTCGTTCTTGTCGACCCATTAAACAACTCTCTCTCATGTGCGCGTTCGTTCTGTGGTGCAACTCCACCATGTCCACCTTTATACTATATCTACAGTACATTTGTGTAACCACTAATTTAAGGAGCTTGTGCGAGCTTTCGTGCAAAATTGGGATAGATAGTAAGCTTCACTCGCGTTGCTTGCTCCGGGTCACCAAATTTGCCTCTGATTCGGCACCTTTTCTGTACCATCTTCTCCACAAATATCTTCGTCGTCTCGATATCCGTACATCTCCAATTGACGATCGAATCCTGCTTCATGCGACGCCGGCAATGGAGGAAGTACAAACTCCGTGTTTCCATTCTGAGCCGTGTCACGTCTTTCAAATCCTGGTGGTCCCGCACCCACCCATCCTGGTGCATTCGTCACCGGAAACCCAGTTGGGTGCAATAATCCACCACTCAGGTTCGATGCCGTCGCTGCGTGTTGCATGTTCACATACTCTTCTCCATGTCCTGCATGCGTGAGTCTCGATCTAGCTGAACTTTGAATCCTTCGCATTTGCTCTATTGCTGACCCGTTTGTGGGAATCGTATGGTCTTGTCCCACAATAGATTGTACAGTTGGAATCGGATTCTTGAAATGCGAACCATTCGCCGTCCTAAATCCGCCGCGCAACTCCGCCGCGCGAGCTTCATTCCGCAGAAAAAGGGTGTTAATAGCCTCCGATTCCGCGCCATCAGTCATCGTCATCCACGAGCTATTCGTCTCACCTCCAGTTCCGATAATAGGCGACTTCGCGTACAGACCAGGTATTTGACTTTGCCTCGCACTTTCCGCCATTGCCAAAGATTCTTTGTGATATCCTTGGAGCACCTGAGATGCAGGTCCGCCATGGTGCAATGCCAGTCTGTTCCCTGGGATAAAATCGGTTCCATTCGGTACTCGCGAAGGAAAGTCAGTTTCAATCTGATTCCACGGTGTTCTATAGTCCATCATAGTGTTTCTATCCACATACTGACCAGCAATCGGACGGTGCGGGAAATTAGAGAGATGGCCAAGACGCTCTTCATAAGTTTCAGGGGTTCGCATCGAATTTTGAAACAATGTAGTGGCGGATGAAACATTAGGTTCGTTCTTCTCTTCTGCAGTGATTCTTTCGCGTCCGATTCGCTGCCGAGTACCATCAAACCGGGTATTACGCTCACCGACTGCGTCTCGAGCACCCGACCACAATCCTTTCCGGGGAATCGACAGATTCGAATATCCAGAGTCTTTGTTACTATTACTTGCCTTCCGGACTGTAGAATTTTTTCCGGACGCACTCATTGCATTTCGAAGAGCTTCCGCGCGAGAATTCGGAGGTGGAATTGCGAGGCGAGGAAAGTCATCGCTTTCGGCAGCAGAATTCGATTTGTAGTTCGGCGATTCAACGGGTCTGAATTGTTCCAGAGCGGAAGTAGATTTCCCACGACTGAATGATGTTGCCCGATGTGTCGTTCCGTTCTGAGAGTTGCGCGCAAAGTTTGTGTCGAGAGACGACGTAGATTGATTTCGGCGCCCAATGTTTTGATGGAGTTTTCTGGTACTCTGATAAGCAGAATTCCGTGGCCTCGTTGACTTAGATTCTGGAGAGGAAGCGAATGCTTTTCGTCGCTGTTCACGAACTTCTTCCTCAGAGGAACTCAGAACATTATCACCACCATTTGCAGACCACTGTCTATCAATCCCAGGTCTCGAACTCGCTGCACGACGAACATCTTGAACGCTCAGTCCGTCGGACGAGGATTGTGATAAGGATTTAGCAGACATAGCACCCAGCGCAGGTCCTGGTTCTTCGGGCGAACCACCATGTGCTTCAGAAGTGGAATGAAATCCGTTTGGTGTAGACTCAGATTGTTTCGGTAAGCTGCTCACATCAGTTCCGGAACGCATGCGATTATATTTTGTGGAAGGCGAAGAAATATTTAACTTCGACAATTCCGAAGAGAGTTGGGCATGTTCCAACTGAATTCGATTCGGCCTGGAGGAGTTCAACCTTGACGGTTCCGAACTAAGAACTTGTTTCGAGCCTGCTAGTTGAGGCCCCGACGATGACCTAGGCGCCAATATAGGCTCAGTAGACTCAGTAGGTACAGACGTCTGTTGGATGGTCCCATTATTACGAAACTCCTGCTCAGATAAAGACTTAGACAAACCAACATCCGAATTAGAGACAGGAGTTGAAGAGGGCGCTGCTTTTCGCCCCGACGACTTGGGGTTTGAAAGGGTTCGTAAGCGACTAATGGAATCTTTGGTCACGGCAGACATAGGCGGATGTTTTCCACCAGTTGGTGATTTTGATTTTGAAGCTGCACGTTGTTGCTGCATGGCAGCCACCGAGCCCGTATCGCGTAGACCCCCACTGAACCCAGTAGGACGGCCAGGATTTCTAGGAATGGCTGATGCCACAGGAACAAGTTTGGCGAAAGTAGCTAGCTCTGACCGGGCTTTTGCGGCAGCTTCTTCTTCGGGGGTAGGACCATTGCTTTCCGGTGGGCGCGATGCGACAACTTCAGCAGCGGTAACGAGCTTTCGATTGCCCTTTCCCCATTTCGTGTTTGTAGGCAATGAGCCCGAAGAAGTTGAAGCGGAATTAAGAGAAGGAAAGACAGAATCGGTGGAGTGACGGACAACAGAAGACGATAAACTTGACGAGGGAGGAGCAGCCGGTACAGCGGATGGCAATTTCGGAAAGTGCGCGTCTTTGGGCGCGGCGCCAGAAGTAGCTGGCGCCGAAGAAGCACTGCGAGTAGTCAATGCCGTAGAAGATAAGGGGCGCTGTGTATTGGGTCCGGAAGCTCGAACGACAGGGATGTTCTGATTAAAAGAATAAGATGTGGAAGAGATGTGGTCTCGGCGGCCGGTGGCGGAAAAGCTGCTATTGTTGGCAGTGCTTTCCCCGCGAGAGGTTAGCATATCTGCGGTCCCATGCGCAGTGCGCACAAGAGCGCGGCCACGGGCGCTCCCTCCGAGTGGCACGCGCCGGGTCGCTGATCCTTGTGTAGTGGGTGACTGCGCACGAGGCAGCGCGCAGTCGGACGGCGCGCCGTGGTCTGACCCAATGCGGGCAGCCACGGTTCGACCACAGGACAGACGCGGTGCCCTAGACGGCGTGCCGCGTACACGTAATAAAATAGAGCACTCAAGTAGTTAGTTGCTCGTTCCGGGGCTGTCACGAGCACTTGGACGATGTGGTTAGCAAGAGTAAGCGAGGTTGAGGGCAACGCCACACAACCAGATATGTGCGAAGAAATAGGAGAATAAGAAGAGGAGGTGAAAGAAACGAAAGTCCTCGTGTTAAGAGCACACGAAGGGTGCTACTCAGGTGAGGGTCGCGCGCGAAGCCCCTTGGCTTCGCACGCTCGCGGCACGGGTCTTGTTTGGGAGTCGGCTTGCGCGCAAACAGTAGGAATTGAGGCGTGACAGTCGAGCGCGTGTTGCGAAGTAGTTGGGATTCGGCGCAGGTCGAGTAGTTGGGCGCGTCGACACTCGAGGATGGTGTTCAATGAGCGGATTAGTTGTCTGGGTCTCACGGGCGTGGCTGTGTGGATGAGTGTTTCGAGTAGCGTACGCTGTAGCACGCGAGAAAGATATCGAACGACAGAGAGTAGTAGTTTGTTGATGTGCGCTGCGCAGAGGGTTGAGTTGTATGTGAGGGGTCTAGCCTTAGCAGCTCTGTCTGAAAATTGAAGAGCTTGAAAATTTTGTTTTTTAATCACACCTTTTGGCTTACAGAACTACGACGAGTTGTTGTCTTTTACGAAGACGTTAGCCCTGCTGACCTTGTATCGGGAATTGGAAATTGTTTGTTCAGATGTGAATGGGTTATTTACGTATTACTACAGAAACTGGGTGTCCCAACAATTGCTGCGCTGTAATCTACTAATTCTCTCTGATAATAATGGAATTTTCATTTCCTTCAAAACAAAAATGGCACATTATGTTCTTTTTCCCTTCTGGGTTTTATGGGTTACTCTGCGTTTTGCTAAAAGAATGAGTCAGGAAGATACGCTGCTATATGTTTCTTATTATTGAAAACCCTACTGATCAGCCCATTGAACCGTAGAATTGATTGATTAAAATTTCAATCCCATACAAAAAATTAACAAATTACTTGAATTGCAAATTCTCACTTCCAAAAAAGCAATTTTCATGAGACATACACATAGCATCGATGAGATAATTTTCATGCTCGTGAGACTGTTGGGAAATCTTATTTGAAAAATTGTAGATTCGAAGACTTGAGAGCGGTAACTGTATACCATAAAAAGCTAAGATACAAACAATTACAACATGCATGAAGATTACTTCACTTCATTAACTTCATTGGCGCAGGTAAATCATGATTGCAGACTACTTACTACGATTCATTTAACACTAAAAAAGCACCTTACACTTAGGAAATATACATCAGGGATTTTTATGAACTAAATGGTGCACAAGAGGGATTCTGATATAAAAACGTTATGATGCATTCAATTTTCTGTAACAACTTAAACGATATTTAAATTTTCTTATTTGGAAAGAATTTCATGAAAAAGAAATATCTCACAATCCATTCGGAGTTTAATTTTTAAGAAATTTACTCCGCTCACAATTTTTAAATTTCAGACAAATAAAGGAAATTGTCTTGCACTAGGCAAGCAACACATACCTTCTGCCTGCGTAAAGCACGGAGACTATCAGAAAATCTATTTGTGACATTTATTCGCAAGCTCGTAGGGAAATTTTTTGTGATACTAACTTGGTTCTTTGTTCTTTTCAAAAATTTTGACACATATACTTCCATTGAAACCTCATTCTGTTGCATGAAACTTAATTTGATATAATTGAAATTTTCATTCTATATGATTCCATGTATTCGAAAGCAGCATTGCAGAATAAATTTGTTACAAAATGGATACGCTTGGCACATATGCATCGATGAAGCAGATAGCTGCCAATCATGCTTAATTCAAATCGAAACTGAGCGGAGATACTTCAGAAGAAACTGAGGTCAGAAGAAATTTCAAAACAATATTACATTATTTTGTTGAGAGCTTATGCAAATGCTCTTGTCAAATGTTAGAAAAGAGAGAAATAACTGGGTGATGTCACATTTCAAGGCTAAATAGCGGCATAGACCCGTGTTCCTTTCCTAAATCAAGGCATTAATTATATTCCAAATCTTCTCTTCTCTATTGATTTGTTTTTCTAAACCTAATACTGATTTCGATGTTCTACGTTCCCCTTGATCATTCAGTAGCCAAATTTCAGCAATGAAGATGACTCGTATTACGGGAGTTAGATAATCGCAGCATGAATAGTTGCAATCTTACTTTATCTTCGACATAAATCGCATCACCCACAATAAATACACGGAACCGACTAAGCAAACTCGCTGCAGCGATAAATGATTACGCAGATCGAAACGAAGCATAGCATCCGTCACTTTATGCTTTTCAAAGGTCTGAGAAGTTAGATGTGAGCGTTAGATCGGCTAGGTAAGATTACTGGTGTGGCAATGGTTACGGCTCCTTTGAATCCGATTTCTACAAAAGATTTATAAATTTAAGTAATTCAAGCTAATTGGACTCTATAGAAGTTGGATTTCTTACACTTCATAGTCCACGTGAACATACAAATTCATAATCTTCTCTGTGTTTATGTCGTCGGTTCTTGATAAAATGTGAGCGCATATCAGTGGGACTGTTCTGACCAGGAGCTCAATTTAGTAGACTCTGATGCATAAATTGGTCAAAGCAAAGGCAACAAGGGAGTCTGGGATGTGTCGGTTTTGTTCTGTACGTAAAATTGGTTCGCGATGATTTCCAACATTTCTGATTTCATATTGCCTGGCGATCATATCGCAATAGTGAAGATGTATATGCCTTCAGCGTCTTCTATGTTGATATTGCTGGGATAACATGCTGTTTAGCTCATCTTTATATCAGCCAGCGGAGAATCTGGATAGAAAAGTGATCAATGATGTTCACCAAAAAGTTTGAAATCCGACCCCGAAACCGGATGCAGAAAATTAAATTATCTAACTAGTGAGTAACCGTCCACCGTATTTTTAAAAGACGGTGAACCGTCCTTGACTGCGATTGTCTGGATAGAAAATGTCCGATACTGTACAAAGCATGTAGTTGCGAAAATTAGTTAAAACCCAAGACTGAGTCCGATACAAAATTAAAGATAATGAAAAGGAGTCAGTTGATCTTTGTAAATGTGATAATTATTCCATGGATATCCCCCCGGTTCACAATAATATGATTCTGGAGTTCGTTCTTGTTCAAAAAAATTCGAAAAAATCGTCTGGATCCGTTGTCTTTTCTAAATATTCCGTTAAGAGCCGCGAAAGAATTCTTCCCGATTCACCCCTGATATCAGTGCGCCATTTTGGTTTGCATTTCGCAAATTTACGAACATAGCCTGGCTACAAGTTTAAGATGGTGAAGAGAAACAGTTACACCTCAGAGAATTGAAATTCGTGATTATTGATTCATATTTTTCGAAGACTGATGCCAGGGATTGATGATTATCAGTACGGCTGAATTCGGAAGGACATTTCCACTCTTATATGTCGGAATCAGAAGAATCTACTTTTAAATCGACAAATACTATGCTTATTTGTTGCGTACAAATTTTTTCACATTCATACGGATTATGTGTTCAAAATGCCAGACACGAACGATTCGCATGCATTAAGAAGTTTCAAATGATGACGAAAAACTTTTTAGAGCCCAATGCGTGGAAGAAAGCAGATCTTGACAAACACAGCCTATGAGAATTCGATGGAAAAAGCCGTGCCGCGGTGGAAATCATATGGTGATATATTTTTCGGAATGTTAAATCTACTAGTCATACTGACAACGCCGAATTCAAATCGTAACAGATAAATTCTATCCTTGCGCACTCAAATCATTCGCTCGCCCACATCTTTCAGTGCTAGAGTTGTGAATAACACATTTGGATTTAGGCGAATTAGACAAATTGCGCAAAGTAAGCCATTAAATTAAGATGCACTTGCCCATTGGGTCTTCCTGAATGCAGATGTTCGGTGAGCAGCAGACTTCGCCGGGGGCTAGTTTAAAACGGAATTCCAAATGATCGATAGTAGTAGCTATGTTCTGGATTACAAATTCTGTTTTGTATGAATATGCGCCATGAGAGATAAAATAAAAAAGGTGTCTGAAATTCAAGAAGAATTTGAAGTCTGCGTCAGCTAGGTCTAACCTGACCATAGGTATGACGAAATCAGAGAGCACTGCTCAGCTGTATAACCATGCACTGTTGCATTTTGTGCAAGCGAGTCTCCAATAGTGCGAACAATGGGCTCAAGAATCAGCGGAAAAGTGAATGTGCACAGCCTTTTCTGCTCCCAATGTGTTTCTAAAAAGCAATAGTTCATGCCAAAAAGTATGATTCCAAATTTTTTAAGCTGAATTGTAGAAGAATTATGAGCCTCGTGCCATCGATTGGTTCCTCCTAAGCATGATCAATAAGAAAGAATCAAGTGGCTTCTTTTCCTGACAAAAATTCGTGCAGTACTGGCGACGAAACGTTTCTTTATAAAATCGCACGTTATTCATTTGACACAATTCTGTTTTCTTATCTCTACTCGGGAATTGATGTCAAAACTATTTTCAGGAGGATAATGATGCATATATATCAGAATGTGACATTCCTGAGTTCTGCGTTCTCGGGCTGTGTCGCTAATCATGGAATTGCTGCACTGATTGCGAGAGAACAAGAGAAATGAGCAGTACAGTAGCGCAAGATTCTAATCCTCTACTAAATTACACATCTAAAGATTTCATCGCTAATTGTTTTGCTTACACTTTTATTCCACTCGAAGAACTAACTCTACATGATAATTTCCGAACCATTTTGTGGTTAGATCAGGGCAGAAATTTTTCTATCAGCGATCAAACGAGCAATAGAATACG
>JAAUYH010030437.1_pt1 | contig 21551 bp, 16 predicted proteins | sample 7278061 | NCBI WGS metagenome assembly JAAUYH01 (sample SAMN14350203, study PRJNA611818) | marine sediment metagenome | isolation source: surface marine sediment (0.6m) | place: French Polynesia: Moorea | collected 2018-08 | reverse complement strand
ATTTCGAATTAGCAAGGTCAGGTCTGCAGCGACAATATGAAAGAGAAACAAACTGAAAAGATCGAGAAATTGTAATTTGCTATGTTTGTGGAAGTATTCACGAACACTCCTTTTAAACATTTGTATGGAATCATTGCTGGGCTATGAGCCAACACAGTAAGTAAAATACTCATATACCGCACTCTTGAATCCTTAAATCAACGAATTTGACTTAATTATCTTGCCATATCCGAACTATATATTACTTTACAGTATATTAAACAAGGAGAGAATGTCGCTCATATAGTAGATTGCTTGATGCAGGGATATGGTTTGAAATGATCCAATTTAAGCACCATGCAAGTGCTTGGAAGGCTTCAAGTTCTCGATACAAGCCTGCAAATACGGTACCTGCATTTTTATCAAGATTCGTGTTCATTTCTGCTTGATGCGTATTCTTAGCATATAGACACACTTTTACAGTACAAACTAGTAGAGAAATACATAACATAAATATGCTGACAATTTAATACCGTCTGGTGAACCTTTTGCATCAAACCCTCATGATAGATTAATGTGAATTGTCTTTCAGGAGAGCAATAGCCCATTAAATCAAAGAAAATCCGAATCGCATTACGTATCAGCCAGAAGAATTGAAATTACAAAATTTTTGGAAGAATCCATATCTCAATATGATCGAAAAGGTTTCAGAGGAGGAAATTTAATGAATAAATTTGTCCATGGTCTACGTATCTATCTGTGATTCTGTAACATATCAAGTATTTTGCACCAGATGGAATGAATTAAGTGCTACACCTTTTAAAATTTTCTGCAGCCAATGTCCCATCGCATCACGAAAACCATTGACAATTGTGTTTTTTATATCGATTATTCATGCGTTCACGAAAAGTAGAGTGAAATAAAATTTGAAAGGCAGTTATGTTAGACCATTTCATCTACGATAGTTTCACCAATGTACGTTGAATTTGGATGGACCACATTCGAAAAACTGGAATATTTTTCACGAAACGAAATTACAATGCTTCTGGAACTAATGCATTTTACGAGTTACGGAGTAAAGTATGAAAGTTAATGTTGAACTTGAAATTTTAAACAGCAGAAAATGGTACACGAGATGCTCTGCAATTCTTCATCTGTCATAATCCGGTGAAAATAACGAGGCAAAGAAATTACGGTAGATTGCGTTTTTGAAAATTATGGGGGACAGGAGGATTCTAGAAAAGGCTTTGGTACTTTTTTAATTCCAAAAATTCAAGAAAACCCCAAATTTCTAGTTCTTACGGCAGAATGCTGCAATTTCTACGTCATTCGATTAACTTACAGGACTACTTGACCAGAAAGCATCCTAACTAATGATCGGAAAACAATGTTAATAAATTTCAAGATTATTTCGATTTACTTATTCAAACAGAAACGACTACAATTTGAGGAGCCAAGTAAATAATTAGGCATGAAGTGATCCAAATCGCTCTATTCGATGCGATCAAGCTAGTACCAGAGGTTATTTAAGAAATCAGCCAATGAGCTTGAAAAATATATTTGAAAATTGAAGACCTGCCTGAGTTCATGATATGAGGAATAGTCAACAATATACTGTACACATAACAATTACTACATATTGGACGAATATAAGATATCAAGCACTAGCAAAGAAGCCGTATACATCAATGGGAACTGTTTTCATTCCTGGCAATGTTCATGTGGATTATTTGATAGTATTTGTTTTCGAGTGCTATTTGTTTGAATGCTTGTACTGCTGTATAGCAACTCAGGCTCAAAAATATGATGAATGTTGATTGTTATGTAAGAAACAATAATATAGTTGAAAGCAGTGATGGAAACTTTCCAAAAAACCTCAATCACATTGGGTAACTGGAGATAGTCAGTTGTTCGTGTTACGTCGGGTTTCATGAATCTGCTATCATATACGAGTTGCTTTAATATGGTCTTTATTTCAGAATATTATTCTAAAGTCATCTATCAGCTTGCGTCACCTTCACTTTGCACTAGGCCCTTTTTTCAATCAGCTTAATCTGATTCACAATGAAGAAAAGTTGATACGAATACTTGAGCAGATCACGAAGGAACCTACTGAAGACATTCAATGAACCACACAGTTACAGTAGTCCAGAAATATGTTTAATTGGACTCAACCTAAATATGACTGAAAATTCTAACTGAAATGTCAATCTATTATCTGTCGATGATCCGGAAAATTCATCTCTGGAAAAAATTTTGAGGTTCAACCAAATGAAAACCCGCAGCTATATGGTAATATCAACTTGCTACAACTGTTACGCTAGGAAGAATCTGAGTCTTCATTACTATGGGTGTGCGAGATACTAAACGGTTAGTTATTTAGGTTGAACCTTAGAAACAATCAAAAAAAATATTACCTTAGTGGTCGCCTATAAGCATGCTTCGATCAAAATAAAAACGAACCAAAACAATAGAAAGGGAAGTTCATTTAAGAATCGAAATAAAGAAATTAAAAGAAAACAAATAGCAAGAGACAATATCGTATCAAACAGCGAGCATCTGCACGATATTCACGCCCCAAAATCTATTCAAATCTCGACTCCTGAACACTACCAGGAGACCTTACTGATATGTCCGTAAACGAAAATTCGAACCTACAGCAACTGCATATTGCTGCGTACTGCACGTTCGAAGAGAATGGAGCTATGGGCAGCAGCCCGTAGCGTTCGTCGGTGTTTATATCGACGCAGAGAAGGGGTAAGAAGAGAAGTATCGAAATGGCAAATGATATTTGTATTATGGAGATGTAAAGGTACAACCAGTTGGCACTGCCTCTGCTTAGCACGCTCAAGCGAACGGTTTCGAAGAAAAGATTCAGCGCTCCCCCGCAAATATGAAGATCAAGGGGCAAATATGAATGCACATGCGCTTTAGAAGGCGGTCTGCCATACTACTTTCCATAATTTCTGTTGGCAGCTTGGATCTAGTCGGCCCTGACACGCTGTATAGATTCTTTGCTGTGTAACTGCCGTCACCCAACCGCATCCGCAACAGAATCGAGTATGTATTTGAATAGCACATGGATGAAATGTCCCCATGGATCCTATTCCCCGGCGGTGGTATGGAGAAGGCGAGCTTCGAGCCAAAGAAAGAAATCGTTCTTGAGGACGAAGGCTACCTGTTACAGTTTATTAAGCGTTAATGCAGCAACTCCACTCTGAAATATTTCGCCAATGTGGGTATGTGTGACACTCCTACAGCCAACATTCCCTCTAGAGACGGATTCTCGATGTTGTATCGAAACAGATGTAGTCTCTGTTAGCTTTTTGTCGTAAAAACGTACTATTCTATGTTTTCAAAAACCTTAACGGTGAACTAACCTCTAATATGATGAGCCTAGCTTTCAATTAGACTACTTTAAACCTAACGAACTTTAGCTTTGACAGTACTGCTGCACGATGTCTGTAGCAAGCTGACAGCAACGAATTCGGACAGAAGTACTAGATGCTGCACTTTTAAGGCTCAAACTTCTGTCCTTAAAACGGATGATGTTGGCAATGAAGGCGCGTTTCACACCGATCTAGAAACGTACAAAAGACTCACTGCCGTTGATACAAAAAAAGATAGTTTTATTGGATGAATGTTCTACGATAAAATAACACGAAATCCATAATTAATGAGCTAAAGTTATTTGGTGACTTTTTATCCATTCAAGTCACTGATCACAGTGTGATCGTTCAAGTTTTATTTAAAATTGATGATTTGTAGTTAATCTAGGTAGTTAGTCAACTAGTATAAAGGTTCAGGGACTCCTCCGTCTTGCTCTTTCGGCAAGCACAACAGGAGTAAACGCCTTCAGCCTTCAATTAACACTGCAGCGTCAGAAAATTTTAAGAGAAGTACCTCAGAGTTGCTCGAACATCCACGTTTCACCCGTCAACAGTACGTCCCTGTCCATCTGTCCTGTTCCAGCACTTTTCTAGACTGTCTTCAGTCGCTTTAGATGTTCTGTTGAAGACTGATGTCAATCAAATCGAGTGTTAGTTGTGCAAAAGAAAGTTGACTGCGAATTTCCTGTACTGTTGTACAAATTAATTAATTGTATTCGAAGTGCAGAATCATGCGCAAACTTGGCTTCGGTCCCAGATTCGCCGCTGATATCATTCCATGTCAATGAATTTATATCTGTTTCTTACGAGATCAAGGCATAGACCATCAAGACTCTGAGAAAAATCATCTGCATACAAATATTTCAGTGTGTTAAATTCCACTGTGTATTCTTCGTATAGTTGATTTGTCTAGATGATTGTGTCACGCAATTTCCTTTCATGTAACTCAAACTTTAGTCTCTCTTTCTATTCGCCGACATTGTATACTTCTTGAACATCACACCAGACGTCTCTAGCAGATCAGATTAATCACCGCAAATCAGCGTCCCAAACCTCGTTCTCCCGTCGCCGTTTATCTTCTGAACCGTAATTCGTCCTCATAAATTGGATGAATGAAGTTGAGAAAAGCGATACGACCGATACGCTCTTGTATACTGGCGATTTTCGCAACGCCAACCCGTTAAGACTGAATCAAGTGGTCGAGTAAATGCAATCCCACAAGTCCATAACTGCAAATAGAGATCCCGTATAACAATACAGGATATAGTCAATCACTTTCAGCACCAACACATCGACAGTACCCATTGAAAGAAAATATTCCGAACGCAGAATTAGAACAGTTCGCAATGAAATTCAGTCTCGATGAATAGTGAGAAAAAATCGGCTTGCCAGCCATTTTTCATTGACTTTGAATCCAGCAGTAAGTCGCTGTAAAATGTTTCATGCAAAAGGTTTAAGAAACTCCACGATCTCAATTCTGATAATCATCATGAACTGAAGTGGTGCATCTTTTTTCGTCCTAGCCATTTATACCTGTATCTTGAGTATACTTTCTCTGTTCACCGGATTACTGCGGTGTTGTATCAAAGACTCGTCGAACAAGCTTCTACACTCTTCTCAGAATAAGCGACGAAGTTCATAAATGAACCTTGAGCTCGACATAAACGAGATATATAAGACCTAGAAATTGAATTAATCTTCTGGAACCAGCACTAGGCGCACGCGAAATTAATGGTTAGACTGTGACCCGATAGCATTATATTTTCACTACGTTCCACGTAAAATACTCAGATACTTGTTGCTAAACACTATTAGCAGACTTACAGTGGTACTATAAGACCCTCAAAAGCAAGCACATATGTATATAGTTCTACAAGAACTATAAAATGTAGAAAAAGGCCTAAACAATCGAACTTTCGAAATAAAGGATTTTACTTGGAGAGGTACCCATGATATGATATTAGTAGCTCTAATGCTACAAACGTAACTGATAATTTCACAACTAAGCAATCACTTCCGTCAAATCAAGAAAAATTATCAAAGGCCGCGTCTGAAGTAAAATTGTCCAGGAAGAGCAAGCATTTGTCCACTGAAATATTCCGCACGAAACGTTTTCCGTATTCAATACTGACTAAATACCCGTAAACTAATAATAGATCTCATTTTTTGATAAATTCATAGAGAAAATTCGATAGCAATGCCACAATTAGCGATTAATTCGCTGGTTCTTCAAGTCATTTATCTCGTTTTGAGCTTCCTGCTCCAGAAAAAAACAACAGATTCATTCTTAGGATTAGTATGTTGAACAACATGTATTGATTAAAGAAATAAAACATATCGTAGACAAAAATGAAATACCGGATAGAATAGAGATAAATGTCAAACCGTGAAGGAATTTTTAATTGGGCAGTAGCGGTTCATCTGAACTACAAACCTTATCCCTAACAATCTCTTTAGAATTTAAAGACAACAGTGCTAAGGACGCGAAAAACACCAAATGTAAATACTCGTTTGAAAAAGTAAGCAAGTAGGCTACATTTTCATTTTCGGACACAACTGTCATAATTCAAATTCATACAAATAACTTAAAGCTTAACATTTTTTCAATTCAGGCAAACTTGGTATAGCGTTCTTAGGTTCATACACGTTGAGAAGCAGTTATTTCTCTCACAATTTCGCGTGGACCACAAACTTTTTCCGAGCGGTAATATATTGGCTCCGAGCTGCAGTTCTTTATTGCATCAATGTAAAAAATCTCTATAGCAAATTGATCATAATAGAATGGCTGGTATTTCAAATCAGCTGAATTCAATAGAGCTGTTGGGATTTGCAACAAGAGTAGATTGGTTTCCAGTGGTATTCCGTAATGAGACCGAAAGAGCATGGATTAGTATCCTCGCTTTAAAAATCATCAGTGGAATACTAGTCGAATTTCATCATTCGATTTCCACTAGTTCATGGGCTGGTCTTCATGTTAGACGCCTTGTACTATAACTGCAGACATCGTTAATTGCATGCAGTTTGTTTTCCGTCCTCATTATCTGAATTGATACCTATTGAAAAACTTCCATGTGCCCAGTACAGACGTTCACAACAGCAAAAGTGTCAACAGTAGACAATAAATTCAATACGCAAGCATTTTTGAAATTAAAAGATAATAGACTGGCTTGAAAATTCTTGTGAGGGAGCAGGCGGATACTTGGAATTCCATAATAAATTTCACAACTGACATCGACTGTCTGAATAACCACGTTTTGCGAGAATTTACTTCTAATCGGCTCACACTGTGATTATCCAGATCAATTCCGTCCGAAATCTGGTGGAAAGTACACAAGTAGCCAAAATTACAGTCTCTACCTTCACTACATCCATTTATTTCTGCTTATCTCTTTACCCCCAATCGTGAGTTCTCTACATGGTATAATGAACGAACATGCTTGGTTGGCAAATATCAAAACTACGATGCACCTCCGTCATATCAGGCCTTAGAACGAATTATAATCAATTATTGAGCAGATAATAGTGCTTTGTGCTGTAATGATGTAATATGACCTCTATTCGAATCACTGTGTTTTATTTATACTTCAACAGTATTAGAAATGTTACAGAAATATAAAAAGTCGAAGAAAAGGAAGGAAAAGCAGCAAAAAAAATCGACCTTCAGGAGCAATCATGTTCCGAAGTTTGAGCAAAACACGTTTGTTTTAGCTGAGAAAGTAAATTATAGTGTCAGCAAGAAAGTACTTTTTCAGATCGAATCTGTGCTGTTTTTCGTGCAATCAGTCTGACTTGCGAGCGCAACGGCTAAGTACAAATTTTAAATCGTATTCTGAAGTTAGTTTCGCGTTCGAAAATTCAAACAATACATCAAGCATGTATTATATATGTAGTATTCTACTATATTCTATATTAGAGTACTTCTAAATGTTGTGTAACCTATTACTGTCGGTTTTCTGATCGGGAACTTCTCCTGAGCATCTTGGTGCCTAGAATCACCGAATGGCTATGCTCAGGCGTAATGGTAACGATTCAAAATTATCGCTTAACAGAATAAAACCGTAGATAACCTTACGGAATTAATTGCTAATGTTACTGTCCCAGTCATCTCGACATCTGTCAGGTGTGGCAGTGTGAACTTGTAAACTCCGACTTCATTAATTTTATTCCGGACGGCGAGTGTTATATACAAAGCCAAATTAAATCTAGTTATGAAAAGTAGATTAACAAATAGAATACCACTGACTAGACTACTAATAAATAATGACAATTATTACCCACCAAGACTGTTTCATAGAGTAAGCGAACGTGCATGCCTCAGCACAGGTTTACAGTTACATGAAAACAATCATTTATTCTTATTATTGTTTTTTGGTTGGTCACTGCTCGTAGCAACCAGTAAATTTTTTTTACCTATTGTGATAAAATTCAATACTAAAAATTTCAGATAAAATTGATTTTTGTGTGGGGATATTAATCTAATAGTAGAAGCCAATTCGGTGGGCTATGGACTTCATATCATCAAATAATAAATTTAAATTACAGTCTTTTGAAAATCGTGCCTGTAATGCACATGCCTGAGGTAATATCTGTGTACATATGGGTACTAGAAACACGATGAGTCAATATGGGAAGATTGGGACGTACGCAATCAGTTTTCTTGTCTACCCTGTTTTAAATTCTGTTTGGAATTCTTAGTAATGGGTACGCTTGATCTTCTTTTTCTACCTATGATCAATACTGGTGAAACATGGATAAATTTTTGAGTCGGAGATTGGGCAAATCTGTAGACACCTGTCCTAGAAAAGTATAGATGTTGTGCCCGACGAAGAACTAAATTTTCTCCAAAATGAACTCTGTAAGTATAATTGATACAGCGGAAAACAGATGCAGGACTTACTCTATGACAATTATTTGTGCTTTTCGGAAAATGGCTGCGTACGTCGAACAGTTATCCACGAAGAATATTTTTGCATTTAGACGTAGTATGTACTCAACGAGTAGAGCGCCTCTGAGTTGAAGTCAAAACGCGGTAGTGGCGGTCGAGAAGTAGATCTAAGTTGCTATAATGACATCTAGATTATCTGTGATGGTTTATTCCACATAAGGAGGAACGCGACAGAGACATCCTACTTACACAGTTATTCCAAGACGTCGAGAAGGTTAATGTCTTTGTTCAGGTCAAATGGTTCGACAAGGAAGAATTAAGATACCAAGCCTGAAACAAAAACTGCATAAACTGGAAAAGATTATAATACATATTATATGTTTGCAAATATCCAGTCTAGAATCCCCTGACTAACCTAGCACCAAAATTATCTGTGCAAAATGGTTGCAGATAGGTTTTGTAGGTACTCAAGAAAACTCTATACCTTTTTCCGAGTACATAGGATGGTAAAGGGTAACGATGATAGCAAATTGTTGAAGTTCTTCAGTTGAGACAGGTATAGACATAATTTGACAACAATTCGTGCAAAGATATTCAACTAAGAACAAATAGAAGTCGCGGGGCAATATAATAAGAATACTTGGTCCAACCCTTAGATCTCAAACAGAAAAAAATTTGCACCCCTCGTAATAAAATCCAGACTAATGATCATTAGCCAGTGAAACTATGCCCCATGAATCTCTATGACATATCCGTCAACATCATACATCACTTGTATGAAAACCAATAAACTCTCGTACTTAGTTGTTAATACTTTTCGAGTTTTCTTCCAGAGGCACCCCGAATTCTTTTATATCCGAACTTATAAATGTCTCGAATCGGGCTTCCTCGAATGTCGTCTTCAGTTTATAAGCCCTGGCTACGTAGGGACAAAGTGCACGCACAATCCAATGTTGTTTCAAATCGATTTTGGTCGATCGCTTTGCACTTTTTGACAAGTCAAAATCTCAACGAAATGTCAACCCCACAACAACATCTCGTCTTCATAATTTTCCGGAAAAAGCGTCGACTGCTGCGTATGCCTGCACACTCCAGTTCCAAACAGAACTCAGAAAGCAGGCTACGGGGTGAATTGTTCATGAAACCCGAGCATGCCATTGGAAAAGTGAAACGAATTTGGTTACTGGTAGAAGTACACTAACTCTTTACTTTCATTAACACAGTTACTGATTGCTAACTTCTTCTTTCAATACGATACCGAGTATAATACAAGCACTCTCCATCAAAGGAAGCCAGCTCCAAGAATCGGTCAAGCCTCACGAAGCCCAGATTTCAATCGTGCCTGACTGCTTGGCGATCGCCGATTCAAGAAAACGAAACAGGACGGCGTCCCTGAAAAGACTTTGAAACAAGATGTGCTATCCAAGGAGATGAGACGCATAGCTACCAAATCTTGGCATGCTACAAGTGCGAGGTGGGTGAAGTCAGTTTCCATACCTCGGTACGACTGCCTCAGGTAACAGACGGCTTGATCCAACACTTCACTGCCTTTGCAAGCTTTCCTTAAATGCTGCCTGCCAATTTGGTAGTTATATCTTTTCACGAAGAACAGTAGGTGTTGGTGGAGGCCTGTGAGAGACATGTTGATTTTAGTCGTATCGATTATTCAAGGGTAGTTGGCATTATAAACAATTGGCTGCAGGTGAGTCTGTACGGAACCGCCCGTCTTGCAGCTGTCACTTACCCTGTAAAGCTGTATCTACGCTGTTCCGAGGTCACGTACAATTTTCTCATGCTCCAAGGGATTCCTCCTTTGTGGTTCGATACTTTTTTACTGCTGTAGCGGTGCTGCATTTGAGGATCTTTTCCATTGCCGCAGAAGTAAGGAGATAAGAACAGGTGCACTGCCAGCTTGACGGCACACTCTAAATCAGAATTGGAAGGTCCAAACCCTCAGATTTCGAGGGCAATTCCCAGGGAGACGTGCAGTGCACCTGCACTTCCAACAAGGACATTGTCTTAAAATAGGTAGAAACGAATTGAGGAGCCCTTCAAGCAGATCAGCAAATATCTTCGCGAAATGTAAAAAATTTGGGGCTTTTCAGTACCAGTAATCCAGAACCAGAATTAACACGATGAATAAGGGGATGAGCAAGCTTAGTCACGCAATTGTTCGGCTGTTGGAAGACACTCTTAAATCATAGGGCTGAATTGAACTACTTTCGAATGTGCACGTTCCGTTCCGAAATAGAAGTTGCCCGAGAAGTGAGTAGGACATGAAATGACAAAGGAGATTCTTTTCCTGAAAATCTGCGTGGCTTAGACAGAAACAGGGTCCAAAATTCTCACTTCCGATGTTAATTGTGGTAATACCGATTGATTGATAACTAATATTCCACTACTGCATTGTACATCCGACCGATTCTTAACGCACAGAGTACTGGATTGTCACTTGGAGACAGGAGAGAAGCAGAGAGCTGTGTCCCAGCTGTGAAACCCATTCCACCTCTCAAATACTCGCTTCGAAACCGCTGCACAATATTCTCCAGCACACAGAAATGATAGAACCTCTTGCAATGCTGTCCGTTATATTCACTGCAAAGTCGCAGTCCCTAGTGCTAGTACTTCGGACAAGGATGGAATTGCCGGAATCAGTTTCATCTTAACTGCACGGGAACAACATATTTACTATTCATAACACGGCGTCTACTCGACTACATTGTCTGTATCGACGACAAAGAGCTGAACACTTTTCCTGTCTCCGAGCATAGCATACAGTGGTTAAACCAGTGCATTCGCCGTTGGGAAATTCAACGGGCCAGATACCTCTTTCTTCCCTACCGTTCCACGATACCTTCCTATGATCTTCATCGTGAACACGTCCGTGAACGCAGCATAGTGCCCACCATATCGAAAGCGGAACTTTTTGCCCGCACGAACACCGCGCATCTCGACCTTGAATGTAGTGCCCGACCACCGCGCCTCGTACGTGCCGGTCACATTCTTCGCGGAGAACGAGCCGCGCTCCGTGTACTTGAACCCATTGCTGCGCATCCGTAAACGAAACACTGCAGTCGTGCGAATTCGCATCGGTATACCGGAAAGTCTCCCGCCGAACGAGACGGTCTGGTTTCCCTTGGCGAAAGCACCGAAAACATTCTGGGTGTAACTGCCCTCCTGCGTGCCACGGAAGCGACCTTTGAACCCGAATGAATTCATGCTCCCCCTGTATAGTACGGCGAACTTGGCTCGCACATTTCGCTTGCTTCCTACACCTTTCACCCTGCCCCTAAAATTCGTGATGGTGCGGAACTGTTTCGACCTGCCGGAAAACAGAATGTTGAAAGGCGCCTTACTTGTGGAAAGCGCCCTAGTCAGGGTTGGTACATCTTGTTGGACGCCATCAGTCGTCAAGGAAAACGACAAGACAATGAGGGAGAAGAGGATGGTTCGTTGCATTTTCGCGAGAGCTATGAAATGTCAGAGGCGCAAGCACACGCTTTTAAAGCCAACGAACTCCGAACAGCTCGTCAATAAAGTTACATTCGACACTGTGGCAGAGCAAACGAACATTTATTCCGGCGTCAGACGAATCGAACCCACCAAGATGGACATTCGCTTCATCGAGTATCGCATCACGTAAAACAGAGTAATCTGGTTGGTTCAAGGGAGGACATTACGATTGGCAAACGAGCGAATGCGAGCGGAACGGTACTGTAGATTCACGAGGCTTCGGGGGAGGGGACGTGATTCGCGTGTTCACACGTTCACCACTGGGCACCGCACCAAATTATATGCCTTCCTCCTCCTCACTAACATTGCTCGACAGTTTCACAACCGCATCAGCGGTTAATTCATTCCGCCCCTCACCGGCGATGCCACGCGCATTCGTCGGCCTGCTCGCCATCTGCTCGAGGGTGTGAATGCGGCGAAGCAGGACCTCAGTGAACTGCTCCAACTCGTGGATGGCCAAGTCCTCGTTGCCGGTGTTAGAGTCCAACCTCAGCGGTTCGATGCTACTCCACAACTTCTCACGGGCCAAACGTCTATTCTCGCGCAAGTTCTCCTCCTGCGTGTCATCGACACTGCCCCTACTCGAATGTTTCCCCAAGGTGTACATGCTGCCATCCCTCGCCGAGGCGTCTGCGTCCCGCTTGCGCGTCTTCCCGATATCTTGCGAAACGATTTTCTTGAGCAACGCCTCCTCCGCCTCGGCCCTATCTAATTTCGAGTCATCCACGTACGTGACATTGCTATCCAGGTAATCGAGAGCGTCCAATATCGCACCACTGCGTAAGAAAGCCGGCCGCCCCAACTCCTTCACACGAGGTGGGATGGGGTTGAGCGGTCGAACGACGGACGCCTGTAACAACGACATATGGCCACAAGGAGCGGGCTCATTGGGCTTCGGTTTGGCCTTGTTCAACTTGCGCTTCGGCACGAACACACCATTCCCAACACACACCTCGTCCTCGCCCTCCTCCGGGGGCTGTATCACCCAGGTGACCATCTTGTTGGGTGCATCGACCAGACTCGTGACCGGGACGCACCTCAGGCCGGGGATGGAGCAGACAGCCTTGACGGGCGGCACGGTGTAGCGCTTGCGGGGGCACTCGTCGAACGTGTAGATGCGGGTGCGCATGGCGCTGGTGCAGAACTGCTCGCACAGGTCGACGGTGTTGCGGGGGTCGAGTTCGCGCGCCGGGTCGCACAGCACCTGCTTCGTAACGAACACGCGCACGTGCGGCGCAACGGTCAGCCCGTTCCACCCGAACAGCGCGTTGAAGGTCACGCCGCGCGTGCTCGCCACCCGCCCCGCGTCGTCGTACACCAGCAGCGTCAGCTCGACGCGCGGGCTCGGCGGGTACGTCGTCACCGCGTTGAACAGCACGTACGCCCCGGGGCGCGCGCACAGCGACACCTGGAAGTCGTTGTGCTCCAGCGCGATCGACCGCACCTTCTCGTTCCCGCACTCTGCGATGCTCAACCGCACCCGCAGCGCGTACGTCGGCGGGTGGTGCGCCGTGCGGATCGGCATCTTCTCCGGCATCATGGCGTCTTGTTGGGATTGTTGGGCGTGCTCGTCGACCGGAACAGTAGAAGGGATACATATTCGAAGCTGGTTCGCCAATTCGTTGCGCAAGGCGCAGAATAAGGCGAGAAGCCACTCAAGCGCGGCCAAGAAATGCAAACGAAGAAGCCCATTTTTGTTGACTATGTTTCACATTTCAAGTTTTTCAGTGAAGCAACCGTGGCGAAGTTCGAAGGGACCTTGAATAACTAGAGAGAGAAGATGAATATGGGAGCAAAGGGATAGTGGAAGTCCGGCACGTTACCTATTTTATCCCATGTCTCTTTTTCCTTATAAGCCGAGGTCCTTTCCGCCTTGATACGTACGTGTCGTGAACTTTGAAACGAATGCAGTGCATACTTCAAGTTCCAGAAATAAGTGTGCCGCAAACAAAAAATGCAAGGATGTCGTTCCCATTGCTGTTCAGTGATAAGAGCTCCGTCACCAGTTGCTGTGTTACAGAATCAAGAAGACGTGTTACGACAACAATATCTGGCTATGTCATCCAAGAAAATCACGCTTTCTCTGCCCGTCAGATTCGCACGCGAACGCTTCCAACGTTTGACTATATACCATAATGTTCTACTGTACCTCTTCCAAAAATCATTCCAAACATCGGCAACAGTACTTCGTCTTCTGCGTCGAACAACAGGAACGGCACAGGACAATGTTGACCGGCAACAGGAGGATTCGCTGATTCAACAACTAGTCGGTGTACTACAGGACAAGAAGCAAGAAGTGATTGAAAAATGAATAACGGCGAATGGAAGGTAAAATCCACGTCAAAAAGAGGTGGCAAAGGTTGGCATGCACGGCGAATAAGAAAGAATAAGAGTGGGCATTTAGACCGACGACACCTACGCACACGGGCAGTGAAGATAATTAAGCGAGGGCGGACCTGCTGTAGGTTCCGCGCATCATAGAAAGTAGGACGCTGTCGGCGAAGTCGCTGCGACGCAGGGCCTCCCGGATGTGTTTAGGCAGCAGTGTCTTGGAGGCGTTGGTCTTGTTGCCACGCCAGTACTCCTGGCCCATCAAGGCCAGCATGGGCAAGCGCTCGACCTCCTGCCTCAGAAGCAACAGCTGTGCATCGGTGAGCGGCACGAGGACCGCCGTGGCGATGCCGTGTCCCAGCGCAGCCAACAAATGGCGCGCGTAGCTCCACCCCACGCAGCGATACTCGCCTATGCCTGCATTGATGTCGTCGAAATGCTGCTGTATGAGGGCGGTCTGCGTCAACACGCCGATGGCCTCCCACGCGATGTGGCCCAGCGCGTACAGCGCAGGCAACGATATCTTGACCTCGTCGCGCTCGTTCAGGTCCAGCCAGCGCCGAAACATCATGAAGCGCGGCTGGTCGACGATCTTCGTCCACTGGCTGCGGCACACCCCGGTGACGAGGTTCGTCGAGCGGCACTTCACATAGTCGTTGAACGTCGGCGCCGGCATCAGCCCGCGAAACACGTGGTACGCACGCCAGGTGCAGTACTTCCATGGGTCCTGCATGTAGTGTTGCTGCCGTTCCGTGCCCGCACCCGCTCCGTTCGGGTCTTCCGCCAAGTCCGCGAGCGCGGCGATAGCCTCCCACGGCTTCAACTCGGCTCGATTCTTACAATAGTTGCGAAGTTCGTTCGCCTCCTTTCGATTACCGTACTGCTCCGCCGCGAGCCGTATCGTTTGGTTCAGTCGATACATGGCGCGCGCATCGCGCCGGATGATATGCGCGATATGTTTCACTTCCAACACGGCCGGGCCGCCGTCCGCACTAGGTCCATGTAGCGCCACCGCCTCGGCGATAACGCAGCGCACCGTAGCACGCACCGCATCTTCTACGAGTTCCAATGTATCGCGAGTACACGCACGCGTCTCCCCAAAACTGTGCATCACACACTGAATCTCTTGGCCAAACAGTCGGCGCACAACGTTCGTAGGCTTGATGTCCGCAGGGATGGGCATGTTCGCGAGCGTGAGATGAACGTTCGCCTGCTGATTTATCGTGTTGCGACTCGCGAGTTGGCGCGATGTGTTCGACCGGGTACCCGGGGATTGCGGCTCCATTCGGGTGCGCTTCGCATCGCGCTGCGACGTGGAGGAAGGGCGCGCGCGTTTCGATGGCACGGTTGGTGTAGACGGCGGCTTCGCTGCGGATGCCACAGTTGGCTTCCTCGCAAGTGGTTTCGGCTTCGGAGAGCGCGATTTCGTCGATGAGTTCTGCCCGCCACCCGCGGTGCTGTTAGCGCCCACATTGGCGCGCGTGCCCCCCGCAGTAGGCTTGCTGCCTCCCATTGTGGGCGGCTTCGCGTTGCTCATCGGTGCTGCGGTGGCGAGGTTGAAATGCGAGCAGTGGGAGTACGTAGGTGGTGGAAATGTTTGATTTATTTCCGAAATTCGGCTTCCGCTATTTGTTCCTAAAATATCCGAAACAGTTAATCACCATTGCTTCTTTTGAACCACTCCAGACCACGTGTACACATGAAGCATCGTAGATGCGGCACTGGTGAAGGATGAGCATTTAGACCACGTGTCTTTTCATGAATGGCGGCGACAGGCAACCACTACTGTACAGTATGTAACGTACCGTACATCCCGACTGAACCACAGTAGCTCATGGCTCATCCTTCGCCAAAACTGAAGCTGTACAGTACACTTGAAGAGGACGATGAGGTTGCTAGAGCGCTGCAGCAAATTTGTATTGTGCAGATTTAGTATTTGTCGCAAAACGGTCTCAATTTGATGGGCCAGTGGTACAAGCAGATTGCAACGAGAGATGGTACTAAGGCCGATTCATTGTTTTCGGGGATTTATACTTCGAGAAAGTGAAGTGACAATACGTTTACATCTACTTACAAAGCTCGGAAACATCGTGACTATCGCCAAGTTTACGTCAGTAATGGCTGACTGAATGCCTATTGTCAAATACTAAGTACTCCATACTCTGGAATAGACGAACTGTCAATGGATGTGGCGAAAAACCGAAAGTACCCGCCCCGCTTCTTCTTGTTTTCGTGAAAGCCAAGCCAATGACTACCCGATAACCTTCAATTAGCAAAACTCTGCCACTACTATTAACAGTTCTCATCATCGAGTTGGGGGTGTAAGTGATGTTCGTTATTGTTGATCAGTCATGTTTCAGGTGATTTTCGATATTTTTTGCTTGTGCATCGTTATGGAGGGAGATTTGATAATTGGAGGAGAACCTATTTGTTACACGTTCGACTCTTGTTCATCGTACAGTACATCATAAATTTATATATTAGGCAGGGCCGGAAGCAAGAGACCCCTGCAGGAAAAGTGTTAGAAGACCGGTTGGTAGGATTTAAGCAGATTGGTGCAGTCTAGATAACACGCGGAGGCGTGCGAATGGTTGAATCATGGCGGCTGTGCAGGATACTGTACAAGTGAACGGGACATAATACGTGAGACTTAAGATTGGTAGAATGCGGCATGATTCTCGAGTACTGTATACAGTACTGTACACAGGACAGCGGTGTCACAGTGTTGTAGAAATCTCGAGAATCTTAGTCCTGTACGGTACAGCCAAGTCCACTCACTACATGAAAACGCGGCTCGCAAGTACGTAATGCAAAATGTGGTGCGATCAAACGTTCTAGACCAACTCAGCAACCTTGTTGAGGGTATTACTGTCAATAAAACGGTGTGTCATGCCTCATGGAATATCGACCACGGATGGAATTAATCGGCACTATTTCGGCCGCTCAAAAGTGAGGTTCATAAGCCGTGGACGCGTTGTTAGGGAACGACTGCAATGAAATTCAAAATTTAGGTTGATGAAGACAGGAAATGCTCAGGACTTCAGCCATAGTAGCAAGTTCAACAATTCGCAGATGTTAAATTGCATTTGATTGTTCATTGTTTCTCGCCGAACTTCGCTGTATATCAGCGACAGTTTCCCTTATTAATTGACGTTGAATATATCTACAGCATTTGACCAATTCACGCACGTCTGATGATCAGACCTGGTATGCTGAAATAATTTACTGCTGCAGCTGTGTTTCGGGTTTAAATAAATTTAATGCAGAATAATCAGCAAACTCCTGAACAAACACAGGAAGACATGTCTCTACGCGAACTCTTTCGTTATATTAAGCAACGGTCTCAAACCTACCTCGTACGAGACGGGCGACAAGTGTTTGTCCGGTGTCGTCGAGGTGATGAAGTATATGGACATGCGGTGCAGTACTTGCGGAACCATGGGCTGGGAAGTTCCAATCTGAGAACGAAAGCCATGCAAGCATGTCAAGATTTGGTCGATTTGCGATTGCTGCGATGTCATGAGAATAATCAGTCTACCTCGTAAGTTGCTGGAGTTCTTTCAGTTTTGTTCCTGACTCTAACTATTTTGAAGCACTTTTCGCAATTCGAGACATTGTTTGGTCTTTTTCGTTCATGATTCGCCTCGGCATACAAACAGGCAACTTCGATCTGGTCTCCGGTGGTGAAAGTGGCGTTACTTGTTGCTTCACCTCTTTGGACCCAATTGTTGTATCGCAAGAAAATTTCTTTAGTCTTTGCTAGATCAGTTTTGCTGGCTGTGCTGTCGCTCTCCCTCTAACTTAACAGCTGGCATCAAGGCTTCATGGGTGGAACAGCACAGGCGCATGTAAAGCTGCTGACGTCGATTGCAAGCGCAATCGTCTCAGGGTCCCATATTTCGTTGAGAAACCTTAGTTCGAATCGGCAGCGCTGTGCCCTGTGACTTGCTTTTTCGTAAGTTGCATAAAATTTTCATGTATCTTGCTGGAAGTATGAGACGGGTTTCCTCGCCATCCGGATCTCACTTGCGATGTAGTGATCGAATGAACTGTTAACAATGGACAATCTTGTCTGACCTTGTAAACAAGACCACTGTACTCCGATCGACTCAATTTTATTAAATTTTTATCGTGGAGCCTTTTCGCTGCATCATCGACTTCTTGATCTTTGAAATAGGGTACGCTTGCATGACCAGTCTTGTACAACTGTTCCCGTACACCTGGTCCCTGTACTTTCCCTTTCTATTTCCTTCAAGCTCCCTAGATTTCCGTAGAATCGCTTGCAACATCTTCTAAAGGTTGCGAGCAAGATGGTAGGGACAGAGCGTTCTTGTAGTAGTAGTCGACTACGTCAGCCAGAGACTTGCCCTTCAGGGACTTCTTCACCTCGGCCAAGTCCCTCGTACCTCTGCGAAATAGATGTACAAGGATTTCCCGCTCCCGACTGCGCCAGTGTCGTCTGGTGCAGCCTATTTCGAATTGTGGGTCAATTTTCGCGTTATTCAAGTCCATAGGAGGCTCTGACTTTTGCCACGGTATAGTGACGGGATTGGGTGCCCATCTTGCTTCTTCTTGCTGACGCTTGATTCGATTTCTGATTGCAAGCGCTATACCCCTTGTTTCTTGTGGACTTGCGCCTGCCACACCATGGACGTACGCCACCAAATCGACTTCGTTTTCAAATTCCTTCACGTATTCCATCTTGCTCTTCCTAATTCTTTGGTCCTCTTGACCCTCCAGCCACGCCAAACGAAACCTGCTGTACTGCTGATGGAGACCCTTGCGTTTTGCATCTTCGTATGCCTTTCTCTTTAGACGCTGTATAGCAATACAGCTTGCAATCTCGTTTACGTTATATGGTTGGTCTTTAAATCTCTTCTCACTCATCGTCACAGCTGCAATTGACCTGAGCTGAGCAGGGAACTTGTTGAGAGTGAGATAGTACTGTACAGTACACAAGATCCGGAAATATGGTTTTCATATTCGCTTGGCAGCAGGGTTCAAACTAATTTGGAAATAATTGTACTTCTGTAAATAACTTGTTTTTTAGATCTAGAATGCAAACTTCTGCTCAACGATCGCAACCATTCGGACTAACTGTGAGGTGGTGTTGGAAACGCATTGCTGTAAACCAGTTTCGTTTGGTTTTCCTTTAAGTTCCAAGTATAGCCACGGAAACCTGCGGAGCACAAAACAATCTTTTGTCCTAGGTAGGCTGCTCTGGAATCTACAAACCCCTTTTCTTCTCCTGAAAGTGAACTCTAGTGATGCTGACAAAAAAACTGTACTATACACAGCGATGGTTTAATTGCATCAGATAGTGCATATATAGTGCTGCTAGCGTGCTTGTGCTTGAATCAACTGTAGCACACTCACATTCAATCATGATAGTTGTTTTCAGGACGCTTCGCGCTAGACGCCACAGTGTCTCATCACAAATAGCAGAGAACATGTCAAGAGGCTGTGATGTCAGCTCTTAGCATGCAAATGTCTAATCGTTAAAACGCTTGATCTATTCTTATCAGAACACCCTACACGTAACTCCACGTTTGAATACAGTTTGAAAGATATTCCAAGCATTTTAATTCCCTAAAAAGATCTGGAATGGTACAAAATGCAGCTCCAACCCGCTGTTCTTTCAGTTCATGGTTGCTGTGATTAATGCTACAACTCGAGAATGCATTCGTTCATTTTTTAGGTATCAATAGACAGGAATGGCATTTGTTCAATCTGCTGCAGTTTTTTGTATTCTTGATTTCACGTCGGAATTGATTCCCAACATTCGTTCCACCTCCTTTAAGTCGATTTGAACCTTGCTTTGTAATTTCTATTAACATAACTGACAATGATAGATCAGATCATGTGGCAGCTTTATGAACTTGCCTCGAGATATTTGTAGAAAGCACCTGGACATTGAGTCTGTCATGAATAACAATCACTACAACTACACTCGGAGCATTCATGGCGTTGCTATCGTTCATCGGTAGACTGGACAGTGAAGAGATTTCAGTGTCGAAATTATTCGCGAGAAAGGTTTGCTCGCTCAAAGTACAATGGGTTGTGAGGTGCGCAAAGAAATGCCGAGGGAATTCCGACGATGGGAAAATTCGCAGTACGGATACGTATGAAGGATATCAACATCGAAAGAGTGTTCACAACCCGTCCTAGAGGTGCAGAAGAAACGAATACGTTTCAAAATCCTGATGATCGTTTCATGAGCTGAAGTACGATGCAGGTGGTGACCTTCATACAGGACTAGAATCCACCTACAGTTCTACATGTACTCTATTTCATAGAGATTACTGCTCTTCATAAGAACAGTGAACATTCCGGCCCTCCTTGATCAATTTTCGATCGGTGTATTAATCATTCACTAGGCACAACTTGTATTCAATGATGTACCTGTATTGATATCTTGTTTTTTATCTACTCAATGGTATTCATCCAATAATGTTAAATATCACGTCATCAATCGAAAACTTGAAGTGTTTTACATCGACTAAAGCGATAACTTCGACAGCGCTGACTGCCAAGATGAAGCAACAGCTTTGCTGAGAAATTGCATTTCAGTGTTAATAATTTATTTATTTTCATCGTTTCTGGAAGGATAGCAACTCGAAAACGGTGCTGCCGCACCGAAAAAGCAATGTATTAAAAACTGGCCTACAAAAATCACTGCAGCAGTGTAGTATATAAATCACACACCTCCGGAATACTCCCAACATCAAACACAAGAAATAAAATGGCTCACCTCCAACTCGTCATCACTGTGCTCCTCGTCACAGTCGCCACAACGTTTGCCACCCCGGTTCGGATCGGCGCTCTCAGCACATTGTTCCATCAAGTGTCGGGTACTGTTTTCGCTATCGATAACCGTACGTTCGAGATTCAGAACATGGTGTACGACGGACTGGGCCCTGCAACATTCTTCGTAGCAGGCAACGGCCCGGTGTCGTCGAACAACTTCCGCCTCCGTGTGCTCCCCGCTTGTAGCGGAAATATTCTTCCGGCGTTTAAGGGTGATAACGTTCGCATGGGACTACCTGCAGGTAAGACTCTAGCTGACGTTGACTTCATCTCAGTTTGGCGAGAATCATTTGCGGTCAGTTTCGGTGACGTGGTAGTGAATCCGGCGGAGAAGGCTTTGGTTATCCCAGAAACAAGTGGTAGCGTGTGTCCAAACTAAGGAATTACCCTCGTTCTCCACGAAATGTCTGCTACGTTTTGTTCATTAAGGTGATTGTATCCATATCTGTGCTACTCGATGTTAATTACTTCGAGAGCTGCCCATACAAGTAAAATCTTCGCTGTTTTACTCAATGGGAGTCCAGTTCACACTTTCAAAAGTATGCAAGACAAAATATTTTAAATTTTGAGGGATTGCTTCTATTCCATCGGATGCTCCTCTCCGACGAAAGTGAATCCGAAGACGCGATTCCCTCATTTTAGACACT
>JAAUYH010040656.1_pt1 | contig 21559 bp, 21 predicted proteins | sample 7278061 | NCBI WGS metagenome assembly JAAUYH01 (sample SAMN14350203, study PRJNA611818) | marine sediment metagenome | isolation source: surface marine sediment (0.6m) | place: French Polynesia: Moorea | collected 2018-08 | reverse complement strand
GTTCGCCGAAACGCTCCGTCGCGAGAATCGCACGCTGAAACGAGCGTTGACGGACCCGCGCATCCTCAGTGGCATCGGCAACGCCTATTCCGACGAGATCCTGCACGCAGCGGGCTTGTCGCCGGTACAGCTCACGTCGCGCCTCGACGACAGCGCGGTGCAGAGGCTGTTCGAGGCGACGCAGGCAGTGCTCGGAACCTGGCGCGACAGGCTCGTCGCCGAGGCGCGTGAGTCGTTTCCGCAGAAGGTCACGGCGTTTCGTCCGGAAATGGGAGTGCACGGACGCTACGGGCAGCCCTGCCCCACGTGCAACACACCGGTGCAGCGAATTCGTTATGCCGGCAACGAAACAAATTACTGCCCCTCCTGCCAGACGGGCGGGAAGGTGCTGGCCGATCGCTCGTTGTCGCGATTGCTCAAGAAAGACTGGCCGAGGACTGTCGAAGAACTGGAGAAACTGACGGCGAAGGACCGGTAACCAGGCATTCGGCCTGTCGCCCGATCGCCATCCAGCGATCCCAGATGTCACGCCGCTCTATCCTCAGATCCCCGAGCATCTGCCGGTGGTCAATCACTACTGTAATAGCGGCAGCCCACATGACGCCGCGCCAGGTTACGACGAACAAGCGCCTGCGCCAGCCGCTCTGCGTCTGCGTGCGCAGAAAATCGCAGTGAAAGTGCAGGTGTGAACGCTCGTCGTCGACAAGTTCCCTCAGCCATTTTCGCATCGGCCCCGGCGGCAGGCGCTCGGCCAGCGCCGAGTAGTAGCAGATTCCTACGACTTCGGCCGCGAGCAGGACGAGGACTTTGAGGCGCAGCCCGACAAGGCGTCGCCCGAAGACGAACAAGCGCGCAGTCCAGTTCTTCGATATCAGCTCGCCGTGCATCAGGCGCACGCACATCGCGAGGATATTGGCGTGGCGATGTTCTTCCCTGACGAACATGTCCAGCGCGTCCACGTAGTCTTTGTCGATGGTATCCAGCGCGCTGCTTCTGGCCTGCTCGACGATGGTGCCACCGCCCGACTCGCCGAGCTGAAACACCGCGAGTGACCTCGCGACGGAGCGAGGCAGCATCGCGTAGTCGACACGCGGATCGAGACGCGGCAGCGCCCTGTCCTTGCGTAGCTCGAAGAAATTCCGCCAGCGGGCCCACGAGACGCGTGCAGGATTCGTTTGTTGTGCCATTTGAATGTTCACCGTAGTTTCCGACTTCGCCATTATTGATAGCGAGAAAGACTGGCGAATCACTGCACGTAAAATGACGAAAAGTGGCAGGCCCAAAAAAAACCGCCGCGGCCATCGGCCGCGGCGGCTGCTCTTCACGCACCGTCTGGTTTCGCTAGTCGTTCAGAGCAATTTCCTGCTTTTCTTCCGAAAAGCTCTCCATCCACTTCGTCAGGCGCAGCTTCAAGGGGACGCCGTGACGATCCAGGACGGAACCAAGTGCGATCGCACAGGCACCGAAAATCGCCAGATCGATCCAGCTCGACGCCACGACGAGCTTGACGATTTCCTCGAATCCGAACACGCCGCCTGCGAGGACCGTGAACGAACCGGCCACGGTCGCCGTACGACTCCTGAACGCCATGCCGGCGAGCATCAGGGTCGCACCGGCAAGCAGCGCCAGCAGTGCCGTCCAGCCACTCGGCTCGAGCGATACGCTGAGGATGAAGCTCAGGCTGACGAACAGGCTCGTCGTCGAGGCTGCTGTGCCTTTCAGGAACCGGCTGTCGGTTCGGCGCAGCACATCCATCGCCAACATCGCGTAACTCACCGAGAACAGCGGCGCGAGCAATGCGTAAGCGATCGACGGGGCAAATGCGTTGGTGATCGAGGTCGCGACGACGAGCGCGATCAGCAGCGACAACGCCTCGAGTGCCTGCGCCATTCGCGGCGCACGTCCCGGGAACAGCGATGCCTGCCGCATGGCCATGAAGACGGCCAGCGAGAGCATGGCGACCATCAGGCTGTCTACCTGGTAGAAGTACATGCTGCGGAACAGGATGATGCCGATCGGGATGAACAGCGTCGTCAGCGCGAACTTGCCTTCGCCGGTGTTGAGCGCACGATCCCTGCCGACCTGTCGGCCGATGACGTAAAGCGCATACACCGTGCCGATCAGCGCAATCGTACCGGCGGCCATCGAACTTCGAATCGGCAGCAACAACAACGCGTTCAACGCGATGAAGTGCAAAGACAGGGTCTTCGCCGAGTGCCTTGCCATAATGGCAAAACAGAACAGCGTGACCGGCACCAGTACGAGCATGGCACCGCCCAGCGTTATGCCGATGTTGGCAACGTCCTCGATGCGCCATTCGGCGTAACCGGGATAGGTCGTCAGCCCGCCGTCCCACTGGAACACCGAATACAGCAATGCGCCCAGGATCGTGAAATTGGCAGGCACGGAGACGAGCGCGAGGCCGAAGAAGATTCTCGCGCCCCTGGTTTCCTTGAGACCATGGCTCAGCGCAAATCCGCCGGCGGCGAGAAGACCCGTCTGCGCCAGCAACAACAGGTAGCGGCTGATGTCGTTACCGTCGTTCCACCCTTGCAGCAGGAACAGTGACATCGACGCCAGCAGCACGGTGGCGCCGAGAATGCGCAGCGCTTCGGACAGCGTCGCGAAGTTACGGATCGACTCCATGACGCCCTCGACGCTTATGCGCTCGTCGCGATGCTGGAATTCGACCTGGGCATTCATGACGAATCCTCCTTGTCTTCATTCAACAGCGCATGCAGCTCGGTGCGGAGCTCCTCTGCGTCCTCCTCGGCGAGAAACTCGGTGTCGAGCGGATCGGATACCGCGTTCGCACCCAGCATGATCTCCGTCTCGCCGAGGTTGATCTCCCAGCGATCGAACGTGTCCTCGATCTCGCCGTAGGAAACGCCCTCGATCTTGTTGATCGTGCGCATGGCATCGGCCACGGATTGCCGCGAGCGCATCATGTTGCGCTGGTGCGATACCTCGCCGATGCGAGCTTCGATCTTCTGGACTTGCTCGGCGATACGCGCCTCGAGCTCGTCGTGCTTTGCGATCGACTCGCGCAGGTTCTCGACCTGCTTCTGGCATTCGCGCCGGCGACGGAGGCATTCGAGCGCTTTCTTCTCGTCATCCTTCGCCACCAGTTTGGCGCGGTCGCCCCAGCGCGTAACGTTGAGCTTAAGCTCCTTGTAACGCGTCTTGAGACTGTTGCCATCCTTGCGGACACGCTCGAGGCGCACGCGCGAGCGCGCGGCAGCCTGTCGCGTGTCGCGCAAGGCGGCATTCACGATGGCGTCGTGGTTTTCGACCTTGCTCACGGCGCGGTCGACCGTCGACGTAATGCTTGTAGAGATTCTGCGTATAAGACTCATGACAACTCCTTTGCGAACAGTCAGTGCAGGGTCCACACTACTCGTAGTATTAAACTATGCAACTACTTTCGAAAAAGTCAGATATCACGGACTAAAGGTATTAAAAAGTGATACTATTGTGGTCATTATGACAACCTCGACACGCATCATCGATACCGTGAAGCGCGAGCTGAAAGCGCGTGGACTGACGTATCGCGAGCTCGCCGGCAGCCTCGATCTTTCGGAATCGGCCGTAAAACACATGTTCTCGACGGGTAATTTCTCGCTGCGCCGACTCGACGAGATCTGCGACGTACTGGAGCTCGGCATTGCCGATCTCGTCAGCATCAGCGAGGCGCAGGAGCCCAAGATCGAACAGCTCCCGGCAGAACACGAAGAGGAGATCGTTTCCGATCCGCGCCTGCTGCTGCTCGCCTACTGCCTTGTGAATTACTGGACCTTCGACGAAATCGTGGCCCGCTACGACATCTCGCCCGAGCAGGGGCTTCGTTACCTGCGACGCCTGGATCGCATGAAAGTCATCGAATTACTGCCCGGCGATCGCGTTCGCTTGCTCGTCGCCAACAATTTCACCTGGCGCAAGAATGGCGCCATCGAACGCTTCTTTCGTCGCAACGTTCAGAACGAGTTTTTCAGTCATGACTTCAGTGACGAGAGCTCGATACGCATCGTCAAGAACGGCATGCTCACGCGCAAGAACCAGGTGCAGCTCATGGAACGCCTGAAATCGATCGGCGAGCTGTTCGACGATGCCACCTGGGACGACCGCAAAGTTCCGGCCGAGGAGCGCCTGGGCACCACGATGGTGCTCGCAATCCGTCACTGGTTTTTCGAGGGCTTTCGCGACCTCGAGCGCTAGTCCCGGATGGCCTGCTCGATGTGCGCTGCGATGTCCCGGCTGAACTCGCCAATCACGGCGTTCAGTGCGACGACGACGGCACCCGTATCGGACGGGTCGGTCGCCCGGGCGACGTAACGTGCCCTTTGCGGCGGCGTGACCACCGTGCGGTCCGCAGCTGCGATGCCCCACTGCACGACCAGCACCGCCTCGCCTGACGCGTCGGCATCGAATTGAACGACGTCCCCGTACACGCGGAACTCGGGCTGCGCCATCGTGTGATACGGGTACGAGACCACGATCACGTCGTCCACGAGACTCTCCACGTTGGCGGCAACGATACGGTGAATCGACTCGTCGACGGGCTCGGCCCAGCGACGGAAATCGTTGATGATGATCTCGGCATTCGTGCCACGGGTTACGATCTGCGGCCGCGCCAGGTAACCGGGCAGGTCCAGCGGTCCCAGCCCCACGATGTGTCGCTGCCCGGTACTGCTGGTCGAGCCGTAGTCGATCGGCTCGAGGTTGAAGTACCTGACGGGTGCCGACGTTCCGCAACCGGAAAGCATCAGCACAATGGCAGTTACGGCGGTGTAACGGAGGATTCCTGGCATCGTCATTCCTGTCGTCCCCGAAGCAGCGATTCGGGATTACGCTCGATGAAATCGAAGAAGTTGTTGATGGCGCGCGCAGCCCGCTCAATCTCCTCGAGCGTCGTGATGAGCTGATTCGCCTGGGCCGAATCGCCACGCAGCTGCAGCTTGGCTGCCTGCAGTGCTTCTTCCGCCTCGCTCAGCGCACTGTCCAGCTTCGCCATTGCCGGCCTTATGTCGTCGCGAATCGAGCCGACCTCGCCCTTTGCTTCCTGGAACATGCTGCTGGCGTCGTCGATAGCGCCGCGCAGCTCGGCCAGGGTTCGCTGCAGATCGGCGGCGAGGTTCTGCGCGTCCGGGCTGTTGACGAAGCGATTGACCCCCGACAGCGATTCGCGGATGTCCGGCGAGTTTACGAGCTCATCCATGCCCGTGAGGATATTCTCGAGGCTGCCGCCTATGACACTCAGGTCGAAGTCCGTGCGTACCTCCGACAGCCAGCCCTGGATGTTCGCCAGCAGTTGCGCAACGCTCGAGGGAATCGTCGGTATTTCGGGGTGCGGTGGGTCGACGCCGCGAAGGATTGCCTCGGTTTCAGGCCGCATGGACAGGTTGACGAGCAGCTGTCCCGTCACGATCGCTTCGATCTCGAGCTGCGCACGCAGTCCCGCCTCGTTGATGAGCCTGTCGTTGTCGACGGCCTGCGCCATCCCCGCCGCGAGCACGGCGCCCTCGCGCGTAATTATGAAGTTGTCGGGGAGAATCTCCAGCGTGACCCGCGTCGTCGAGTCGTAATCGGTTTCGTCGACGAGCAGGGCGATTTCGGATACGTAACCGATGCGTACTCCGTTCATCAACACGTTACTGCCGACGCGAAGCCCCTTGGTCGACTCCTCGAAATACGCCACGTAGACGTTGCGTGCGACGAACAGCTCGGTGCCGCCAAAGATGGCGACGGCGCCCGAGATCAGCACGACGGCGCCGACGACGAAGGCACCAATGATCGTTGGGTTGGCTTTGCTACTCATGCGGCAACTCCTGGTGCATCCCCTCGCAGCAGGAAGTTCCGGACGCGTACGTCCGGGTGATGATCACGCAACTCGGTCGGATTTCCGGTCGCAAGCTGGGTCTTCGCGTCGGCATCGAGGAATATCGAATTGTTGCCGATGGCGAAGATGCTGGCCAGCTCGTGCGTTACGACGACCACGGTCGTACCGAGACTATCGCGCAGCTCGAGTATGAGTTCGTCGAGCAGCTTCGCGGAGATCGGGTCCAGCCCGGCAGACGGTTCGTCGAAGAACAGGATCTCCGGATCGAGCGCCATCGCGCGCGCCAGCCCTGCCCGCTTCTTCATGCCTCCCGAGATTTCGTTCGGATAGTAGTCTCCGAAACCCGCAAGCCCGACGAGCATGAGCTTGTATTCGGCGACCTCACGAATCTCGCGTTTGTCGAGGTCCGTGTACTGCTTCAGCGCGAGCCCGATGTTTTCGGCGAGCGTCATGGAACTCCAGAGGGCGCCCGACTGGAACAGCGTACCGAACCTGCGTTTGGCGGTTTCCTGCTCGTGTTTTTCGGAATGCCAGAACGGCTTGCCGTCGTAGAAGACCTCGCCGCTTGCCGGTGGTTTCAGACCGATCATCGTCTTGAGCAGCGTGCTCTTGCCGCAGCCGGAGCCACCCATGATGATGAATACGTCACCGACGTTGACGTCGAAGGACAGGTCTCGCTGCACGACGAAATCGCCGTAGGCCAACGTGATATCGCGAGCGACGATCTTTGCCTGAGAGTCCCCCATGTCAGATCCCGAGGTTGATGTAGATCACCGTGAGCAACGACGCGCTCACGACGATAAGTACGATGCCGGCAACGACGGCTCTGGTCGTGCTCTGGCCGACCGCCATCGCACTGTTGCCGCAGGACATGCCCTGCTTGCATCCGGCCAGAGCGACGAGGCTGCCATAGACCACGCTTTTGAACAAACCGCCCAGCAGATCGCTCAGGTCGACCGACTCGATCGTCTGCGCGACATACTGCACCAGGCTTATATCCAGCATGACGATGCCGACCGCTGCGCCACCGACGATGCCCATGAGGCTGGCATACGCCACGAGCAGCGGCATCATGACGACCAGAGCGATTACGCGCGGCGTCACGAGGAAATCGACTGGATTGATGCCGAGCGTCGTCAAGGCATCGACCTCCTCGTTGACCTTCATCGTGCCAATCTCCGCCGCATAGGCGGCACCGGTGCGGCCGGCCAGGATGATCGCTGTCATGATCGGCGCCATCTCACGCACCATGGCGACCGCGACCAGATTCGCCGTGTAGATGCCCGCGCCGAAGGCTTCGAGCTGCATGACACCTACGAACGCGAAGATCATACCGATGAGCAGGCTGATCAGGCTGACGATGGGCAGCGCCGACGCACCAGCTGCCTGGATGTATTTCGTCAGGTCGGAGCCGAGATACGACGCTCTGCCCGTCGCAAAACGCAGGAACGAAAGGGTTACGTTGCCGGCGAACGTGAGCAGCTGCCTCGTGCCGGCGGCAATCTCGAGCACCTCTTCGCCGACTTCTTCGAGGAACGGTTTGTGGGAGAGACTGCGACGCGCGCCCGCGCGCTCTTTGACGGCGAACGCCAGCTCGACCAGCTTGCGCGCTCCCTCCGGCAAGCCGCTGTCATCGACCGCGATGCCAGCGCTCTCGGCCTTGCGGTGAATAGCGACCAGCGCAGTGACCAGGCCCGTATCCCAGGCGCCGAGTTCGCCAGTATCAAACCGGAGCTCCGAAGGTCCCGGTTGCCGGCCGAGCTGCGGGCCGAACTCGTCCACGTCGGGAAGATCCGTGCCGAGCAGCCAGTCGCCGGCCACGGTAACGAGTAGCGAGTTTGCATCGCGATCATCGATGGCCAGCCTGGCGCTAGCCATCAGACGAGCCAGGGTCAGTCATTCTCAGGCGATATATTCGATCGTGCAATCGCCGAATGTTACGACATCGCCGTCCTCAAGTGTGTAATCGCGGAACGATTTGCCATTGACGAAGGAGCCATTGCGGCTCCCCAGGTCGAGAACCTTGAGGCCGTACGAGGACTTGACGATCAGGGCCTGGTGGCGGCTTACGAAGCGGCTCGGCAGTCGAATGTCACAGAGCTTGTCACGCCCGATGAGGATGCGACCGCGGTCCACGGCTCGCTTCAGTATCAGCTCGCCGTCCATGCGTGCAACGAGTTGCTCACCGACGACGGTTTCGCTGGTGGCGCTGCCCAGATTCTTGATCAACTTGTCGACGTGTTCCACCACCTCGATGGTGATCGTGTCGGCATGATCGTGCGCCACCATCTCGAGGCACTTGGAGCACAGCGTCTCGACCGCGTCGGGAATGCCCTCGCTGAGCTCGTGTACACGCGAAAGCGCCTGAAATTCGAAGACCTCCCCGATCTCGAACTCGCCCGTGGATTCGACCCGCCGTCGGACGTACTCGCGGGTTTCGGCCTCGCTCAACGGTGCAACCGTGAGGCGCGTTCGGGCGATCGCGTCGATCGCGGCCAGTGGTGGCTTTTCGAACAGCTCCAGCAGGCTCTTGCGTCCGCCGAGAATCACCATGAGTCCGCTCTTCTGGCTTCGTTCCAGATCCACGATTCGACGTATGTTGTCGAGGACCCACCAGCCGTTTTCCTGGGTCTCCTCAAAAGCGATGACCGTTCGGCGACCCTTGCGTTTCTGGAATGCCAGGAACATCCCTAGGATGGCCTTGAGGTCCGACAAGCTCACGTCCTTCGGATTGAAGCCGATGCCATCGACGATCTCGCGCATGTTGGCGATCGCATCGAGGCAGGGGTCCGCCAGGCACACGGTGTCTGCGGTGTCGCCGAGACCTTCGATGAACTGGCCGATCACCTCGTCGATGTCGGACTTGCTGTCGCTGGTCAGAACGGCCAGCGGCTCGCCGCGCTCGAACGCATTGTTCAGGCGTGCCAGCGTCGTCTTGTGGCGCTCGCCGAGCGAAGGCCGGGATGGCTCATTATTGTTAACCCAGGCTACGGGCCTGGCGCGGGTTGCGGTCTGATGACTCATCGTTGTCACCTCGATGGCCTTTTCCTGCTGCGACCAGGAAGGCTCTTGTTCTCGCGAAATCGCTTGGCGCCAGTGTATGCGATAAATCACGGCATGTGAAGTACTACCGCAGGAAGGGAACTTAACTTATTGATTCGAATGAATATTAGCAATTACTGTATTCCTGTAGCCTCCAGAGCGGCCTGCAGCTGCTCCCACCGCTGTTCCAGGGTGCCGGTGTAACCAATTGAGACACGGACGAGCCCCGGAGAGATACCGGCGGCCTCCTTGTCGTCGTCCGTCATCTCGCTGGACGTGCTCGATCCGGAGCACGACATCAGCGTGTCGAAGTACCCGAGACTCACAGCCATGTAGCCGAAGCGCTGCTCGTTCTGCAGGTTGTCCATCAGGGCATTGGCGGCCTGTTCGCTGCCCAGGTCGATCGTAAACACGCCGCCGTAGCCGTACTCGGGGCAATGCAGTTCGGTGAACAGTTCGTGATCGGGGTGGTCCTTCAGTCCCGGGTAGCAGACATCGAGACCGCGTTCGGCGAGCCGGGTTGCCAGGGCCAGCGCGCGCTCGCCGTGCGCCGTCATTCGCAACGGCAGGTGCGGCAGGCGCAGGCTGATCGCCGCGGCAACGTGCGGGTCCATGGTCGGCCCCAGGAGCATCAGCGGGCCGGTGTGGAGGTCCATCAGCGACTCGACGAAATCGGTGCTGCCGCAGATCGCGCCGGCAATGATGTCCGATGCGCCGCTGATGAATTTCGTGATGCTGTGGACGACAACGTCCGCGCCAAGCGCCGCCGGGCTCAATATCAGCGGCGCGAACGTATTGTCGACGACGAGCTGCGCGCCCTTCTCGTGCACGATAGCGGCGAGCTCCGGGATGTTGGAGAGGCGCAGCGTCGGGTTGGCGACGCTCTCCGTGAACACGAAGCGGGTTTTGTCGGTAATCGCGGCGGCGACGGCGTCGAGATCCGTAATGTCGACGAAGCGCGTGCGGATGCCGCATTTGTTCGGCAGGAAATCGTGAAACAGCGCGTAAGTACCACCGTAGACGGTGTTCGAGGCGACGATCTCGTCGCCTGCATCGCACAGGCAAAGCGCGACGGCAGAAATCGCACCCATGCCGCTGGCAGCGCAATAGGCGGCCTCGGTACCGGCGAGCGCGGCCATCTGCCGGCCCAGGTTGTAAACGGTCGGGTTGAAGTGTCGCCCGTAGAGATAGCAGCCCTTGTCCGGGCCCGCACGGCCCAGGAAGAGGTCGGGCATCGTTGCGGGATCCAGCACAGTAAACGTCGTGCTGGCCTCTATGGACATGTTGACGCCGCCGTGTTCGCCAAACTCGTGGCGCAGATGCGCAAGATCCTTGATCGGGTCGCGACCGCTCATGAGTGCCTCCTTTGGCACCGCGACATGCGGTACCAAGCCCATTTTCCGGAATGACAAAAGGCTCCGCCATAGGCAAAATCCGATGCCTTCGACACGAGGAATCACGACTATGACGCGTTTCAGGATCGTTGCAGCCGCAGCGTTGCTTACCACGCTCGCCGCGTGTGGCGGGGAAGCCCCGGAGACAGCCGCGGAGGCGGACGACGACGCGATCCCCGAAATCGCCGTCACCGACGCCGAGCTCGCCGGCAATCCGTTTCTCGAGGAGTGGGACACGCCGTTCGGCGTGCCGCCGTTTGCCGAGATCCGTGACGAGCACTTCATGCCCGCCGTCAAGAAAGGCATCCTCGAGCAGCGTGCCGACATCGAGGCGATCATCAAGAACCCGGACGAGCCCACGTTCGTCAACACGATCCTGGCGCTGGAAACGGCGGGACCGTTGCTGACAAAGGTCATCCGCGTGTTCTCGCCGCTGACGGGCACCGAGCTCAATGACAACCTGAAGCAGCTGCAGACCGAGATCTGGCCTATGGTCTCTCGCGAGAACGACGCCATTACACTCAACGACGAGCTGTTCCAGCGCGTCCTCGCTGTCTATCGCAAACGGGATGCGCTCGATCTTGGCGAGCAGGAAGCCCGCCTGCTCGAGCTGACGCATCGCAACTTCGTCCGTTCGGGCGCCGCGCTCGATGCGGACACCAAGGCGCAGGTCGCAGAAATCAACGCGGAACTGGCTGAGCTGCAGACCAGGTTCGGACAAAATCTGCTGGCCGAGACCAAGGCATTCACCATCGAGATTACCGACGAAGCGGATCTCGCGGGGCTCAGCGACGATTTTCGAACGACCATCTGGGACGAGGACAAGGGTGCCTGGGTCGTCGGGCTGAACCGTTCCGTCTACGAGACGTTCATGACCCAGTCTGAGAATCGCGAGCTCCGGGAGAAGCTGTTCAACGGGTATCGTCTGCGCGCGTCACGGGGCGAGCACGACAACGGCCCCGTCCTGATTCGGACCGCCCAGCTGCGCGCCAAGCGCGCCGAGCTCATGGGCTACGAGTCGCACGCGCACTACCAGCTCGAGACCCGGATGGCGAAAACCCCGCTTGCGGCGGAGGAGTTCCTGCTGAAAGTCTGGCGTCCCGGCCTCGAGCGCGCCAGGGAAGAACGCGCCGAGATGCAGGCGTTGATCGGCGACGAATTCGAGTTCGCCGCACACGATTGGTGGCATTACTCGGAGCAGGTGCGGAAACAGAAATTCGCGCTGGACGAGAGCGAACTCAAACCCTACTTCGAACTGAGCCGCGTGCGTGAGGGCGCGTTCACGATGGCCAACAAGCTGTTTGGCACTACGTTCACGCCGATCGACGTACCGTTATGGAATGACGTCGTGCAGGCATATGAGGTGCGGGACGCCGACGGTAGCCACCTCGGCGTGTTCATGGTCGACATGTATGCGCGCGATTCCAAGCGCGGCGGCGCCTGGATGAACAGCTACCGTATAGCGTCCAATATCGACGGTGAACGCATCCGCCCGATCATAACGAACAACATGAACCTGTCGAGACCGCCGGAGGGCGAGCCGACGCTTTTGCGCTTCTCGGAAGTCGAAACCTTATTCCACGAATTCGGCCATGGCTTGCACGGATTGCACACGCAGATCGACTACTCGTCGTTTGCGGGCACGTCGGGAAGCCCGCGCGACTACGTGGAGTTTCCTGCGCAGATCCTCGAGCACTGGACATCGGAACCTGAGATGCTCGAAATGTATGCGCGGCACTACGAGACCGGCGAGGTAATCCCGGCAGAACTGGTTGAGCGCCTGCTGGCGGCGTCGAATCATAACCAGGGTTTCAAGACGACGGAGTACATCGCCGCATCGCTGCTCGATCTTCGCTGGCACATCCTGAGCTCGGCCGAAGCTGCCGGGATCACCGACGCGTACGCCTTCGAGCGTGACGTGCTCGAAGGCTACGGCATTATTGACGAAATCGAGCCCCGCTATCGCTCGCAGTATTTCAGCCACACATTCTCGGGTGGTTATTCGGCGGGTTACTACGCCTATCTGTGGTCGGAGATTCTCGATTCGGACGGCTTCAATGCCTTCAAGGAGGCCGAGAACATCTTCGACCCCGAGACGGCCGCAAGGCTCAAGCAATGGGTGTACGAGTCCGGGGGCTTGCGCGAGGCGGATGAACTGTACCGCAACTTCCGCGGTGCTGACCCGAGCATCGAACCGTTGCTCGAAGGTCGCGGCTTTACGGTGCAGTCAACCGTTAACTAGTCGAGTAACGGTCCACCAGAGACCGACGAAACCGATGAGGCCCGAAGCCGGCAGCACGACGAAACGTCGATACGCTGTCGGCTTTTCTTTCGCTTCCAGGCGTCGCCGAATATGCAGTGCCACCACGAATGCCAGGCATATCACACTCAGTTGGCCGATCTCGACGCCGACGTTGAAGCCAATGAGGGCACTCCAGAACTGACCGGGCGGCAAACCCAGTTCGCCGAAAAAGCCGGCGAAGCCGAGACCGTGCAGCAGGCCGAACAGGAACACGACCGCCGGCCTCCATTTCGGCATGTCGTCGAGCACCAGGTTCTCGATAGCGACGAAGGCAATCGTTGCGGCGATCAGCGGTTCGACGATGGCCGGCGATGGCGATATGACGCCGGCCGCCGCGAGACCGAGCGTCGCCGTGTGCGCCACGGTGAACGTGGATATCTGTATTACCAGCGCCCGCAGCCGGGTCGACGACAGGAATAAGGCCAGTACGAACAGGATATGGTCGAGACCTGCCGGCAGGATGTGGCGGATTCCGATCGTGACGTACAGTCCGACCGTCGACCACACGCCGCGAACATTTCCCTGCGCGTCCAGGATCGGCGCAAGCTGTTCTGCGGTCGCATCGGGGTTGTCCAGCGCCGCCAGCGCGGCACACAGTTCAGGATCGAGGCTGCCCTCGCCCGGTACACAGAATTCGTCTTCCGGATGCGCGAAGACCGCTGGGGCCAGCAGGCCTGCGGCGGTCATCAGAATGGCCGTCAGCGCGAGGTTTCGTATCGACAATCGTTGCTGGCGATCGAACTGCATTACGCAGTTTTTCGGATTGATATGTGGTGCCTCCAGCCCAATAAATTACATGATAAAGGCAAACCTGGCGAAAGCCAGCGACGCAAAACCACGGGTCCTCGCTTCCTCCGAGAAGCCACCGACGACTCCCCGAAGGACCCAGGACAGCCGGGCTGCCACTTTCAAAATAGCCAGAATGACCGTGCGGCATTTCGACCGCACGTTGCGAGGTGTCCAATGAGACAGATTCACATACGCAAGATACGCGTGAGCGGTATGTTGCTCGCCGTCCTGGGCTTTGCTTCGACGGCCCTCGCGGCCGGAGGAGACTACGTCTGGGGCAATCCCGAGGCGACAACGGTGGCGCATGAGAATGGCAAAGTTTTCACTGCCGGCCTCGTTTTTGAAGACGAGGTTCCGCTTGTGATACGCGCCAACAAAGCTCGAAGCGGCGATTTTCTGTGGGAACACAGGGTGACCGGATTCGACTACATCGATCCGAACCAGGTCAGCGCGAGCGGACGAAAGGTCGTAGTAGCCGGTATCGCCGATGTCGCAGAAGGCGAGGAAGAGGAGTATGACTGGTTCGTTATGGCGCTCGATGCACGTACGGGCGAGAGACTCTGGTTTACGACAGTACCCCATCCCGAATTCGGCGTCGCAAACAGCGTCGCAATCGTCGGCGGTTACGTCGTGGCTACGGGAACCGAAATCGTGTTTTCCGAGGACTTAATCGGGACTTTTTACACGCGCGGATTCGACCTGAAGACCGGCGAAGTGGTCTGGACGGATTACGATGGGCGAAAAGGCCAGTCCTTCGGCGACAAGGTCGTTGCCGTCGCGGGCGACGATGACGATGACTCCTATGATGCTTGGGACGACCGGTCTGACGACAGCGAGGACCACGACGGGTACATTGCGATCGCATACGGCATGATCGCCAATGCCCTCAACGAGAGTGACAAGCTGATTCGCGCATTCGATCCGGCGACCGGTACCGTTATCTGGGAGGAGACGGTCGACACCGGTGGGGCGGAAGGCGGTATTGATGCATTCGCCGTGGACAAAGGCGTCGCGTACTTCGCATTTGCCAGCACTGACGGAAACGGCGGCGGAACCTGGCAGGTAGAAGCGCGGGATGCACGGACCGGTGCGTACCTCTGGACGACGGTGAACGATTGGCAGGGCGAAGTCTTCGGCCTCGCCGCAGGCGGCCGCCGTGTCGTCGTGACCGTCAGCGGTGGCATGCAGGCCTTCGATTCCAGGACCGGCGATTTTCGCTGGGATTACTGGCCTGACGGACAGGTTATGCTGATTACTCCGGTCATTACTCAGGGACTTGCAGTTGCCTCAGGGATCGACTGGAGCACGTTCGCCAATGACGTGACCGCAGTCAGAGTGGGTAACGGTGACTTCGCCTGGAGCAACAGCGACGTGATCGCATACCATCCGTGGTATGCCTACTTCAATGTCGGCGATTCGATTGCCGCGGGTAACGGATTGGTCATTATTGCTGCCTTCGTGGAAACCTATGCACTGAAGGTGCGCGGGCGTAAATACGAAGACGATTAACCGATTATTGCGGAGCGAAACCGGAAACCTCGCCATCCTGGCGAGGTTTCTTTTGATCAGGCCAACCAGCCGAATACACCGCCGGTGAGCAAGGCGTAAATCAGTGCGTCGAGAAACGTCTTGCCCGTCATTGACCACGGCCGGCCGAACCAGATGCTCTCCTGGATGTACGCGACGCCATAGGCGATAAACGCCGTCGTTCCGGCAACGCGGAAGACCTCGAGGTAGCCGGCATTGACCGCAACCGTGCGACTGACCATGTAGGCGCACAATACGGCGACCAGCAGGTTGTAACCGAAGTTGATCGCAAGTTTCGAACCCATCGTCTGCTTGCCGGATGGCAGGACGGTAACGAATGCGACAGGCCCCTCCTCGAACTTGGCGATAATCTCCGGGTTGGCCGCATCCTCGTTACTCATCGCGAAAGGTACGGGGTAAACACCAGGCTCGTTGCCCTTGAGCGCGGCTCGAACGGCTTCTTCGTCGCCAACCCGCCGCCAGTTGGCCTTGTGCCACGGCATCACCATCCAGATGACGGCACCGGCAATAAAGATAACGATCGCGGTTACCAGGATCGGCAGCCACAGTGCTGCGATAGTCATGTTGTACCCCCTTTTGTTTTTGCTTAATTCTAGACCAGTTTCGGTATGCTTGCCGGATGCTGATCCGCTTGCTGCCGCTGATTGCCGGTCTGGTCCCGTTCGTCGCCATCAACCTGGCGTTCTGGATTGGCGTGCAATACGGGCCGTTACCCTCCTGCAATCCCTACCTCGATGGTTGCGTCTCGATCAGTGCGACGGGCCGTAACCCGCCCGGCAGTTTCCTGTTCCGTGCTGTCGAGATGCCGCAGTCGGTGCTGCTGATCGTCGTCTGGTATTACAGCGTTTCGTGGTTGCAGCGGCTCGATCCGCGCATGCGTGAATCAACCGGCCGCTGGATAATGGCCTGGGGGATCCTCGGCGGGTTGGCGCTTATCATCTACGTCACGTTTCTCGGCACCAAGGAACCAATTTACGAGTTCATGCGTCGGTTCGGCATCTACCTGTATTTTCTCGGCACGGCGATGGCGCAACTGATCGTGACCTTGCGGCTGTGGAAGACGCGCGCTGTCACGCAAGCGAACACGATGCTCTGGCTGGTGGCATTGCCGTGGTTGCTGGGTATCGCGAACCTCGTTCAAAAAGCCGTGCTCGCCAATCCCGACCCGGTCGAGAATCAGATCGAGTGGATAGCGTCCACATTGATGCAGGCCTGGTTCGTAGTCCTGTACCTTGCGTGGCGCGAGACAGGATTCAGCGCGACGGTGTCCGTGGATCGGCCCAGCGTGGATTCGTAAGTACGTTGTCGTCCGTGAGCGCGTCGAGAAACGCGAGCAGGTCGTCTCGCTCCGCCTTGCTCAATTCGAAGCCGCGAACGAAATCCGACTTGAACGGGCTGACTCGGCCGTCGCCGGGGTAAGGACCGTCTTCGAGCAGGCGGCCACCGCGCTGGTAGTGATCGATGACGTCATCGAGCGTCGCGGCGCTGCCGTCGTGCATGTACGGCGCCGTCACCGCGATGTTGCGCAGCGTCGGCGCGCGGAAACGCCCCATATCGCGGCGCTCGCCGGTCATGTCGAACAGCCCGGTATTGTCCTGCGGGTAGGCACCGGTGTTGTCGATATTGTAGAGGCCGGTGTTGTGGAAGCCGACGCTATCGACGCGGGTACTGGCGTGAGTCGTACTGTCCGTGAAGTTGAATCCGCCGTGACAGTGGAAACACTCGAGTCGCTCGGAAAAGAACAGTTCCATGCCGCGCTCGGCAGCCGCTGTCATCGCCGATTCGTCGCCCGCCAGGTAACGGTCGTACTGTGAATCGTAGCTGATGATCGTGCGCACGAATGCCGAGATACTGCGCACGACATTGAGCACCGAATGGGGGTCGGCGTCCGTCGGGAACGCCTTGCCGAGCAGTTTCGAGTAGCGCGGCTCCGAGTGCAGCAGCTCGACGATGCGCTGCTCATGGCCGCCCATGCCCATCTCGATCGGGTTGTCTCCGAGCAACGGTGTCAACGCCTGGTCCTCGAGCTTGTCCAGCAGCGGATTCGCCCAGGTAAGACGGCTTGCGTAAGCGGCATTCACGAGGGTCATCGAGCTGCGCGGATGGAACTCACCGGTCGCACCAACAGAACGGGGACGGCCGTCGGTGAACGCCAGCGCCTGGATATGGCACGTCGCGCATGCCGTGGTCTGGTTGACCGACAGACGCGTGTCGTAAAACAGCCAGCGGCCCAGCTCGACCTTGGCCTCGTTCATCGGGTTTTCCGGTGGCACGATCGGTCGCGGCAGATCTTCCCTCAGATTCCACGCGTAGTCGCCGCCGTTGAGAAACAACGATGCAATGGCGAGGAGGCCGATAGCGACCAGGATATAGACGACGTGTTTCAAGGCGCTTTGGACAGAAACACCGACTGCGTGTTCCCGGCCGCGCCGCTGGCGTGGTCGATACCGAGCGAGAGGAACGGAGCTACGCAAGAAGCTTCGGCGGGCGACGACGAGCAATCAGTTGCCGCGCCGTCGAGGAGGTCCGTATCGGCGGTCAGCGCTTTCAGGTCGACCGCGATGCTGTGACGGTCCGGCACGAAGTCGTCGATCTGCACGGTCACCCGGTTAGGGAATCTGCACGAGGAGATGTTCTGCACGGTGCCCTCGCAACCGGCACTGCCCAGATGTATCCAGAAGCCGTCGTCAACGTGGTCGACACCGGCACGCAAGAACTTGTAACCGGAGCGCCAGTGCCAGTGCATGGCGGCGTCGTCGAGCGGCGCCTGGGCCGTCATCGGATTCGCGTGATTGAGTTCGAACGGTACGCCAACGACGAAGCGGATGCCGCGGTATCTGCCCTCGGGCAGGCTGCCCGTAATCGACGCGTTCATCGGCTGCGTGCCGTTCATGCAGGCGCCCTGACCGTCTTCGAGGTCGATCAACGCGACCGATGAGGTCTGCCACTCCTCGTCCGCGCGCAGGTCGAGCGCTACGGCTTCGCCGGATTCGTCGACCAACTCGACCTGCGAGACGTACAGCCGGAGGTCGCTCAGCGCGACACCGGCGGTGGCGTCGCTACAGCTGACCGAGTGTTCGCCCCAGGTGGCGACGAAGGGGACCTCGACGGTCCTCTGCGGCTCGCTGCATGCCGCGAGCGTCAGGACGACGAGCAATGAGATCGTTGGGTGTCGCACGGAATGGCCTAGCCGGCCGATTGACTGACGTCCGCCTTGGCGTCTTCCTCTGCCTCGTCTTCCGTGCCCGGCGCCATCGAATAGTCGAGTACGCCGGTGGCGAGCATGTCGGTGGATGCCTGCGCGACGGACAACTCGGTTTCCACCTCGCGCAATTTGACTGCTGACTTGACGTTTTCCGTCGCGCGTTCGGTCAGCTCGGCGCGCAGCTCCCGGGTCTTGGCCACCGATTCACGAAGATCGGTCGTGGTCCGCTCGAGTTTCGCCTGCTGGTCGGTGATGACGTTGTCACGTCGCTCCACGCTTTCTTCGAGTTCCGCCATGGATTCCCGGACCTTCTCGAGCTCTTCCTGCGCCTTTTCGGAATTGGTGCGCGAGATTCTGACTTCCGCCTCGAGTTCCCGGATGCGGTCGTCGCGGGGATCGCGCTTTTTTGCCCGTCGCCGATCGCCCAGCTTGCTGCTGATCAACGACAGCAGCCAGCCGAGCACGAACGCGCCCGCTGTCGCCAGGATCAGTTCCTGTGGGAAATCGACGAACATATGCTAAAGCCTATTTGGTTTTGAAGAACGAAAAAAGAACCAAGTTCTCAATACTGTAAAGCGTAAGTCATTCACGGATTCCACAAGTGTTCGATACAAACCACGGGTTGTCCGAACAATTCCATTTGTTTTCAGTTACTTATGCTTTTTTCTTAATGTTGCCTGATGAGCTTGATTGCGTGATCCGGGAAGTCGGTGAACAGGCCGTCGATGGCGAGTCCGTGGACGCAGAAATCGATGAGTTCTGCGAACGTTCCGAACCCCGCCGGCAGATCATCGCTGCGAAACGTGTACGGATGTACGGCAAGACCTGCTGCGTGTGCACGTTCCACCAGGCCACTGCCACGTGGCTCACCGTACTCGTCGTTGAACGCGTATATCTGCTGCAGCCACGGGCCGATTCCGTCCGCGACGCCGGCAAGGCCCTGAAGTCCCTCGTCCGACCTCAGGGCACCGAAGTCGGTCGGCCCCTCCCCCCAGCTGTTCTCGCCAACCAGCTGCACAAGTTTGAGATCGGTGCCGAGCTCTTTGCGCAATCGAACGATTTCGTCGGCATCGAAGCACTGCAGGTAAACCGGGTCGCTGTGTTTCCGGTAGCCGTAGCGATCGAGGATCGCCAGCATCTTCGGTGCGATGTCTACGCCCTCCTCGCGGTGCCACGCCGGGCGTTTGATTTCGGGATAGATGCCTGCGACTCGTCCGGTCGATGCATTGAGCTCGCGAATCACGCGAATCTCCTCAGCCAGCGTGTGTACGTGGAACGGTTCGTCGGACGATGCGAAGCGGCGCGGGTAAATCGGCCGCCCATCGGCATCCTGCCGTTCGTGAACCCGCAGCTCCCGCAGTTCCGCGAGGTCGAAGTCGCGCACGTAGTACCGGCCGTCGTCGCGCGCCCGTCCGGGAAATACACTGGCGACGTTGGTGACGCGGTCGAGGTGAATATCGTGGAGGACGATCAGCTCGTCATCCCTCGACGCAACGACGTCCTGCTCGATGTAGTCGGCGCCCATGGCGTGTGCCATGACCTTGGCGGGCAACGTGTGCTCCGGCAAATAGCCGGACGCGCCGCGGTGTGCTATGACAATCGGTCGCATAACCCCAAACTACTTAAGGAAATAAACGTAACCTTCTGTTATTATTCGATCTCTCCATCCGCATCCCAGCCCGGGAAGTCGATCGTTTCCCAGCGCTGCGTGTCCTCGCCCCGCGCCTGCCGCTTGAGCGCGTCGACCATCTCGCGGTCGTTCCACTCGATGTGCTCCTGGACGCGATCGACGATTTCCTTTGGCGTCTCGGCAAGGCCGCCAAACGGCCGTATCGCTATCATGCCGATCTTGTTCGCTTTCGCGGCATCCATCATGAAGCGCACCAGGTCGCTCTTGGCATCGTAGACGCTCGGCAGAACGAACATCGCCTCCGCCTGCTTGATCTGCTGCACGAGTTCATTGCGGATCGCGTCGATGCCGCCGGTCGTCGGGATGTTCTCCGGCTTGCTGACATTTACGTAGAAAAAGCGGTCGACGCTCTCGAGAAATTCGAATACGCGCAGGTAGTCGTCGGTCTCCTCGAACGCGTGCGTAGCGAAGACGCGAATAGGATTGGATTCGGACACCGTGGCCCCCATTGCTCAACACGATGAGGCAAGTGTATCGAATTCGACGCAGCGGTTCCCATGCTCACGGGCTTTCGGTATCGTCGCAGTTCGATGCGGCTCCTTCTTTACAACATTCGCTACGCCGTCGGCGGTGGCGCCAGCATGCGCATGCCGCTGCCCGGCGCCGGCTACGTGCTTGGCGACCCCAACGTGCTGCCGGAGCTGACGCGGTTCATCCAGTCCGTCGACCCGGATATCGTCGGCCTGATCGAGGTCGATACGGGTTCCATACGCAGCCGCATGGTGAACCAGGCCGAGGCGATTGCAAACGACCTCGGCATGAACACGTCGTACGAAACCAAGTACGGAGAAAGGTCGATCAACCAGATGCTGCCGATCGTCCGCAAGCAGGGCAACGCGTTTCTTGCGGCCGATCGTGTGCACGGCGAGAACTTCCACTACTTCGATACCGGCATCAAGCGCCTGATCATCGAGCTCGAGATGGAAGAATTCGCGGTTTTCCTCGTGCATCTCTCCCTGAAATACCGGCACCGTCACCTGCAACTGCGCAGGTTGTTCGACCTGATCGACGCAACCGAGAAGCCCGTCATCGTCGCAGGCGACTTCAATACCTTCTGGGGAGAGAACGAGATGTACCTGTTCATGAAGGCGGCCGGCCTGTCGTCCGCCAACGTGGACCGGGAGCCAACCTACCCGAGCCGCGCGCCGCGCAAGGAACTCGACTGGGTTCTGTACCAGGACGGAATCCAGGTGACGGGATTCGAAATACCGCAGGTGCGTTACTCGGATCACCTGCCCCTCGTTTGCGATTTCGAGGTTCTGTAGACGGAGTAAACACATGACGAGCAAACACTGGAATGTCGAAACGGACAGCGACGGCATTGCCTGGCTGCGGCTGGATCGTGCCGAAAGCAGTGCCAATACCCTTTCATCGGAGGTTCTGCTCGAACTCAACGGGATCGTGGATTCGCTGCTCGCGAAGCCGCCGAAAGGCGCCGTGATCTACTCGGGCAAGGCCAGCGGCTTCATAATGGGCGCCGATATCAACGAAATCGCCGATATCAGCGATGCCGACAAGGCCTACGAGCTGACCAGGCTCGGCCAGCAGTTTTTCGATCGAATCGAGGCGCTGCCCTTCCCGACCGTAGCCGCGATCAACGGTTTCTGCATGGGAGGCGGCCTCGAGCTGGCCATGGCCTGCAAATACCGCCTGGGCCTCGCGGGCGACAAGCGCGTCCTCGGTCTCCCCGAAGTGAAGCTCGGGCTGCACCCGGGATTCGGCGGTACCGTGCGCGTGATCCAGATCTGCGGCG
>JAAUYH010012461.1_pt1 | contig 21559 bp, 18 predicted proteins | sample 7278061 | NCBI WGS metagenome assembly JAAUYH01 (sample SAMN14350203, study PRJNA611818) | marine sediment metagenome | isolation source: surface marine sediment (0.6m) | place: French Polynesia: Moorea | collected 2018-08 | reverse complement strand
GACATTAAGGAACGGCTCTGATGCACTCATTCTTGATCGAGGGCTTCCACCGATCAGTCGCGCTGGCGAGTTCAGATCGTAGGCTGCGTGATTGCGCTGCTCGATCTCTCCTGCCGGAGCCGCATAAAGACTGTAGGTGAACTCGTGATGACCTTGGTCGGCATTTGGATCGGGAGAGGTTGCCGATTTAATCAACGTCAGCCGCAAGACATCTTCGCGCACATCATAGCCGTACTTGCAATCATTCATCAGCGCGACTTCAAGCGAAGCGTCCGAAAGCGAGGCCCATTTCTGCGCGGGGACCTCAAACCTGGCAGCATCGAAATCCGTGGATCTGGCCGTGGATCGTCTGATGTTGCCCCATTGGATGTCGAACAAGGCCTCTGGGGCAGCAACCGAAACAGGAAATGCCACTTTCAGAAGCGCGTGGGTTTCATGCCAATCGACAAACGTCTGGAAATCCAGTCGTCGGCTGTCTGCTGTTAGTGTCACATCTTGGATAATTCGACTGCTTCGCCATACGAATTCCAATCGAATCTTTGCACGGATCGGACCACGTTCGATGACTTTGACGGACACTGGCGCGCCAATGCTGTCTTGCCGATCCTCGTAATGCGGGTCGATGTCCCAGGCATCCCAACAGATCGGCCGGTCCTCGAAGACCAACAGAGCATTACCAATTGCGCCTTCCTTGATCACTTCGCGACTTGTCGATTTTTCAATGACAGAGGAAAGCTCACCGCTCCGGAATAGCACACGCAGATGCGCATTCTCGATCGAGATGTCTCTTTCCGATTCTTCAACGAGCACGGGCAACTCGGGCAAAGTGGCCGTGCTTGCAATGTTGATCGAGTACGGCGCCATCTCTTTGAAATAAAGAAGCCTGCCGCTCTCAACGGATTGGCCCGCAACCTCAATCTCGCCACCGGTCAGCACCGTCCTTGGTCCTAGCGTTGGGATAAGGCTCGCCAAACCTGTCTCTGTACCGGCCAAGGCCTTTGCGGCAGCTGACGATGCTGCGTCCGCCAATTCATCTATGCGTTGGTAATCGCGTCTTGCGTCTTCATAGACCTCGGCCACCGACGTCCCAGTGACGATGTCATGGAATTGATTCAGGCACAGAAGTTTCCACGCCTCGGTCAAGTCCGGCGCAAGGCCTGCCATGGCAGCAAGTGCCTCCGCCTGATGAAGCGCTTGTTCCGCCTGTCGATTGGCACGCTTGATCCAGCCTTGAGACGTGTAAACGCCGCGATGCCCTTCGAGGTAATGCTCGCCCGTCCAGACCTGCAAATCACCGGCGCTTTTCTCCAGTGCGGCCAAGGCGTCCTTGACCGTGCTCATGCGAAAACGCGGCATACCCGGGAAACATTCGTAAGCGCGCGCCTTTGCCAACAGGCCATCGGTCGGGCCGCCACCGCCATCGCCATAGCCGAAGCAGATCGGAAGCGCCGCCACGGCGTCATCACCCGCGTGGGTCAGCGTTCCCATGACCTCTTTGGCGCTCAGGTCGCTTTTGTAATTCGTTGGAAATGGCAGGTACTGAACATCTCGCGGTGTCGTCAGGATATGCGCCTTCACGCGACTACCGTCGATGCCTTCCCAGATGTGAGTCGCCCACGGAACCCGGTTGAATTGGTTCCAGTTCAGCTTGTTGGTCACGAACCAGTCTAGTCCGGCAAGCTTCATCAACTGCGGGATCTGGCCGGGAAACCCAAATGTATCGGGAAGCCAAAGAACCGGTGTTTCAACTTCGCCGAAGGCCTCCCGGTAGTAAGACCGGCCCAACGTCATTTGACGGATCAGAGCTTCGGGTCCCGGCACATTCAGATCGGGCTCGACCCACATACCGCCCATGACCTCCCATCGTCCTTCCTGAACGCGGGTTCTGATGCGCTCGAACATTTCCGGGTAATCCCGAGAGGTCATCTCATAAAGCGCAGGTTGGGAATGCGAAAAGTGGAAGTCAGCATTCTCGTTCATCAAGCGCAGAACGTTCGAATAGGTGCGTGCGTTCTTCAAACGTATTTGTGAAATCGGCCAAAGATAGGCGATGTCCATATGCGCATGGCCAATGCCATGAAGCGTCACGTCCAGCGGGGGCCCGGCCTGGTCGAGACCGTCTTGAAGCACCGCGAGGGTGTCGGGAACACTTTCGTAGAACCCGTCGCCCATCGGATCGCGGGTATCGAGGATGCGAAACGCCTCGTCGAGCGCCAACAGAATCGCCACCGCCACGCATTCGTCCCGAATTACAGACAAGCTGTCGAATGCAACGCTCGCCAGATCGAAAAAGGCCTGAGTCTGCGGTTCAATCTCTACCAGCTTGCAGTGCCCCATATGAAGTTTAGCCAAACTCTTCGGATCGGGCGGCCAGCCGGCATGACCGGTCCAGCCGTGAAGCGACAAAACGTGGCGGCGACCATCAGCAAGCCCGGGGTTCAGGCGCAAGGTGTGGTGATACCGGTCCGCAGACCCAATCGGGACTTCGTCCACATAGGCCAGAGCTTCCGGATGATTGAAGATATCCCCCAACACACCCAGCGGTAGGTGCAGCGCGATGCGTTCCGCATTCCAACCGACCGGCACGGAAAAGGCCGACTTCATCACGAAATTAAGATCGGGCCGACCCCAATAGGACCCCGGATGGACTGCCTCCCATCCCGACGGATCGGCGCAGATCGGCGCATCAAGGGTGACGCCTTCCAGAGGTAGAAGTCGAAGCGTCTCCAAGGGGGACGACCGCCGAAAAACCATTGGCTCGATCAAGTTCAGGCGAGACCCGATCTTTTCGCGCGTCAGGCGCCGGGTGTGCTGACGGGCCATCAAGGGGCTACTCTTTCACCAAATCGAAACCTTCGACATCACCGCGATAAACGGTGCCCGCGGACAAGGCTTCGGCTTCTTCTTTGGAAGGGTCCCAGTCTTCGCCACCGTGGCCCCAAGATCGCTTGAGATCCGGCCATGGAATCGAGTCGATCAAAAGCCGCGTATACGGATGCTGCGGATCGCCGATGACAGCTTTCGGCGGACCCGCCTCGACGACATGACCCTTGAATAGCACCATCACATAGTCGCTGACGTGATACGCCGTTGCCAGGTCATGGGTGATATAAAGGATTGAAATCCCGTACTTATCCTTGAGATCATAGATGTTTGACAGGATCGTTGCGCGAAGCGAGGCATCGACCATCGACACAGGTTCATCCGCGATCAACAGCTTGGGCGACAGCATCAGGGCCCGCGCCACGATCAAACGCTGCCGTTGACCGCCCGACAGCTGATGGGGATAGCGGGACAGAACAAGGTCGGGGTCAAGACCAACGGCAACGCAAGCTTCCTCCATCGCTTTCTGGGTGTGCGCGTCGCCTTGCGACAGCCCGAACTGTTTGAACGGGAACTTCAGCGCGTGGTTCACGCGATAGAACGGGTTGAAGCACGCATATGGATCCTGAAAAACTGCTTGTACGTTCTTTCGGAATTCCAAGGACTGTACGGCGGACAGCCTTTGCAGGTCGCGCCCCTCGAACAGAACCTGACCGGTTGTGGGTGGGTTAAACCCTAGCATGATCGATCCCATCGTCGACTTGCCCGAACCAGACTGACCTACGATCGAGATGATCTGCGGTGTGTCCCCCTGAAGCGTGAACGACAAAGGATGCAGAGCCGTAACGCTTCCATAGACCTTGGACACACCGTCAAACCGCAAAAGCGGCTCGGTTGACGCTCGTTTCGGTGCCTCTGCTCTGCGCTCGGGATTCAGAAAGCTCTCGCCACCCACAAGCGGCACTGACGAGATAAGATCTTGCGTGTACGGATGCTTAGGCGCTTCGATGATCTGCTGAACCGTGCCATGCTCGACCAACTCGCCGTCCTTCAAGACAGCCAGCTCATCCACCGACTGTGCCATCAGACCCATGTCGTGGCCAATCAGGATTAAGCCCGAGCCGATCCTTTCCTGAATATCTTTCAGCGTCTGCATCACCTGCCGCTGCGTGACCACGTCCAGGGCCGAAGTAGGCTCGTCCGCGATAATCAACTCGGGCGTCAGGATGATCCCCAGCGCAATGCAGACGCGTTGCTTCATACCGCCCGATAGCTCGTGCGGGTAAAGCTGGCCTACATGGGTCGGCAGGCCGACGCTTTTCAGCGCCTCGTCCGAACGCGCCTTCAAGTCCGACCGCGATGTGCCAGGCTCATGCGCAAGGATGGCATCCCAAAGCTGCGGCTCGATGCGCATGATCGGATTGAGCGAATTCATCGCACCTTGCGGAATATAAGCGACCCGGGAAAGACGCGTCTTGCGCATCTCTTCCTCGTCCAACGCAAGAATGTCCGTACCGCCAAGATCGATGGAGCCTGTCGAAACCCGACCCGGTTCGGCCAGCATTTGCATCACGGAAAGCGCCGTCGTGGTCTTGCCCGACCCACTTTCGCCGATGAACCCGACCCGGCGTCCCTTGTGTATCGTCAGGTCCAGATGCTTAACCGCCTGCACCACACCGCGCGGGGTGGGAAACTCGATCGAGATATCCTTCAGCGTCAGGACAGGTCTCTCTGTTTGGTGCTCATCCAGCATTACGACAGTTTCCTCAGCCGCGGATTGGATACCTCATCCAGTCCCAGATTGATCAGCAGCAATCCAACAAACATCACGCCCAGCAGCAACGTCGGGATGCCCCACCACCACCAGAGATTCTGGATCAACGCTCCCGCATTGATCGCCTCATAGATCGTGCGGCCCAGCGTCGGAATGCGCTGCGGTCCAAGTCCAAGCACCTCCAGCCCGACAGCGGTGACGATGGACGTCGTCACATTCGCGATGAACGATCCGAACAGGTAGGGCACCAGGTTGGGCAACATCTCGCGAAACATGATGTGCCCGGTCGATGCCCCCGACAGACGCGCCATCTGGACGTAGCCCGATTGCTTCATCGACAGCACCTGCGCGCGGATAAGCCGGGTGGGCGATTGCCACACGAAACCCGCGATAAGCAACGCCATCATCGTCAGCGACACATCCCCGAAAGAAGACTGGAAGACGACAAGGATCAGAAGCGGCGGAATGGTGATCATCACATCCGAAAGAACCCGGATCACATCATCCGTGCGGCCGCCCACGAAACCGGCGGTGAAGCCCAGGAAAATGCCCGTGCTCATCCCGATGAGCGACGCAAGAAGTCCTACAAACAGCGAATTCGGCGCACCGATTATTATGAGCGAAAGCATGTCACGCCCCGATCCATCAGTCCCAAGCGGAGTACCCCACACACCCGGCTGCTTGCGCAGGTTCTCGAACCCGACAGGCGGCAACTTAAGCTGAGAGGAACCCGTGAACACCAAATCAAGGTTCCATAACATTCTACCGACAAGGCCGAGCATCACGATCCCAATCAGAAGCCCGGCACCCCACATGAGTTTCGGGTTCAGCCATGGATTCTCGAACCGCCGCAGGCGGCGCGCCTGGCGCTTCTCAGCACGCGTCATCGGGGCGTTGTCGGTCACATGATCAGCCATCTCACGCCACCTCATGCCGGACCCGCGGGTCAATGAAGGGATAGATCAGATCAACGATAAAGACACTGAGCGCGGTTAGCAGTATGATGACGTAGCTGACGCCCTGGATGACCGGGAAGTCCTGATCGAGGATCGCGTCATACAAAAGCTTGCCCATGCCATTATAGGCAAAAATGCGTTCCACCAGCACCTGCCCTGCAATCAGAAGACCGATCTTCAAAGCAAACGCGGTCACCTGCGGCAAGATCGCGTTCCGGATCATGTACTTGTAAAGAATGTACCTCGGCTTCAGGCCCTTCGCCTTGGCAAGCGTCGTGTAATCCTCGCCTTGCACGGTGATCATCAATCCCCGCATGCCCAACGCCCAGAAGCCGAAAGTCACAACGACGATGGACAGCGCGGGCAGAAAGCCATGGTGCAGGACTGAAGAGACAAACGCCCAGGTCCACCCGGGTTCAACCGTCAAGCCATAGGCCCCGGTCAGCGGAAACCACTGCAATTTGGCCGCAAAGATCCACATCAGCAAAAGGCCTGACAGGATCGGTGGGATCGACGTGAAGACCATCGCCGCCGGGATCGCGACCTTCCAAAGCCGCGGCGTCTTCTCCCAAACCATCAATGCGCCAAGCAAATTGCCGATGATGAAGGTGATGATGAGCGAGATCAGCATCAACCCGATGGTCCAAGGCAATGCATTCGCGATCAATGCCGAAACCGGGGTGGGAAACGCAGCCGTGGACAGCCCAAAGTCAAAGACCAGAACGCCTTTGATGTACTTGAAGTATTGGACGACCAGCGGTTGATCGATCCCCATCTGTGCTCGCAGCGTTGCAAGGATCTCGTCTGCATTCTCGACCGTTCCGGCCCCTGCAGCCATTCGGCCAAGCGCGATCTCGGCCGGGTCGACGGGGCTGAGACGTGGGATGATCCAGATCAGCGTCGCCGCGATCAGCACCGTCAGAACCAGCGTGATCAAACGGTTGACCAGATATTCGCGGGGGATACGGCTCATGCGGCCTCGCCCGCGGCAGCACGGCTGATATGGTGGTTCCAGCCTCGCAAGACCATGCGCTCGTCGGGATGACGATTGCCGTCTTCAACGCGGTCGGTGCCCGAGTACATCTGGCACAACACCGTCTTGCGGACCGCGTCCGAACGGTTCGGCATCGAGCCGTGCAGCGTGAAATAGTGAAAAAAGACAACATCGCCCGGCTCGGCTTCGACCACGATCGCCTCTTCGATCGGATACCGGTCCAGTAGATCGTTCTGTCGCCTCCCGTCTGCCCCCTCGATGCGCCCCAGCTTGTGCGACCCGGGATAAACACGCAGGCAGCCCATCTGATCGGTCGCCCTGCTGACGTGGATGATCCCTGCGATCATGGTGTCATTGACGGTCGGAAAGTACGGCCAGTCCTGATGCATCGGGAACGGCGAGCCAGCCTCGGCCGGTTTCTGGAACAGCTTTGAATGGTGCAGGATGATGTCGGGTCCGATCAGGGCCTCGACCACATCAAGAAACCGCTCGTTCAGAAATGCATTCAGCCAAACCCGCGAGTACTTCTGGACATTATGCGTATGCAGGATCCGGTCCCCTGCCTTGGCGATCTTCGCGGCCTCGCCACCGTCCCATGTCGCATCGACATCTTCGCCGCTTGCCACAAGCTGATGCACGATCCGGTCAAAGTCAGCCGTCAGCGCCAGGACTTCGTTTGGGCGAAAGATGCCCTTCGCATGATAGTATCCATGCTCATCGAAGTACGCCTGTGTGTCGGTCGTCATGACCTTCCCTCCCTTGGCGCGTCGGCCCCTCCAAAGGCCGGGTTCTTCCGTGCCCCGACTATGCCGGGGCACGGCCGTCAGGCGTCAGCCGCCTGCCTTTTCCAGATTGTGGATAATCTGGTGCGTGTGGTTCCACCAAAAGAACGGGTGATTGTAATTGTTGTCCGCGCTCGGCCAACCCGTCCAATAGGTGTTGCTGAACGGAATGAGCTTGGCCGACTGAACCAACGGGATGAAGGGCATCTCGGCGTCGAGGTACTGGTAAGCTTCCGCCACCATACCCGGCACAGCCGGATCGCCCAGCGCCTTGTCCGCCATATCATCGACGATTGCCGAATAGGCCGCCGCCCCGTCGCTGTCCCACCGCGCGGTATTGTTAAACCCGGGCGAGCGTTCGCCAACCGGCACGACATCTTTCACCGTATAACGCCCCATCGATGCCCAAGGCTCGTTGACCGACCCGCAAGAGAGCCAGCTATAGGACATCTCATAGGCTCCGAACGGCAGCACTTCGCCCCAGAACACGCCGTTCTCTACCGGCACGGCTTTGGCCTTGATGCCCGCGCGATTGAGCTGCTCGACGATCACATCGATCGTGCGGGTGTATTCCGTGGAGGCAGAGTTGACGTGGATATCCACGCTCAGCTCTTCGCCATCCTTCTCGTAGACACCGTTCGACCCCATGGTCCAGCCAGCGGCCTCGATCATTGCCTTGCCAGCATCCGCGTCGCCGCGCTCCGGAAGCCCATAGCCAGCCTCGACAATCGCATCGATGAAGGGTGACATCGATCCGTATTGCGCGAACATCGTCTTCGACGGCACGGTCGAGCCCTCTGCAGCCACGTTCACGATCTGCGTCCGGTCGATGATCGTCGCCACGGCTTTGCGCATGGCGGGATCATCCCAGGGTGCGATCGTCGTGTTGATCTCCAACTGACGCGCACAAGGGTCCGCCGCGGCGTATGGATAGTCGGAATACCAGGCGATCACGTTGGGGTTCTGAGCCTTGATCGCTTCAAACGTACCGACGCTTACGTTTTGTGCCGCGTCCATCTGGTTTGTCGCCATCAATTGCGCCCGGCTTTCCTCGCCGCCGCTTTCCAGGAACACCACGCGCTGCGGCGCAGGCAGGTCCATGAAGCCGGTTTTTGCGCCCCACCAATCGTCATTCCGATCCCAGATCGCGCGGCTCGTCGTGGCGCTGGTGAAGGTATAGGGGCCTGTGCCAATTGGCGGGTTGAATGCGAACGTCGCAGGATCCTGTCCATTCCAGATGTGTTCCGGCATGATCAGGAAACTGCCGAAGATGCGAACACCGAAGTTCTCGACGATGAAACGGGGATTGGCGTTGTTCAACGCAAACTTGACCGTCAGGTCATCCACCTTTTCAACGCTCGCCACCTGCGCACGCACGGTCGACGCTTCGCGAGAAGAAATCTCCTCGTTGTCCTTGACCATGTTCACGGTAAAGACCACGTCGTCGGCGTTGAACGCCTCGCCATCGGACCATTCCACACCGTCTCGAAGCGAAATGGTGAATTCGGTCGACCCAGCGTTCTGCTCGAACCCGGTCGCCAGCCACGGGTCGAGATTGCCGGTCGCATAATTCAAGATGAAAAGCGGCTCCCACATCGTTTGATGCGCGCCGTGCATCCGCTTGGTGCCGGGGGTAAACCAGTTGAAGTTTTCAGGGTCCTTGATGGTGCGGTCCAGATCGAAGATCACAGTATCTTCGCGCGCCACATCTTGTGCCCAGATGCTGCCGGTGGACACGGCCAAGGCCATGACCGAAACGGCCACCCACTTTGTTGTTCGGATCATTCTCTTCCTCCCAGTTTTTTGGGGCGCACGCCCCGGTCGTCGATTGGTTCAACGAACATAATCCATCACCAGAACGCGCGTGCGCTCGGGGATGTCCTCTTTTTTGATATCGACAGTGTGCCCGAAGGCGAAATCAATATCGTCCTTCTTGAAATTACTCAGGAAACTCTCGATCCACATCGTGTTGCGCGGGCGATACGTCAGCGTTCGGAAATGCATCGGGATGACCATCTTGGGTCGCACTCGGTGGATCATTTCCATCAGGTCAGGCAACTCCAGCGTCAGATAGCCGCCCGCCAGAGCAAACAGGATGTCGGTGTCTTCGAAGAACGCCTGCTGCGCATCGGTCAGGGGGTTCCCAACGTCCCCCATATGTGCGCAATGGATACCATCCAGCGTAAATCGGTACATGCCGTTCTGACCCGGCACCGCGTGCTCGGGGTGGTGATCCCACTCGGCGGCCTCGATGGCCGTCACCTCCAACCCCGAAGCTTCGGCACGCCCACTGCCCTGCGCAACTTCAAGCGCGTTGACGACCGCGGGCGCGCCTGGGATCAGGTCCGCTCGGCAATGCGCATCGTCATCGTCGCTCGAGATGATCACCAGGTCGGCAGTTTCACGAATAGGAGCATAACCGACCCCTTCTGGCGTGTAGGGGTCGGTTATGACGCTTGGCCCTTCGTCCGGGAGGAGGCGGAAGGCCGCATGTCCGAACCACGTGATCTTCAAATGTGTCTTACTCCATCAGTTGTTCCCCACCACGTGGGGGCTGGTCGTTTTCGTAATGTCGTTGTTCTCGGGCCGCGTGTGCGTTTTCCACGCTCCGGCGTTCCCGCGGCAAAGGATGGCTTCGACCCCCGTCGCCCACTTTGGATCGGTAATACGAACCTCCGGCGGACAATATCGCAACGTCAGCCCACACCGGCGACGGTCACTGACGTTCGGAAGCGATCCATGGACAAGCATATCCGCGTGAAGCGACACCTGCCCAGCCCTCAACACATTGGTGAAGGGGTCGCCCATGGCTTCGGCATTCGCGGTGCCCTTATGAAACACCGAACCTTCGCCGCGCTCGGACGTGGGCAAGGCCCCCTTGTTGTGCGTCCCGGGAATGAACCGCATAGCCGAATTGGCCTCGTCGGCATCGTCTATGGCGAGCCAAACTGTGACTGTTCGCGCCGGACTGAGGCTCCAGAAACTCGCGTCCTGGTGCCAGGGAACGCGCTTTGAATCACCCGCCGACTTCGATAAAATGGCGCTCGCCCAGCAAATCACGTCCGGACCGATCAGATCAGCGACCAGATCCACGATCTTTGGCTCGGTCGCGATATCCCAAAGCCCCGAAAGCCGCGCCTGATAGCAATTGATCCCATACGCGCCTTCCGGGCCAAGAGCGCCCATCAGCCCGTCGATATACCCACGGATTTCACCCATCTCGCCCACTGAAAAAACATCAATGGGCTGCACAAAGCCTTTCGCATTGTAGTGCGCGATCTGGTCTGGCGTCAGCCGTTTCGGGGCATCGTTCGCCACGGGTTTGAACCGCAGATCAGGCTTCGAATCGAGCATCGGTTCCACTCCAACTTCTCCAAGGCTAAAAGCGCAGGCCGTTATCTTCAGCGACGGAATTTGATATTTTTATGTACTCGTTTGATATTTTTCTTGCTCCAGCAGTCTTTTGTTCCGCAATCTTGGCGCATGCAGAATGAGACATTCCGGATCGCCAAATACATCCGCGAAGACGAAGCCTTTCATTTCGCTCGAAAGCATCTGGCGAAACGCTTTCCCGAAAAGGCGCACAACCACGACTTCTACGAAGTCTTTCTGATCGAGGGCGGACGCACCTCCCATTGGATCAATGGACATTCGCAGACGTTGGAGCCGGGGCAACTAATGTTCATTCGCCCCCATGACAGTCATGCGTTCAAGGCAGACAGACAGCTTGGCTGCCAGATCATCAACGTGATGTTCCGCATCGAAACGGCCGAGCATCTGGTCAATCGATACAGTGAAACGATCTCCGAACGTTACTTTGCTTCGAAGGATGTATTGCCCGAACTGCACAACTTGGGGCCGGTGCGTTTCGAACGCGCTGTGAATGTCGCACAACAGCTAAAGACGGCGCGCCGAACACTGGCCCGGATCGAAGAATACCTGCTCACGCTCGTCAATCGAGTCGCAGACGTCTCCAGTCAGGTTGATGCCCGCGCGCCGCAGTGGTTTGTCACCGCGTGCAGTGCAATTCAGTCACCAGAGGTGTTCCGCGGTGGTGCCGCCGCTTTCATAAAAGCCTGCGGGCGTAGCCATGAGCATGTATGCCGCACAATGCACCAGCGCTTCGGGATGACACCAACACAGTACGTCAACCAAATCCGCATCCAACACGCCGCGCACCTTCTGCGCTCCGATGATCTGGCAATCGAAGAACTGGCCAGGCAGTGCGGATTTGAGAATACAGGCTATTTCTATCGGCTGTTTCGCCAAGACTACGGTACGACCCCTAGGTCGTACCGCTTGTTGCACCAGCGGAACCCGTTTTAGTCGTCAAATTCCGATGAAGGGTTGTGCGATACGCGGGACAAGGCCCTTGAAGCGAAGCGGGGCATCGGTCGCGGCTAGGCATATGCAGTCCTCACCCGCAACCGCCACAGGCGTATGGTGCAAGTCTTCGTTGGCGACCTCAACGTCTCCACGGGCGAAGTAGCCATCTTCGTCCTCAAAGGCTCCCTTCAGGACCATGGTGAGTTCCAGTCCACGGTGACCGTGGTCCGGCATCGCCGTGCCGCCGGGGATCGACAAAAGACGCACCTTGCCCGGTCCCTCGGTCTTCAACACAGCCTGCATGACGCCACTACCGATGGAACGCCACTTCACCTTATCCAGATCACCACCCACGTACTCCTGCAGCGGCGATGGGAAGACACTGTCCTTACTGGTCTTTTCCACCCATGGCGCATCAGGTGCTTCGGGCATTGCATCAATAAGCGCAAAGGTCGCATCAAGCGCATGACCGCTCAGCTCGATCACCTCGCACTCGTCTACAAGCGCGCCGCCCACGGCTTCGAAACTTTCCAGCCGAGCCCGGCATTCGTCGCACATCGAGATGTGCGTCGCCGCTACCAGGCTAAAACCCTCATCAAGCGTGCCAGCCGCATAGCTCATCAAAAGAGCATCTGTCAGGTGATGTTGTATCTTACTCATTAGTTACCCCATGGCATGGCGCAAGCGTTCCAGCGCCAGTCGTATCCTCGATTTGATCGTTCCAAGCGGCAGTCCCGTTGCTTCGGCAATCTGGGCATGGCTCAGGTCTCCGAAATAAGCCGCCTGGATCAATTCCCTTTGTTTCTCCGGCAGATCTGCAATCGCTTCCGCCAACTTCTCACTCTCCTGCTTCAAGGACATCGCGTCCGCCTGGTCCGGCTCGGCTTCCGGTCCCCAGGGAAGATCCTCGGGCTCGGGCCGCTTCATTCGACGCAAAGCGTCGATTTTCCGGTTCCGGGCGATAGTGAACACCCAGGTCGAGACACTGGCCCGCGAGGGGTCGAACATATGTGCCTTCGTCCAAAGGGTCGCCATGACCTCTTGCGTACATTCCTCGGCCAAACCCTCGTTTGCACCGGACTTCATCAAAAACGCCTTCACCCTCGGGGCGAAATGGCGGAACAGTGCCGCAAAGGCTCTGCGATCCTTGTTATCTCGGATCGCCGCGACCATCGCGACAAATGCGTCATTGTCTTTCGGACCGTAGCTTTCAGAAGAAGATGCCATAACAGTGGCAACATACTCTGCTGTCCGCTCTGGTACAGCGCCATCTTCGATCACGATATCCATCGACATTTGCACCTGATACGTAGATCAGTACGGATCGGATCAAGATTTTTCTTCACCTATGATGGGGTGATCCATTTTTCTTGGGTCTCCGTAAGATAGAGCACGACGCAGGGTACACGGAGACAAGAATGCCATTTGAACACGGACCCGGGGCGCGACGCAGAATCGCGGTCATCGGGGCAGGAATATCTGGTCTGGGCGCAGCCTATTACCTTGCTGATACAAACACCGTCACACTCTTCGAAGCCGAGCCTCGGCTTGGCGGGCACGCACGTACGATTGTCGCCGGCAAGAACGGCAATCAGCCGGTCGATACGGGTTTCATCGTCTTCAACTACCAAACATACCCGCACTTGACCCGTCTGTTCGATGATCTCGACGTTCCGGTCGCGCCAAGTAACATGAGCTTTGGAGTCTCGACCCGCGGCGGTCGTTTCGAATATGCGCTGAACAGCATCGATTCCATCTTCGCGCAGCGCCTGAACGCCATGAACCCGCAGTTCCTGCGCATGGTGAGGGATATCGTGACATTCAACAAGAAGGCAGAGAGCGCCACAGAGCCCGATATGACTATCGGAGATTTGGTCTCGAACCTTGGACTTGGCTCCTGGTTCGTTCGGCACTATTTGACACCGTTCTCGGGCGCGATCTGGTCCACGCCCAAGTTGCGCATCCTAGACTTCCCTGCCGACACAATGGTGAAGTTCTTCCGCAACCACGGCATCCTCGACTGGAACGAGAACCATCAATGGTACACGGTACGCGGCGGCTCGGTCGAATATGTGAACCGACTCGCCGCAGCTATCGAGAAAAGCGGCGTCGATATCAGGCTAAGTGCCCAGACCCAAGCTGTGCGCCGCACACCATTTGGCGTTGAAGTAAAGACAGCAGGGGCCGAGTGGGAACAATTCGACGACGTCGTCTTCGCGACCCATGCCGATGACACCTTGCGAATGCTGTCCGACGCGACCGGCGTGGAGCAGACCGCCCTGTCATCCATCACGTACCAACCCAACCGCGCCGTGTTGCACGCCGACACCAACGCCATGCCCAGACGGCGCAAGGTCTGGTCGTCTTGGTGCCATGTCGAAAGCGGCGCGGGCGAAGACGCACCGATCGAGCTGACATATTGGATGAACTCACTTCAGCCGATCCCAAAAGACGACCCGCTCTTCGTGACGCTGAACGCCCAAGGCACGATCCGCGACGAACTGATCCATGACGAAACGACCTTCCGCCACCCGGTCTTCGACCGCGCCGCGGTGACCGCACAGGATACCGTCCGCGCGATCAACGGTCAGAACCGGACATGGTTCTGCGGGGCATGGATGCGCCACGGCTTCCACGAAGACGGCCTGGCAAGCGCGGCCGAAGTCGCCAACCTGATGGCCGCGGAAGAGAACATGGACCTCGCCGCCGAATGACCCATGTCGAGCACATAGACGGAACCACGTTCCATGGCCGAAAGGGCGAAACGCAGAACGCGTTTCGCTACTCGGTCGACTATGTGCTTCTGGACGCCGAAGCCGAAATGCGCGCACCGCTTCTCTTCCGTCGCAATCGTGCTGGTCTGTTCACTCTTCGCGACCAGGACCACGGCGGCGAACCGAAAGCGGGCAAGGGAGCGGCGTGGGTCCGCGAGGTGCTGGCAGATGTCCCGTTCGAGATCGCCCGGATCGAGCTTCTGGCCCAGCCACGGGTTCTGGGCCACATCTTTAATCCGGTATCCTTTTGGCTGGTCTATGACCCGCAAGATCAGTTGTGTACAGTCATAGCCGAGGTGACGAACACCTACCGCGACCGGCACTCTTACCTTTGCCATCGTGACGACTTCGGGCCGATCACGAAGAACGACACGCTGACGTCGCAGAAAATCTTTCACGTCTCCCCCTTTCAGCCCGTCGAAGGCGGCTATCAGTTCCGCTTCGACATCACCAAAGATCGCATCGGCATCTGGATCGACTACACCGCAGGCAATGGCGGCCTTCTCGCCACGCTGACCGGCAAACGCGCTCCACTCACGAACCGGCGCATCCTTTCCGCAATGCTCCGTCGCCCATTCGGAAGCCGCCGCGTGCTGGGGCTGATCCACTGGCAGGCGCTGAAGCTCTGGTGGAAAGGTGTTTCCTTCCGCACACGTCCCGAACCGCCTGAATCGCAGGTATCGCGATGACCGAGCGTTTCTTCCCCTACGCGCTTTTCGGCGGGCTGTTGGCGATGGCAGGATTGCCGATATATATCCATGCGCCGAAGTTCTATGTCGATGAATACGGCACAAGCCTCGCAGCGCTTGGAGCGGTTCTCTTCGGCCTTCGCCTGCTGGACGTGGTGCAGGACCCGGCCCTTGGTTGGTTGTCGCGCCGCACCTCTCACAAACGCGCCATTGCCGTGACCATCGCCACGGCAGCGATGGCGCTCTCGATGCTGGGCCTTTTCGCGGTGGCACCCCCCATTAACGCACTTGTTTGGTTCGCACTGATGCTTGCTGGTCTTTTCTCGGCCTTCAGCTTTTTGACCATCACCTTCTACGCCCAAGGCGTGACAACCGCGAAGACGCTCACCGGCGAGGGCCACGTGCGCCTTGCTGGCTGGCGCGAAACCGGCGCGCTGCTTGGAGTGTCGCTGGCCTCTGTCCTGCCCGTCGCCCTTCTCGGCGTCACTGAAAGACCCTTCGCACTCTTCGCCGCCCTCTTCGCGGTCCTAGCCGTCATCGGTGTCCTGTCGATGCGCCGCAAATGGCGGCCTGGTGGGGACGCCAGAACCTCCAACCTCAAGCCCATCCTGGCCGATCCACTGGCCCGCCGTTTGCTGCTGATCGCACTTCTGAACGCAACGCCCGTCGCCGTCAGCTCGACCCTGTTCCTGTTCTTTGTCGAAAGCCGCCTGGAAGCGCCGGGGTGGGAAGGCCCGCTCTTGTTGTTGTTCTTCCTAGCCGCCGCCGCCAGCGCGCCGGTCTGGAGCCGCGTGGCCCAGCGCCACGGCTCAAAATGGACGCTGAAGCTGGGCATGGTGCTTGCCATTGCCTCGTTCGGCTGGGCAGCAACGCTCGGCGCTGGCGACCAGATTGCGTTTGCCGTGATCTGTATCGTCTCTGGCGCAGCCCTTGGCGCGGACATGACCCTTCTGCCTGCGCTCTTTGCCAAGCGCACATCGGAAATCGCCCCGGAAGCGGCCGAAGGCTTCGGCCTGTGGTCTTTCGTCTCGAAGTTTTCACTCGCCTTCGCCGCGGTGGTTTTGTTGCCCCTGCTTGACGCCTCAGGCTTTCAGGCGGGTCAGATGTCTCAACCCGAGCAGGCACTTCAAACGCTCACCCTATCCTATGCGGTTTTGCCCTGCGTCCTGAAACTGGGCGCACTTCTGCTGCTTTCAGCCACCCCTCTGGAAGACGTCGAAGGAACCGCACTCAACAGAGGAACACCCTGATGGACTTTCTATCCTTGCTCATCGGCGCCGCGCTGATGGCCGGGCTGGTCTGGCTGATCAGCCGACGATTCGACTTCCTGGCACAGACCCCGGATGACTACACAAAAGGCCCCACATTCGATATCCGCGAAACGCTAAATGGCCCGCTTCTTTGCGATGGCATCATCTACGGTCCCACGGGCCGCGTCGCGTCTCGGTTCTCCGCCAAATTCGATGCCACTTGGGACGGAAACTCCGGCATCATGAACGAGCATTTCCACTACGACAGCGGCACCGAGCAGCACCGCAAATGGCGGCTCTCGGTTGATGCCATGGGCAAGATCAAGGCCGAAGCCGACGATTTGGTCGGCGCAGGCACCGGCCAACAAACCGGCTCGGGCGTGAAACTCTCGTATCGGATCAAACTGCCCGAAAGCGGCGGCGGCCACGTGCTGGACGTCGTCGACTGGATGTATCTTTTGGACAATGGCACAGTCATGAACCGTAGCCAGTTCCGGAAGTTCGGCATCAAGGTCGGCGAACTGGTGGCGACCATCCGCCCCGATCCTGCATCTGCCGAACGCCAGGAAGCGGCCTAAGCACATGCGTGACTGGCCCGGCAAACGTTACTGGCTCGTAGGAGCAAGCCAAGGCCTTGGCCGCGCCGTGGCGCATGAGCTTTCCAAGACGGGCGCCGAAGTCATTCTGAGCGCGCGGAACGCTGAGGCTCTGGAAGAACTCGCGGCCGAGGTTCCGGGCACCGCCCGCGTTGTTCCCGTGGACGTTGGCGACGACGCAAGCGTGGCCGCAGCAGCCAAGGCAGCGGGTCAGATTGACGGGATGGTCTTTCTGGCTGGGCTCTACTGGCCAATGAAAGCGCAGGATTTCGACGGCGCGAAGGCAGCGACCATGCTGGACGTGAACCTGACCGGCGCGGCGCGTGTACTTGGCCATGTGTTGCCGCCCATGGTGGAACGCGACCGGGGTCACATCGTTCTGACGGGCTCGCTATCCGGCTTTCGCGGCTTGCCCGGTGCGAATGGATACGGAGCGTCCAAAGCCGGTATCATGTCGATGGCCGAAACGCTCTATGCCGACCTCCGCAAAACGGGGGTGGACGTTCAACTGATCAACCCGGGCTTCATCAGGACCCGGCTGACTGACAAGAACGACTTCTCGATGCCATTCATCATGGACCCGGAACCTGCCGCAAAGCTGTTTGTGGACCACATGCAGGGCGACGACTTCGCACGCAACTTCCCTCGCCAATTCGGGGCGATCTTTCGCCTGAGCCAGTTTCTGCCCGACTGGCTATACTACCGGATGTTCGGCGCCTGAGGCGTTAGCCTTCGTCAATCTTGGCTAGAGTCCCAAGCGGTCGCGCAGCGAATACCACGTCATCGCAAGGGTCAACAAAGGGGCCCGCAGGTGCCGACCACCAGGGAAACTTGGCACAGGCAGAGACGACCACAAGTCGAAGCGACTTGCCTCGCCCGCCACGGCCTCTGCCAATATCTTTCCAGCCAGACCCGTCAACGCGACCCCATGGCCGGAAAACCCGCCAGCCGCCAGAACACTGCGACCGACCCGGGCCATCATCGGCAAACGCGTCATGGTAATCCCCAACGTGCCGCCCCAACTGTAGTCGATCCGCGCGCCACGCAACTGCGGGAAAAGCTTTACCATCCGTTGCACCAGGGCTGCGTCTATGTCCTTTGGAAAACCCACGCCATAATTCTCGCGCCCGCCGAACAAGAGCCGTTTGTCTTCGCTCAGCCGGAAATAGTTCACGACGAACTTGTCGTCAGCGACGGCGATGTCCTTCCGTAGAACCTCATACGCCAGATCGCCAAGTGGTTCCGTTGCAGCGATGAAACTGTTGATCGGCATGACATGCGACGCAACATGGCGGTTGATGTTCGAAAGATACCCGTTCCCGGCGATCACAATGTGCTCCGCAGTGATCTGTCCGCGCGGTGTCACTACTACCCTTTCGGAAACACTGGTTGCTTCGGTGCGTTCGTAGATCCGTGTGCCGGCAGCCTCGGCCGCCTTCGCCAGACCAAGCGCATAACGCAGCGGATGCAGATGGCCAGCGTCCCAATCCAGAAGCCCGCCCTGATAGACGTCACTGACGCACACCTCGCGCACCGCTTCACGGTCCAGGTACTCTGTCTCGTATTCATAGCGCTCGGCCAACCAATCGCCATAGGCCTTCAGGTCGTCCACACCGCGCGCCGTCCAATGACCATGCAGAACGCCCGGGCGATATCCCGCATCCGGCGCGAAACGCGCCACCAGATCGCGCGTCAGGGCCTTTGCTTCCAGCGTCAAATCCCAAAGCCGACGCGCATCGTCTCGGCCAAGCCGCGCCTCCAGCCAATCCTGATCCTTGTTCCAGCCCGAACCAACCTGACCGCCGTTTCGCCCCGACGCACCGAACCCGGCGCGATGGGCATCGATCACAACGACGTTCAGCCCTTTCTCGGCCGCATGAAGCGCCGTCGAAAGGCCAGTATAGCCCGCTCCGATTATCGCCAGATCAGCCTGGATATCCTCTTCCAGCCTCGGCCGTTCAGGCGGAATATCCGCCGTCGCCGCATAGTAGCTCGGCGGGAATTCCCCCTGCACATCGTTGCGATAGAGCGGGTTCATGAGGGCGTCAGACGGACAAAAGCAAATGCTCGCGTTCCCAGGGCGAAATCACCTGCAGGAACTCGTCATACTCCGCGGCCTTTACGCCTGCATAGACCATGCAGAAATCCTCGCCCAAAACGTTGCGCAATGAATTGGCGGCGGCAAACTCGTCCAGAGCGGCATACATTCCCCGCGGCAGGTCTTCTTCCGCGTCATACGCATCACCCGTGAACTCCGCCTTCGGTTCAATGCTTTCAACCATCCCCAGATATCCACATGCCAAAGACGCCGCGATTCCCAAGTACGGGTTGCAGTCCATACCTGCGATACGGTTCTCGACCCGACGCGCCTGCGGATCGCTGATCGGCACCCGGATGGCCGTCGTCCGATTGTCCCGGCCCCACTCCAGATTGATCGGTGCCGCGTGGTCCTTCACGTACCGCCGGAAGGAGTTGACGTAAGGCGCGAACAGGACAGTCGCCGCCGGCAGGTACTTCTGCAAGCCGCCGATGAAGTGCAGAAACTCAGGTGTCTCGGCATCGCCAGCACCCGTGAAGATATTCTGACCGGTTTCTTTCGACAGGACAGAATGATGGATGTGCATGGCCGAGCCAGGTTCACCCGCAATGGGCTTTGCCATGAAGGTCGCAAAGCAATCGTGGCGTAACGCGGCTTCGCGGATGAGCCGCTTGAAATAGAATATCTCGTCCGCCAGCCGGATCGGATTGCCATGGCGCAGGTTGATCTCCAACTGCCCGGCACCGCCTTCTTGCGTGATCCCGTCGATCTCGAAGCCCTGCGCCTCGGCAAAGTCATAGATGTCGTCGATCACAGGACCAAACTCATCGACGGCCGACACCGAATAGGCCTGCCGCGCCGCAGCCGGGCGACCTGACCTGCCGGTCATCGCCTTGATTTCCTGCGCCGGATCGACGTTGCGCGCCACCAGATAGAACTCCATTTCTGGCGCCACGATGGGTACCCAGCCCTGCGCGGCATAGAGTTCCACAACGCGCTTCAGGACATTTCGCGGTGCATAGGGCACTGGCGTGCCGTCTTTGCCGAACGCGTCGTGAATAACCTGAAGGGTCCAGTCTGCCGTCCAGGGTGCGGCGCTGGCCGTCGAGAAATCGGGCACCAAAGTCATGTCCGGCTCAGTAAAACCATCGGCTGCGGTCTCTTCAGACCAGCCCCCTGTAATTGTCTGATAAAAAATCGAATTCGGCAGATAGAACTGCGCCTGACGCGCGAATTTGGACGCAGGCATCGCCTTGCCGCGAGCGATGCCTGAAAGATCCGCGATAAGGCATTCAACCTCGTCCAATCGCGCGTCTTTCAAATACGCCCGGGCCGCATCGGGCGCCTGGCTCAACCAGTCAGACATGGGGTGCCTCCTTGAAAAACGCCGCAATTCGGTCCGCCAAGACCTCGTTTGACAGGCTTCGACCCAATCCCTCCCGAACCCGCGCGCCTTCCTCTGGGGTGATGTTCGCCTTACGGACGGTCAGCAAACGCTCCACATCGTCATGCGAGAATTCCGGGTGCGGCTGAACGCTGAAGGCACGCCCACGATAGGCCAGCGCCGCGTGCGCGCAAAAATCACTTTGGCCGATCGTCCGTGCTTCAGAAGGGACCTCGACCACCTGGTCCTGATGCCAGGCGTTCAACTCCAGTTCCCGACCCTCCAGATCATAGGTCATACGCCCCAAAGACCAACCGCCTTCGAACTTCTCGACCCTGCCGCCAAGGGCTTGCGCAAGGATTTGGTGCCCGAAACAAATGCCAACAAGGGGGACGTCGGCTGCGTAAGCATCCCGCAGAAACGCCTCCAGTAGGGGAATGAAAGGTTCGTCTTCATAAGCGCCGTGCTTCGACCCGCTGATCAGCCAGCCGTCCGCAGCACGAACGCTTTCTGGGAACTCCAGGTCGACGACCGACCAAGTACGAAAGGTCAAACCGCGCCCGGCCAACAAGGTCGCATACAAGTCGCCATAGGTCTTGTCCGGAAAGCCTTCGGCCGCCGGGAAATGGCCGCACTGCAAGATGCCGATCAACATGAGCTTAACCTAGCCACTGCGCCTTGGTCCTATCAGGTACCAAGCAAAAAACGCGAGCCCGGGCAATGCCAACAGCGCAACCGTCCAGAGCGCCTTGGCCCGCCAGCCAGCGCCCGACGGCCAAACCGACAACAAAGCCCACATATTCAACGCAAGCGCCAACAAGACCCAAAGTCCAAGATACTCGACCACGTCAGCTCAGTTCATACGGGTTTCGTTTTGCAACCGCCACGCCAGCTTGTGTTGCTCGACCGCTTTTCGATAATCGCCCTGACGTTCGAAAAGCTCGGCCAGAACCAAAGCGACCCGCTTCCGCTCGAAGGCATGGTTTTGCTGCTTGGCCAGACGCGCGGCGGCTTCCAGATGTTGCTTGGCAGCCTTCAAATCGCCCCGGTCAGTTTCCAACTGAGCACGATACCGGTGAAGAAAACCGCGAACACGGTCGTCCTGATCTGTCTCGGCGATCTCCAACCCCTTCTCCAGATGTTCGACCGCCTCCTTCACGCGACCAAGCTGTG
>JAAUYH010032076.1_pt1 | contig 21567 bp, 19 predicted proteins | sample 7278061 | NCBI WGS metagenome assembly JAAUYH01 (sample SAMN14350203, study PRJNA611818) | marine sediment metagenome | isolation source: surface marine sediment (0.6m) | place: French Polynesia: Moorea | collected 2018-08 | reverse complement strand
CCACGGGCATCCAAAGGATAAGAAAATATACTGTTACGAATTGCCCGAACTAACGAACGCTACACTCTATTTGTGATGTAGAATATACTTATTGCGTAATCGGAGGATGTCATATGTATGTTAACTGCTGTAACGGTCGTTGGTGCCAATCTCCTCGACATGGTGCTTCAGGTTTTATTTCTATTCAGGTAATTCTCTGGGTGTTGATCAAGTCCACCGTGACAATTCAGTAAAACTTATTCTGGTGGCAAGCCAAAGTATACGATTATTAGTTTGTCTTAGAATGTGCACTGCCGTGAACAACGTTTACATTCAAAATGTTCCGTGTTGGCCTCTTGTCTTCTGAGTACAGACTAACTCTACGAAATGATTCCTTTGCGATGCCAACTGTTTTCGTACAGACTATTCACTCTGTCGACAGCGTCGCTGTCATGGAGACGAGAAATTGCCACAATATTTAACTCCATCGCGCCCATCGAGCACGCCCAACGACCAGATCTATATTCATGTCAGCGCGTGTGGCTGACGGGCGCGATGGAGTCAACCTGCAAAATGAGAATGTCACGACGGCAACCCACACTTGCGTACCGCAGCCAAGGATGGGGCTGTTATCATTCTCGTGCGCGCAACTGGGTCGTGTGTTAGCGCGGTATGAAGGGGGACACGCGAGCGAGCACGGGTTGTATGTGGCGTTGGTGTTCCTGACGGTGGCGTCGGCGGCGAACGTGATAGGCGCGGGGGCGCTGTGGGCGATACCGACGCACTCGTTCTGGCGGGCAGTGGCCGCGTTTTTGGTGATAGTAATCGCGGGTGCGGTGGTGACGTCGTACTTCATTGTGTCGGGGCGGCGCGATTCGATGGCGCTGGGCGCGTACGGCCGCACGCACGACGAGCTCGTACGAAACGCGCGGAAATGTCGTCTGGTGCTGCCTGACAAACGGCTGAGCCTGCGGGATCCCGGCACTCGGCGCCGTGGCAAGACCTCCTCGTCGTGTTCTTCTGCGTGGCGTCCACAATCGTCGCGTTGCGCGCGGCTTGCGAGTTGTCGCCGGTGTATGAACCCGCCGAGGAACGAAGTCAGGGGCGTCGGAAAACAGTGGCTTCGTTGAGAAGTATCGACGCGGACACGCCCCACAGCATACGCGAGCGGTGTTGCGCGGTGTGTCTGGAGCCTATGACCGAGGGTGCGCTAAGCGTGCTCCCGTGTGCACACGGGTTTCACGAGAACTGTATAGGCGCGTGGATTGCGGTTGCTAGAAAGGGCCATTGCCCGGTTTGCATGACCTCGGTTGTTGGGGCGCTGAGACAAACGGGTCAGCCGCTGAGGGAGCAGCCAAGGAGCGATGGGGAGACGCAGGTGTGAGGAAGGCGAGGTGGGGGGCATGAAGAAAACAGACTGAAATGTAAACGATACATTCGGCATTTGCCGACATTTTGAACAAATCGACATCACGGGTGTGTTCCAAAGCCTTGCTAGAACGATGCAATAGGTGAAAACGAGTGATATGCAGAGAAGAAGAGCAACATGCGGTCGAGTTTTATTTATTGATCGAGCCACGATCAACAGTCCCGACGGTCAAGGGCGGTTCCCATTCCTTCGCCGATCGTTCACGCCAAATTCGAATGAGGTTTATTTGCATGGTGTGTAGCCAACGACTGTGCCGCCAAGATCATAGCAAATACACGGCGTTCCGGTTACGAAAACTTTGCCGTGCTTCTTGCAGCACACCTCAACTTGAATGCAGACCTGCTGCTTCTCGCTTCGGGCGCGAGAAACATGTGATACTTTTGAGATTTCAACAGTGTTGGAAACAGAATCCGTTCAGCAAGGCCAAATCCTGAGATCCCGAGGTGTCGTACAGTATTATTAATGCAGGCAATAGAAAAATAGCTTATGGAAAGAGTTTCAATACCTCGGTGCAGACGAAGATCAGCAAGGAAGAACAACGCGTCTCCTGTGAAAGTTCGACGACATTTGCGGATTCGAGGTGAATTCGACGCTTGGTATGAGGTGGAAGTAGACAAAGTACTGGCTACACGACGATTCTTCATTCGAACAGGGTCGTCGTAAAATGAGCGCTGCATTCCGGAAAAATCAGATGGAAAAAAACAGCGTTTCAACGCCATATCTAAACGCGACATAGTGCGACGATACCCGTGCGAATCTAGCCGCTAATGGAGAAAAATGCCACTTAAAAAGCCATCGACTTCAATTCTACTGTACAATACTGGGACTGAAGAAGTTCTAAACAAAATCATCGACTACAAAAACACATAGATAAGCCCTATGCATAACAAGTGGAATCTGCCTTTAAATACTCACAATGAACCGTGTAAATTTTGAGATATATTGTGTCCGGAAGGCCAACGGTCTTAGCGGTGTGTCAGGTTTGAGAATTCGTTGAGTTCGAGCCCCACCCCGTGCACAATGTGTTTCAAAAGATTGCCGAATTCGCATGGGCTCGGGGTGCAGCCAAACTAACCCCTTGGCCGTGAGAGCGGTATATGCGAATTCGGCAATCCTTTTGGCGACCTGGCTTTCAGCTGGACGACCCCGCTCGTCGTTTGCTACTCACTTTTTTTAATCGCGCTTCATCACCACAGTTCGGCCCCAACGAATGTTTATTGTCAAGTAATACACCTTTCACAACCAGAAAACAAGACAAGCGTTTACGCACATTGGCACTATCCTATCTACTGCATCCTCACACCCGTCGCACCTAGCGTACCACCACTGCCATCCCTTTAGAACGTCGCGCACCCCGGTGGCTGGCGATCCAGCACCTTTCCGCCCAGGTCCCTGCACGCGCACGGCGTGCTTGTCTGAAACGCCACGCCGTCCAGCTCGCAGCACGCGAGAATTTGAATGCACAGCTGATCCGGCCCACGGCCGGGGGGCGCGGGCGCCGCCTGCGCGCGCAGCGCGAGCGCGCACAGCACCATCGCGAGCACGAACAATGTCGACGTGAACCGCTTCATCTCGCAGTGGCGACGAGGTGGGCGCGCGAATGGCAGCAGAAACGACACTTCAAAGCCGACACCGGCCATGGCGCATTGCTGCGCCGGTGCGGTTCCGTCGCCGCAATCTCAGTCGTCGCCAACCATAACCGCTCCGCAATTGGCGTGGGTAATTGCTCAACGCGATGTAATTACTTCTCGACACCACACTGAAAGGTGTGCCGCGTCCATAGGTCAGGAATCACGACTCGTTCTCGCTTCCACAACTCGGCGGATAGCTTTTCGCTGAGCGGGGAGCGCGATGTAGCAAGGCGGTGAGTGGGTGAGTGGCTACACCAGAAATCGTTCGCAATCGCGACATAGTGCGGCATCTGCCAAGGCACTCACGCTGGCCTTGTTATCCGGAGAGTAGAGGGGCGGGCGGCAACAGTTAATCTACGCGCTTTCACCTTGTCACAACGCAAGAATTCGGAGTCAACATGAAAGCGAAGTCGGTCCCAGTACTATTCCTCGCGCTGGATGCTCTGTTGCTTACATCGGGACATGCACATCGCAACCTGCAAGTGCCAGACAATGGAAACAAGAAAGGTGGCTTTGGGTGTATTCCAGTAATTGACTGTTGTCAGGTGCCAAGCGGGGGGATGTTCGCCGCTAGCACGCCATGCGGCTGCCGTGCCGTCGGCGGCGTGGTGGTTGGCCATGACTATCCATGGGCGTCTCCGATTCGACGAGGATGGAACGAATGAACATGCAAGTTTCGTATGCGTTGCACGTCTCTAGCGAGTATTCATAGGTGTATTGGGTAAATTCAGCGTTCACCATTCCACGACTTGTCGTTCCGAGCCTCACACAGTGTGCCCAATCGGCGTAGCATCAATGTAGCAACAACGCACAAAAAATTGCAGTCCGATAATTGTTTCCCACGTACTGGTCAACACGAATAGTGTACGCGCTTCGCGGGGTTAGAAATGAGCACCACACGGTGCCAATACGAGTGCCACCTCGTTGCGACGGCTGTCCTAAATATTCCTAGTACATTACTGCCGCGTGTGCATAGTGCGCTGCCCGCGTTACGAACTAGAGGATGGCAAGCGGAGAATGAAGGACTCACCCCTCGCGGCGACGATGCAGTATTTAATCCCTTGCTCACGGCCGCATCGAGTTAGTTCAACCAACAACACCAGTTCAACCAACACCACCAGATCATTCGACACCACCCGTTCTTCCAACACCACCCCACCCGTTAGACGATGAAGATCGCCAAGTTTTTCGTACTCTTCGCCATGCTCACGCTCGCCGCACAGGCGTGCATCCAGGTCATGACGTGCTGCAAGCTGCCCGACGGCGAGATAAAGGCTTTTGGCAGCCCCTGCGCGTGCCGCGCCGCTGGCGGCGAGGTCGACAGCTACGACTACCCGTGCAATGCAAGTTCGAAATACAGCGTCGAGGATCCCCTCAACTCTAGCAGTGTAATGTAGCGGAATGTAGGCGACCCAAATTAACTTGAGTAAATGTGACGGCCAGCGCTAGCCGTCTTTGTTGCAACACATTGTTACGGTGCCCTTGCAGAACGTGCGTGTGCGTGTTCGTGTTCGTGTTCGAAACCAAGGGTTTCAACTCTTCAATACTGTGCGAGGCCGCGTGTAGGTGGCTGCGGCGGTACGCAGCAGAAGTAAGGCGATCCCCGCAGAATACTGTACGCAGCTATCGGCCGACGGAGGTGCAGTTCGGTTGTTCAAGGGGCACACGTGCACAAGGCGTGTAAGCAGCAATGAGGTGGCAATAAACGACTCGAGCAGGTGTTCACCAATGGGGCGGCCATTATGTTTGGACGACACCTTCACGATTAAATTTAGTTGTGAGACTGGACGTACGGCCGAAAGTCGTGCAGTGGGAAGGGAATTCTTCGCAGCTGGTTCGCGAATCAATGCCTCGACAAGATCGCAAAAATTGTATCCACCTTTCCATGCCAATTTCGTTCATCCACTCACCATGTTCGTTGGCGCCTTGCGTCGCAGGCATTGGTTCTCGCACAAAAATTCTTGGGCGCGATGCCACTGCGCTTGTCGTACACCATCTCCCGCACTCTTCTCAATGAAATGCAGGGCGTCGCGAATACATCGCAGCAGCGTAGTAAACAGCGCAAAGTGACGGTGCATCACCGCGCATTGCTGAAACAGGGTTCTCGAAATGGATAAGAGCGCGTAGCAACGCCAGTCTTTCCACAAGCATCGCAACATGAAGGCCTCGCTCCTAGTGCTCCTCGTCGCAACGCTGGTGCTGTTCTCGCCCACGCTGTCGCATCGATGGCACCATAAGCCGCGGCCCTCCCCGCGGGCACCATCCCGCGCATCGCCGTCCCCAACGCCGTTTCCCGAGTTCCAGTTTTGTGCTCAAGTTCTAGTGTGCTGCAGGTCGCCCACCGGCGAGCTGTTCACGGCGAGCACGCCGTGCTCGTGCCGCGCGGGGCGCGGCACCGTGGTGAGCTACAGCACGCCATGCGCGTCCATATAGGGTAGTAGTGCAGATTTGTAAAGCTTATACCATGGCACAGCTGCCTATCACTACAACGCGTCGTTCCTAGGAAAATCTCGAACACCGCACGACACAGTATCCGCCACAAGTCGGTGCTCACCGGGGGTTACAGTGTCGCACCGTTCCAGAAGTGGGATTCCGCACGACACGAAATTTACAGTGCATTGTTTCGACCTCCGGCGAATCACACAAGGTCCAATACCCTGGGCACAGTGATTGGGTGTTACACGCCACTCGAGCACATCTCGTGCACCGAGGAAAACGTTACAGTTACAGAACAGGACGCCATTCCCGGACTGCCGTTATCCCACCTAAACCGATCGGGCCGCCATTGACGTGCTATCGTACGATACTGTACCCACCAGAGCTGCCGTAGCTTTACGAACATTCAAGCACGCCCGCAAGTTGCTGTTCGCACAGAGGAACGACAACAAAACACCAGGGGAAGCAGCAACAAGCACGACGAGCACGGACGCGTCGCGAGAAGCGGCCGTGAGCAGCGACGCGACGCTTGTGCTTGCATCCGAGGGTACAGCAGCCGGGAAGGGGAGCACAAATCGCGGAATCTCGGTCGGGTCCATATCAGCGGGGGGTATCAAGCGCGACAAATATCCGGCGCAGATACGGGCAGCGCGCACCAAGCGGCTGTTTGCATTACATCGGGGGCAAATTTCCATTGAATTTTTGATAGCGCATGGAGCCGCATCTCCCGTTAGCCGTGGCGAGGTGAATCCCTCTCACCTCGCCCCGCGGCGCGCAGCCGGCCGTGGCGCGGTGTAGTCGCCCCCGTCGGCAAGACGCCAAATCACTCGCATGCAGCGGAGACGAGGGTGGCGGGGGCGCTGACGATGCCCTTCCACCGCGCGCCGCATACAGGCCTATCGCACTCGCGTCCACAATTGATCCATGCCCTACTTGCCACCGTCACCGCGTCAGCATAACACCGGGCACATCTATATAACTCCGTGGCGGGGCCATGGAATAGCGCTATCACGCTGCGGCAGTTATCCTCGTCGACCACCGTAGCACACACCATCAACACACCATGCTGCGTGCGATTGTTGTGCCGCTGCTCGCGGCGCTCGCGTTGACCGCGTACGGCCGCGTGTGCCGCGGCGTCCTGCGCGGCCAGACCATCTTCAGCGACGTGACTGTGCCCAGCGGCGTGTGCTGGTTAGAGGACGTGCGCGTGACCGGGTCCGTGCGCGTGGGCTCGGGGGCGTCCATCGCGACGATGGGCCGCGTGGCGATATCGGGCTCGATGATGGTGAGCGGCGCCAGGGAGGCGCAACTGCGCGGCAATCTCACCATCCTGGGTGGTTTCACTGCGTCCAACACGCCGCGCGTGGCCATCGGCAGTATCGCCAATGTGGGTATGGCGTCGGTGTCGAACGTGGGTTTCATGGTCGTGCAGGGCTCGATGACGTCGCTGTCGATTGCAGGCGGCGGTCGTGTGGAAATCCGCGGTGGGCGTGTGCTGGGTGGGGGCGTGTCGCGCCGCGGGTCGGCGTCGGACAAACCCGGCGCGGACTTGGTGGTGTGTGGTGCGACCGTTCTGGGCGGCATCACGATGAGCATGGTGCCAGGCAACCTGAACGCGGATGTGAACCAGTTCTGCCGGCCGAGCGAGCTGTCGGGCGCGGTGCTGGTGGAGAAGGGCGTGGGCAACGTGAAGATCGTCGGGAACGCGATGCGCGCGGCCGACGTGCTGATCACCGACCAGACGGGGAACGTGACGATCGGGAACGCGGTGGTGTCGGACATGTCGATGTCGCGCGTGGTGGGCAGCATCCACCTGGACCGCGTGCAGGCGGACAGCGACTCGAACATCAGCGGGAACCGCGGCCCCATCACGATGACCAACTCCGCGCTGGGCGGTGACATGATCCTGGCCAACAACCAGGCCGTCACCGTGCGCGGCAACCAGCTGGGCAACGAGATGCTCACCATCTCGGGCAACAGCGGCTTCGTCACCGTCGCCGGCAACACCGGCTTCTCCGGCTCCATCCTCGAGAACGAGGGCGTCCTCTTCCGCAACAACGTCGCCTTCGGCGCCGCCATCACCAAGAACCGCCGCGGCACCACCATCACCGGCAACACCCTCGGCCTCGGCGGCCTCACCTGCGCCGACAACACCCCACCCCCCCGTGGCGGCATGAACAAATTCGCCCCCATCGCACAGCCCGTCGGCCAGTGCGCCAACTTGCGGATGTAACACCCCTTCGACTGACGCAATCTAGAACAAACCGGCTTCGGTAGTAACATATGGGAACTGAATATTAAACCACCAACTCCCTTTTTTCGGCTTCATCCACCCGCTCCTATTCATCTTTGGCATTGGTACCATGCGAGGGTGGATAAGTTCGATGAAATTGTACAAGCAAGAGGATTCAACAGACGGACCACCCAAGTCATCGGGTTTCTGGAAGCAGTAACGCCACAATATAGCCCGCTGTGCTCACATTAGCTTCACCTGTTGTCCGTTCGAACCAAAACGAGATATTGTTTCAGCCAACAAAGCATCAATGCAACAATACAGCAGTCGGTTTCAGCAAATAGTTCACTGCCAATGCATCTGCACGCACGACTGTAATTGTAACGTTCAAGTTTTGGCGCGAATACGTAGCTAATACTCGCTCATTTACCCTTCCCCATGTGCACCCCAAACGATACCCGCGTGCACAGGAATCGTTATCATGGTATGATGAAAACCGAAGATGATGAAATTGTGATGCTTGGTGACCGGAGTCTCCCAAGTTCAGGGATTCCCTGCCACTGCAAAAAGCAACATGGCTGCGTAGATGGTGGAATGCGTATGGTTAATACTGGCTCCGAGGTGGTAGCACAGTACAGTATTACCTCGTTCTCTACTTCATATTTCGACGCTCTTGGAAACGTGGGCAACAAAGCTTTCAGCGACGGGGCGGTGAAGATGCATCAGCACCGGTTGCTTCTCACGATGCTTTTTCAATGGGAGCTTCTGTGACTGAGATTGCTGATGCTGTTTCACCGGCAGTACAGTAACACTGTGGTGAGGACTGTGAGTGGGATAAGAAGCTGACGTATTCCGGTTTGCTCGGAGGGACTATCCACCCGCTTCTCATGCTGAAAGCAAGTCGGTCGTTAGTAACACGTTTACTTTGATCTTCGCTAGATTTCCTGCTGACAAATCGATATTCGATGCGCTAAATGGAAGCAACGGAAAGCAAGTAGGGGGATGTTTGAATCAAATCGTAATTAAGGGATCGTAGAACGAAATGGACAAGAGAAATGTCGCCGAATCTATTTATTAACAGACAGGCCACGGAGGTCACCTTTGCGACTAAGATGGCTCATATCTAGTTACCTGAGTCTGCAGGTTGGCAAACTTAATCTAAACACGTGGTACACGGCACCTTTAAGAAAAGCCACTAAATCTCGCTGTACCGTATGAAGCGAAACGATGATTCTAGGCAATACGTCTTGGCGTTTGCGTGCGTTTTTCAATCATTCTGAGATGCCGCTCGCATTCTCACACATATTGTGACGTGAAATGCCGGGAAGTTATCCAGAGTTGCTTCGCCAAATATTGCACTTCCTCGTTGATAATTTCCAAGTCGAATTGATTGATGGAGAAAAGAATGGCTTTAACCAGCGTCTCCCATAGGTGCATTTGAATTTGTAGCGGTCGACAAAACGCTCTGCAGTAGAGCAGAGATAAGGCCATGTCAATTGCAATTCGACAAGAAAACAGAATTGATAAATTCGACACAGCTATCCACTTGTTCGAACGAATGCCACTTCCTGCCAGTCCCCTTTCCCTAGTTTGTATTTGTACCCCAAGTTCTTCATAAATCGAAGGAATCTCGCTGGACTGGATCGAGCGGTGCGCCGCGGAGCGCCCGTTGCTAGAGCCGCCCGCCAAATCCGTTCCGGGGCGAACTCCGCTAATACCACTTTGGGTTTGACTGTTCGCAAAAACTGGACTGCGCCAGATAAAACAAGGGGCTCCCAACCTCCCACTGTTCTGGGCGTTAGAAACGAATAGGAAGTTGACACCAAGGAACATTAGAACGTACCATCGAGCTTGACCACAACTGGTGTGTGTTGAGGGATATCCACTATACCACTGCCAATAAGTTCATCAAGCGCTCGCACCCTGGTCATTCCTTCCCGCTGAAATCCGGAGGTACGCAGCCGACGCACGGTTGCGTCTGCAACACGTTTTGAATTGGGGGAATCGTCGACGCATATGTTATGCGTGTCTCCGCCTTTCGCGTCATTTGGGTGGCGCCACAGTTCGCAGGTCGCACCGTGCAGTTCATGGTTCCCCAGCGCGTACGGTAGAACTCGAACCAGCCCGCGAACTTTCCTCGGTGCAAGACAAAGAGATGCGCGGAGCAAAGAATAGCTCTCGGCCGACGCTTCGAACGCCAGGACATGATGATGACGCTGGGCGGCCAGCAGGGTGTACCAACCGACATTTGCACCCACATCGACCAGCATAGACCGCGGTCCAAGTGCTTTCAGCGCGGCTAGCACACGGCGCGATGCTTTGTTATTCCACGAACCTGATTGACGGAGAGTCCTTGACATCTCATTCTTGCCGCTCGCATGAACCACCATTTTCCACGCCTTTTTGCCGAATTTTGCTTTTGCAACGCTCGTTTTCTTGCCCAACGGGATGCGCACTGGGCACTTCACACTCCCTATCGACGGAGGCAATATGAGTTGCATGTCGAAAAGTGATATCATGGACGTCAGCGAAAGCAGAAGGGCTGCAACAAATGATAAGGCCAACAGTCGAACGCAACATCCGCGGGGCCTGGCTCGGTTCCCCATACTCCAGTGGAAGAAATGCGGGATAGCTCCATGGTTCTACGGCACGCATAATGCTCCGCTCCGTGCACGAGAGAAGCACGAGAAAATTATCATTCTCGACACGGATTTGGCCTCGACAGTTATCAATGTCGAGAGAGACTATCCATAGCGAGAGCAAATGGGTAACAGGGAATGCTCTTGTGAAATAATTTCAATTTCGAATCAACTTGTTTCTAATTCTTTCACTCCGTATCAGAGTAGTGCTCCTCAACTTCAGGCACCACTCCGCCGGCGGCGCGTAGCGTTCATCCACAAAGATAGTGTCACTTTGTCGAACAAAAAGTTAGATATCGTGGATGAAAATCTAAACCAAGCGTCGGGATATTAATGAACGTAAAGTACAGTTCACGTTTCCATTTCGCTAACAACCACTGTTCACAATTACCTTTGATGCGCGTTTATAGAGTTGTACCACTGAATCTACGAAAGAAATGTTCGACCACTCGCACTTCCACCTCATATATTCAGCGATGGAGTGCGTAGTGACAAGGTTCAGCATCGTTTTCGTGCCTGTCACTGGTGCAGTCAAACCAACGTACTTTCGGGGAATAGTTCCCGCCGGTTGTCAGAGTCAACTATCCCGTCAATTTCAGTTGTAGAAATAATGACCAATATCAATCAAGGAATTCTCGCACTATGTTGAGACAGCTATCAAATTATGAGTGGGTAGAAGCGATGAAACTGGCAAAGAGCAGTCTGTATCAGCATACTTGCTTGCCCTATAAACATACGAACGGAAAATTTGATCGAACCAACAAAATCCTCGTAGACAGTTAGAGAAGAAAGTTGGTAGAACAAGAGTGAGTGAAATTAGACAAAAGATTCATATGCACGACATTCGAACGACTGCTGGAAATTCTTCTGCTCCCACGCCGCTTCCTTCGTTCCCAGGACTTGTCTTGCTAATGAGTCAATACATGACATTCCCTCGATGAAAGGGGTAGATTCATGCAGTTTCCGAGTCAGCTCAATTGGGTTCTTTGCTATTCACTAGATCGACAACTATCGGTTGATTAGGTGGCCTCCAATGTCGTCTCCCAAACGGCACCTCGTATATTGGTAGCATGACTTGAATCTCAGGATAAATTTGATTCCACTGGCATGAATTCTCCGTAAGAGGCTTGACACCATGTAGTGTGTAGTGTTTACCAGTCAATGCGACAGCGCGAGGAAGAGGAAGAGCAAATTTCCGCAGCGAACAATAAGCTTTTCGGACCTGATTGGTCAGGATGACAAGATGTTTACCGACTGCTTCCTTTCTCTGTTCCAAACGTCCGGTTTTCATGTATTCGAAAATACTCGGGTAGTCTCTCCCGAAGATTATCAATCCCGATCGCATTCGTTGAGTCTCCGTAAAACTCCAGAGCTTGGATTCAGTTTCGGGTGATTCTTCGAGGGTGAGGCTGTGGCGATAGCCTCCCTCATCTTCGATGGAGTCGACGAAGGAATTGAACTTGAGATTCATCGCCTCCTGTTTGCTTATAAAGGCTCTTTCTAGAGATAATCGCAAATTCCTAAGTTTCTTTCTCCGATACCCAGCATTACGTGCTGCTTTGAACCAATTGATACACTCTAGTCGAGCTATCCACCTCGAACGTGTCAGCGGCGTGTGACTCACGAAGTATTCCTGTATGATTTGTTCCACTGTGACGAGATATTTCTCCCTCTCTTGGTATTGCTTCTCAATAGAACGAGAAATAACGGCCCGCAAAGCTTGCCTCTGCACCGCTTGGAAGAAGTCGATGTAGGTGAACAGCATTCGAAGAGCACACACATCACTGGTGAAGAATTCTCGGTCATTCTCGGACTTGCAACTTTGCGTGAGTTGCACAATCGCTGCATCGGATACATCGAATTCGCTCCATGTCGACAACGGTGGCACAGCATCATCTAGATCCAATGCTTGTACTTCATATGGATGAATAGGGAATTCGTCCCATGGATCATCCTTGTATCGATTATCGGCCAGTCCCCCTATGAGGTTCATAGCTTCACTGAGGAATTCTGATGGAATTGAAATTTTGTGAAATTCTGAATCAACCCAATTGCAAACTATTTGAAACAGTTTGAAAATTCAAATAAATATGTTCAATGATCGAAATTATGTCTATTTTAACTTGCCGTGCACTAAATGATTCGTCTATGTTTTATCCAGAAATTTGGCAACGGGTGCATGTACCATGGGTCCCATCTCTTATAAATTCGATTGGGCCTGAGATGTCGAAAACTCCTTCAACTGATACACATTTGGTTGAAGGTCGATCGGAGCATGAACCGAAGTAATGAATTTTACTTGGACTCCGTAGACGCTCGCTCACACGATTCACCTATCACGACCCACTTGGTCATTTAGACAAGAGAGAATGGATACGGGCAATTGTACTGACTGCCAGAAACAATCGTGAAACCTTCACCCCTGCACCCGCAGGTGGTGTACGCGATGAAAATCCTGCCCGTTGGTCCCTTGCAGCACACCACCGTGTTGAGACAGGGGGGATAAGGGTGAAAGCCGATTTTCTTGAACAATGGTGAAGGAGCCGGTTGAACTGGTGACCCCACAACCGATACTACAAACAGGGTGCATAGCAGCACCAAAATCCCCGCCTTCATCGTGTCTGTACCCAAACTTCTCACGACGCGATTGGTACCCGACTCTGTTATGCACTTCCTCCGACCCTGCCACTTCCGTAACAGCAGAGAAAAGAAGCAACGACAGTAATGTGCCATCCTTTCTACTGCCTGCCCTCTACCATTCGTCACCAATTGTGTTCACAAGTACAAAGGCTGGCTGCACTGCTCTGCAACAGATTCAAGGAATTATCGCTAGATTGCCTTGATACGTGTTCGCGACTATCCTATGTCGAGGTCCAGGTCTACAAATATCTATCCACGGTTTACCAGAGCTAGCCGTCGTCAACGTGATAAGGTACAGTGGGATACAATAAACCGCAAGCCTTTATTCCGGTCCGCTTCCTTGTTTCGCGTCCGCCCAGTCTTCGTCCGACTCCACTGTGTCGTTCTCCACTCTGAACTCGGGCACATCAGCCGTCGCGCCAGTGTCAAGCTCGGCGTCAAGCTGGACATCATGCAAGATAATTTCTTCATCCTTATTTTCTATCTTCTTTTCTGCGTCTGAAGTCCGTTCCACGTCATCGTCCGCAACCCGTTCGCCAGCGCCAACAATCGGCGGTGGTGGGGCTACACCGTTCATCGCAAGCGGTTCAGCCGGTTCCGACAACTTCGGCTTCGCTTCAACCAGTGCCACGGGCGATTGCGGCGACTTCTTCAATCCCGCCACCGGCTTCGGTTCCGTAATATCGATCCCTTGTCGCGTGCTTTCCGTGACCACCGACGCGAACGGCATCGCAGGCTCACCTTCCGGTCCTTTCTCGAGTTTCGCCGCAGCATTCGCCGCATTCCCCACGATATCATCGAACGTGATGACTGGTGGCGGCATCCTGTCTTCCTCATCTCCCCCGGTAGCATTCAGGCTGTCGTCCAAGGGCATCCTCAATAATCGGCCGTCCCCATCCGCCGAGACCTTCTCCACTAGCCGACCATTCTGTTTCTTCTCCGCTTCGGCATCCACTGCATCGTCCGCAGGTAGCGGCTCTGGCATGGCCACTTCCTCCTCTTCCTCGCCCCGATCCAGTACCGCCTCCTCTTCATCGTCGTCACCATTCTTGTTCATATTGAGCTCTTCGAAAATATGGCTCTCTTCTTCCGCATTCGGTGACTCGCTAGACAGGCGCATACTTCGCAGTGCCGCTGTACCTTCTTCCAATTCCGCTGTTAGCATGCCGAACTTCTCCACCCCAGCTTCACGAATCTGTTCCACGCTGCGTCCCACACGAGAGACAACCGCCAGTGCGGAGTTCTGGTCGTCGGGGTGCATACATTGCACCGCCATGGTTCCCGCGAAGTTGGCGATATCCGGAAACACGCCACACGGGTCGAACAACGATTCGAATGTTCTCGGCGACGATTCCATCACAGACACCCAGTGCGCGAAGCAGACATTCACCAACTTCAGCTCGGCCGAGTTCTCATCAAGCCGCAACGCTTCCGCACCGGGCGAGCTATCGTCTAACCAAGAAACAGACTCGATGAACTTTCTTCCATCACTGCCACAAACCGTATTCGCGCCCATCACCAACCAGGGCAAGTACGGTTCGAAGCACCGCCGGATATCATCGCCCGGCGGGCCCGGAAACGATACTGCGCCGCCCACACGCGAGATCTCTTCGCGACACGTGACGGACTGCATCGCATCAAAGTCCACAATAGCCGCCATCAGTATATTGCGCAAGACGGGTAGTCTCTTGCCCAGCACCATGTCCAGCTCCACCGGCCCAAACAGCGCCGCATGCAGCGCGCGTGTGGAGACGAGTTGCGCGATAGAACCGAGCACCGAGATAACAGTCTGCGTCCCGCACAAGTCCGACTTCTCGAGGTATTCGAAGCGACGGGTGATACCCGCGAGTTCTTTTCCAAACAGCATCAAACAAAGCTTCACGCTCTCTTTCTTAATCTCATCCGTCTCCACAAAGCATCCCACTAACAACCACTGCACGGCAGTTCCCGCCGCGATTCGGATGATTCGGTGAGAATTCTTGTTCTTCAGCAACTCACCCAACGCGCTGGCTATCGGCACCCATTGCTCCTTGAACGAGTCTGCGGCTGTTTCACCAATGAGCTCGAGTCGTTTCAACGACTGCAGCTTTGCAGCGAAAACCTTCAGCGCGCCACACGCTTCATTCAACGTCGCCGTATCCACCGGCGTGATCTTGATCACCGACATTATCGCGCTGAGGGTCTCCTTCAAGCACCCCAGCACACAAGTGTGAGTGACGGGTTCCGTATTGCCTTCATCGGGTTCAGTTCCATTCGCCATCTTGCTCCTCGCGAACGACGACGTCACTGCTATTCGCATGATTCGAACGGCCAGCCTCCTCGTTTCGCGGTTCACGTCCCACACCGCGTCCTTCGTTTCCGCGTTGAGCCGCTTTCCGCCCAGCGCCACCGCCCTCGTGAGTCCGATCCAGTACTTGGGGCGCTTCGTGGCGTCCGCATCAGCCAGAATCTCGAGGACGTTCTGGCACTCGAGCATGCCGTCTTGCGCCGCCTTGAACAAAATCTCCGGCAAGCGCTGGAAATTGGCCGAGACCGCCTTCCTCCCCGTCTCCCTCAGCAACAACAGTACTACATTGAGCGCAGCTCTTTGCAGTCCACTTTCGATGCCCGGCTTACCCGACAAGAACGCGTCGTAAATCGCATCTTCCAGGAACAGCCCCGAGGAGCTGCCCACCTGCGCCGGTTGCCGAATGCTGAAGAACTGAATCGGGACGTACGCCGTCGGATACTTTTTCGCCGACAAGCTATGCTTCAACAATCCTTCCGGCGATCTCGGCGGGCCGCCCGACACGCCCTGCATACGGCCCATGACGATGCGCGCCATCCACATCTGCACGAGGCCACGGAAACCGGCCGATTGTGCGGGATACGCTGCTACGCCTTCCCAATGCAGGAGTTCCGCGCACAGTTCCGCACTCGCCACCGCAGACGCTTCCACAAGCCCTCTACAATGCGACGCGGTCGCCGTGAGAACACTGGCCGCACCGGTCGCCAGTGCGGGCGAGATGAGTGCGCAATTCGGGACAGTTGGCGACAGAAACGGATCCGAGTTGCCATTGCTGTTGTTCTCTTCCTCGTTTTCCACCTTCAACACTCGGTTGCACACACGCTCTAAGCTGGCCTCCCACATCGCGATGTCACCCGCACACTTCAGTACTTTTCCAGGCGAATAGTCCGCCCCATCGTCCAAGGACCACGCACGCGACAATGCTGTCATAAACCGCTCGGAAATATTCGCCACATCAACCAAGGACGGATGCAACGCGAGCGCTGCCGCCGCCTTCGCATGCGAGTAGCCCAACTCCATCGCCACGGCCAACGTTTCCACTGCTCTCTTCACCGCCTCTGCCCCTTCACTCGAGGTTTCGCTGCCATGCTGACCCGGAATCACTTCCAATAACGTGCCAATGACCGCCGCTGACGAACAGGCCAGATTCGCACCCGTAATCGTCTTATCCTTCAACGACTGAATCAACGATGTCGTCGCACTTTTGATAAGTCCCTGCCACATCGCCGTTCCACCCTTCAACGACAGCATACGGAACGCCTCTTTCGTGACCGCACGCGTGGCGAACACGATCCCAAGCGTTCTTGTATGCACCGAGTTGTACACGATCGGCCTCAGCGGGGTCTCAATGGGGAAAATCGTTGCTTGTTTGCGCGTACCCGCCATTCGTCGAAACACAGCACCCGGCAAGTCCTCATCATTCAAGCAAGTCCCGTTCCAGGGGCTTTCTGTGGAATTCCGCCCATCGCCTTTCGTCGGCGTGTTATCCGCGCCCTGCAACGCCACCGACGCCTTCAGCGCCTTCGACACAAGCACCTGCAGCATGGCCAGGACGCGGCCATTCTCCGACAACGACGACGCGGAAATGCGCCTCACCACCGCGAGCGCGACCACGGCGCTCATCGCGGGCGAGAACGACGAAGACGAGCAAAACTCATCACAAACCGAGCCGGGCTGCGATATGCCCTCCACCACAAGCGCCGAGATAGCGTGCGCCGCCACGACGACGGCCTCCTCCGCGACCGGCATTTCCACACCCTCCGTGCTGCACATCCACGCGAGGTTCTCGCCGAGAAAGTTCGAGCGGACCGCCTCGTCCTGGTTCGGGCTGCACTCGGACAGGCCCTTCTTCGTGCGCAGCGTGCAGAGCGAAAGGCGGCGATGCGCCATGGCCACCTCCACCGGCACGGGCTTGTTGAACGAGTTGAGAAACTGCGCCACGACGCCGGGCGCTGACGGCGCGCCGGCGGCGTCGCCCATGGCTCGCTGCGCGTCCTCGCCGAGGGCCACGGCGACGAAGTAGCACAACTCGCCGAACACGCCTATGGGCGGGGCGAATATCGCGCACCGGGCGATCTGCAACGACTCCGCGAGGTAGAGCAGCTCGTTCGACAGCTGCGCGTTGTCGCGGTCGGGCTGCGACGAGTCGGAGAGCGACGCCGTGGAGTTGAGGGAGCTGCGATAGAACAGCGGGTCCTCCATGATCGTGCTAGTGTTCGCGTTGAGCGGCGGTAGCGCGCTGATGTCGGGGTTCGGGTTGCGCAGCAACGTGACGCGCGCCGCCGCCGCGCCAATGATGTACGGCGCGAACTGCCGCAACTCCTGCGAGCTTTCATGTTCCAAGCACGCGGCAAGCGCGGCAAGCGCGGAACAGCGCATCGATGTTTCGGCCAACGTTTCTTCAGGCTCCAAAATCAGTTCACCCACCGACCCAGGAATCGGTTCTTTCTGCATGTCGCTTTCCTTCCTCTCCGATTCCCCATTCCCATCATTCGCGCCATCCTTTTTCGGCCGCGTCGAGCGGCCGAGGTCATCGCGCCAGTGGTCGAACAGTTTGGCCATTCCACCCTCGACACATTCCTCTACCACCTGCGCACGTCCGAGGGCCGCAAATATCGACCACCCCGCACGTCGCCGTATGGCCGTCGCAACGCGCTCGCGATAATGGTCCGTCTCACTCGCCGGCAGCAAGGGTCGCATCAAGTTCATCGCGGCCACCGCCACCTGTTTGAGCACTAGTTTCGGTACCGGCTCCTCATCCTCGCAGCACGTGCATTCCTCCACAAGCGCAGCAAGTGCTACCGCGTTCCCTAGCACGGCCGCCAGCCCGGTGGCCACGGAATTCGGGCGCCCAGCGCCCCGCGGGGAAACCAAATCTTCGAGGCCTATTCCATCGGCGCCGTCCAACCTCAGGTCGCCGAAGCGCAAGCCCTGCAGTATCGAGGTGAGCAGCTGCACGCGCTCGTTGGGTACCGCCGCCGCAAGCGATGTCACCAGTCGCACGCCGGCCAGGCGGCCCGCGGCGAAGTTAGTGGCCAGCGCTGTGCGCGCGGTGCCAATGAGCTCGTGGAGGAGCGTGGTGTACTTCTTGACCTCCTCGGTGCCCTTGGGCTCGAGCACGGCCTGCGCGCCGAACCTGCGCACGAGCACGGAGCAGAGGTCGACCACGAGCGCGTCGGCGACGCGGCCGTGCGTGCTGGACAGCTCGTGCAGCATGACCAAGGCGGGGTACGCCGCGCTGGGCTCGAGCTGCGCCACGACCACGGTGACCAGTGCGTCGCGCAGCATGCTGGCCGCGGCGACCGACCCGATTTCCGGGGCCAGTATCGCGACCGCGCGCGACAGGATCACTGCGCGCCGCTGCGGCAGCGACACCACCCACATGCGCAGCACGGCAATCAGCGCGAGCGTACAGCCGTTCCGCGCGGCCGACAGCCCGCTGACCCGCGCCACGGTCACGAGTACGGTTTCAAACAGCTGCTGGTCGCCCACGGGCGGCCCCGAGCGCGTGGCGGGGTTGAGTTGTTTCTTCTTGCGCTTCTCAAAGTCTTCGCGCACCGCGCGCTTCACACGCGCAGCGCGCGCGACTATGGCGACGCGCACGACAGTCACCGCCCATACGCCCTTCTCCGAGCCGGGCACGTTGGCCAGCGCGCTCGCGGCGCTGCGCAACAATTTCTCGGCTTGTTGCGGCCGTGAAAACAGGCGGGGCACGAGGGCGCCCGCAAGGAGCGCGTAGCCGGGCTTGGGCGCGTTGCCCTTGGTAACAGCGGCGGGTGCACATGCCTGGTAGAGCGCGTCGCAGGCGGCGTCCATAAGGCGGGTCTCCGGCGCGAAGTTGGCGGGGAAGCTCTCGATAATGTAGGCGGCGGCGTGTGCGGCTGCGGCGCGTATGAGGCGTGTGCCGCGCACGGCGAGCAGCACCTTCACGGACTCCTCAGCGGCGTGACGGCCAGCAAAGTCGGAGCGGCTGGTCTCGCCGACGGTGTGGGCGGCGGAGATGAAGGCGGTCTCCATGTACGCGTCGCCCTCGGCGATGCCGGCGGGACGCAGCTGGAGCATGTGTGCGCGCGCGCGCTCGGCGGCCGCGAGCAAGGTGGCGGCGCCCGCCGCATGGGCGGTGGCGCGCAATAAGTCGAGCGCGCGGCGGTGGAGCGCGCCGCCGAGCGTGGGCAGGGTGAGCAGCACCTGCACGGCGGCGTTGAGCAGGGCGCGCGCGCCGGGCTCGTGGGCGCCGGGGATGGCGTTGCGCGCGGCGGGTGATCGCGGGTCGGATCGGGTGTAGAGGATCAGCGCATCGGCCACCAGGCGCAGGGTCGTCAAGCGCGACGGCGTGGCCGACTCGATGGACCGTAGGATGGCCGACGCCGCGATAATGTGCGGGTTGCGCGACCGCGGCGGCCGCCCCGACCGTCGCGCCATCCTGCGCTGCGCCCGCGACAAAAGGAGCACAAGGCGGCAACGTCGCCGATGTCGGTGAGGCGCCCCCGCGCGTGCAAACCGCAGTTACGTAACGGTACACGTGGATGTGTTCGATACTGTACGCTTCCCTACTGTTGGCGTCTTTTTCTCACTTCCACCAACCCCATACATCGCTGTATGAAATGCTGTCGCTGTACCGTACAGCTACCGTGCGGTTGTAATAGTTACGAAAGATGCGAGCTACCCGCGCCTCGCTCAAGTTCTAGAACCTGCAGTGCTGGATACGAACACTACCGTACTCGATGGACGTCTTCACAAGCGATACGAAGGAAATAGACTCAACGACTTCTGCCCCGTGTGCGAAACACCGCAAACGGTTTAAATGATTTAACGAGTTGAAATCCTGTTCACATGCAATTCGTATTGCTAGGTTTACGGATTTTGGCATGATTTTCGACGAGATAGCACTGTAATCTGTGAAACCTGCCTTTTCATTGGTCCGATCTTCATGTCTTCATCTTCTCAAAAGCATCCCCAGCCGTACGCTACGGTACACTACCCATCCACCATTGCTTCTTTTTTGATAAATCAAAACAATTGAACCACCTGTACAGTACTAACGGAAAAAGACGCCAACACTATTATCCTGGACATAAATGCTCATCTTCTTTACAAGCCTGTGCTTCTTAAACTTTACCCCCATCACTGCTGTAACAAATAGAACTTTTTTGATTGAATTTCTGACCAAAAATGATGTTCTGAAGTATCAGTAATGCACTTGAATTTAATCTTGTGACTCAAACACACAAGCTTTGTATTCATATCTAAATATTAATAAATATATATATGGAAGAATCGAAAAATGTCCATCCCTCTGACTGAAGCCGCTATTCAATTATGAAATGTTCGACTATTTCATTTTCTCAAACTATGATATCTAAGTCTGGTCCCATGTTTTAAAAAGCCTCCTCCAATGTATCTAGAAGCGTACTGCGAATTTCATCTCTAATTTTTTCAGTTCTCGATTTCGCTTTCATTTCTTTCACATGCTTCTGATTGTACTTTGAAGCCTGTAAATTCTCTCGTTTCGCATTTAATGCTCCATCTCCCTATTGTTGAAGGAGTTGACGGGTTTTCATTGTATTTATCTTCAAGCAGCAACTAGAAATACATTTTATATATACTTAAGTTGTCTATATCTTGCTAGCGCTATTTAAAAATCAATAAACCCATTTAGTGACTTCTTTAGCAATTTGCATAATTAAAGATCTGAGTCTATTTCTGAGAATTTTGAACAAATCAATACTTTAATGATACCTATCAAAGCGAATATGATTGATGGATGTGATAGTATGTTGATAGTATTATCAAAAGATAAAAGGAAGCCATAAAACTCTCTGAGTGAGAATAGATCGTCTAGAACAACAGCCAGAAGAAAAATGATGGGTTCAATGCAATCTACACCGTCTTGTTCTTTCTGCAGTGAAAGTACTGATAGATCTTCAGTCTGAGCGTATAAATGTTAGAACAGAGGTGAATGATGTAGAAAGTAGAAAGCTGCAACATAGACTCGACAGTCACGAAGAGAGAATTTATAAGAACTCTGATGATCGCATCTGTGGCATAATTCTCCTCCTTTTTGTACGGTAGATGGTCGTAATTCTAGAAAAACCTTATCCAGAGTACCGGCAGTAATGACTGAACAGTACAATATTTAATGAAAATTTAGGATTACATCTTGTGAAGCGTGGATAAATATATTTGAAGAAAACGGCATTCTCAGACGTCATAATATTTTTTGGAAGCTATGATAGAGCATCGACCATACCAGCAATGTATATGAGTTCTGTATTTAGGAAAAATATCATTCT
>JAAUYH010064405.1_pt1 | contig 21573 bp, 21 predicted proteins | sample 7278061 | NCBI WGS metagenome assembly JAAUYH01 (sample SAMN14350203, study PRJNA611818) | marine sediment metagenome | isolation source: surface marine sediment (0.6m) | place: French Polynesia: Moorea | collected 2018-08 | reverse complement strand
CGGTACCCGATCTCCGCACCCGTCGAAGCAACGAGCGGGTCGACGCGCTCGACGGGCTCACCCGAGCCCGGATCGACGGTGATAGTCGTGCCGCGCGCATCGTTGCTGTGAAATCCGCGACCGGTGCTGAGATACAGCTCTGAATCCGGATCCAGTGTGTAGATGATGCTCAGCTTCGGCGCAAGAATGAAGTCGTCCGTATCACCGGAATTGACGGGCAGGTTACTGCGCACGGAGAAATCGTAGAAGTCGGCTCGCAGGCCGAGCTGGGTGCGCCAGCGATCGTTCCAGCGAGTCCTCGCCTCGGCATAAAGGCCGAGCGACGTTTGCTTCACCGAGTCGCTCCGGACGGTGCTCAGCCGGGACGTACCCTGCGTTCGGTACAGGCCGACTTCGTCGATGTCGTCGCGCTGCACGGACATGCCGACCGTATAGCCGCTATCGGAACGGTTCGACGCTGGCCAGACGTAGCTGGCGCTCCCGCCGAACACTTTCCGCCGATCAACCTGTTCGAACTGGTCGCCGTTGACCGGATCGTCGAGGAAATACGTGAAATTGGAGAACAGGTCCAGCTCGTAGTCGATGACATACGCGTGAGCGTGCAGCTGGCGTTCGCCGGATAACTCGCGAAGCACCGATGCCGACAGGCTGTAGCGAGAGGTCTCCCCGCGCAGGGTCGGATCCAGCGACCCCAGTCGATCGATCAATCCGGAGTCGATGGCGCGCTGGGGTACCTGGTCGGGCGAGTTCCAGCTGGCATCGTAGCCCATGAACATGACGTCCCACTCGGTACCGCGGTCGCTGAGCTGCGAGTAGCGCAATATGCCATTGACGCGTTGCAGGTCCTCTTCGACGTCTACCCACGGGCCGTCGTAAGCGTGGCCCTCTAGTGCATAGAGCAAGCTTCCCGGACCGGCGTCGACGCTGTTCGCGACGAGGATCTCGCGGTGACCGTCCTGCCCGACACCGATCTTTAGTATCGATTCCGGCAGAACCTTGAACGTCGACATGTGCGCCGACCCTGCCGACGAGAAGTCCCCGACGGAGGCATGGTAGGGGCCCTTCCTGAACTCGACGGTTTCTAGGAGTTCGGGGATCATGAAATTCAGATCGGTATAGCCCTGGCCGTGACCATGGCTTCGCTTATTGATCGGCATTCCGTCGATCGACGTATTGAAGTCGGTGCCGTGATCGAGGTTGAAGCCGCGCAGGAACATCTGGTTGGATTTTCCCGTACCGCTGTGCTGCGTAGTGATCAATCCCGGGACCACCTCGAGCACTTCGCCGGTTCGCAACCTCGGCCGGATGTCGAGTTCCTCCTGCCCGACGATTCCTTCGGATGCCGAGATAGCCAGGCCGCCGAGGTCGGTCCACTGACCGGTCACAACGATTTCCTCGGCGTCCTGATCCGGGACTTCGTGGGCGCCAACGCCGCTCACCGCGCAGCACAACATCGCGACGAGCAGCCATGGGCCTGATTTGCTCGCGGCGTACGGAACTCGTTGCGGAACGATGCCGAACGACAATGTCATTTCTTCTCCCCCTGGTGATCCCCGGCTGCTGCGCCGGGCTGAAGGTATTGGCGACCTGTCTGAGGATGTTACAGAATCGGATAAACCGCTGGCAACGTGCTCTGCCGGATGACGCGCTCTGCGTTACCTATTGATACAACTACCCGTCTGCCGAAACCTGGACCTTGAGCTCGCGGGCCTGCTGGAGGTAGACGTACTCTTCATCGGCATCTGCCCACACAGCCAGGGCCTTGTCCAATGCCACTCGTGCACCAGCCGTCTCGCCTTCCTTGATCAACAACTCGGCCTGCACCAGCCTGGCGTGTCCGCTTGCAGGGAAGACTCGCAGCACGTCGTCAAGGATGGGGCGCGCCTGCTCGGGCGCGCCGGCCTCGATGTACAGCCTTGCAAGTCCAATGTAAGGTTCGACCGTAGTCAGGCTGTCCTGGGCAACGTTGAGGAACGATTGCCCGAGCGCGTCCCGCGCCCCGTCGAGCTGCGCGAGGGCTGCATCGATGTCGTCGTCCCAGATCGCAACCTGAGCGGTCTGTATATCGACGATCGGGTGTAGTAGCTCGGGGTACTGATCGCGACGTTGTGCATTCTGGTCCGCCCAGTAGCGATACCGTTCGCGATCGCCCGCCAGGTCGTACACCTGCGCGTAGGTGAATGCGAAGTACCAGCTAATGGGCGGCTCGAGCATGGTCACCAGGCGGTCGAGGTGCGCAACGGCTTCGCTCGTTTCGCCGCGTGCCGCCATCAGGCTCGCCAGCTGCGCCTCGACGCTCATCAAGCGCAGCGTCGGAGGCATCGTTACCTTCGCTGCCTCGTTGAGCTCACGGTAGATCGCGATGCCACGCTCGATCTGGCCCTGCGCGATGGCGAGTTCCCATTGTGCGCCGAGCAGGGCCGTCGTGCGTTCGGCCGTCTGCGCCTCGTTGGCCAGCGACTCGAGACGGACCTCCGCATCGGCGTAGCGCCCTCGGCGCGCTTCTAGCCTCGCAAGCGCGATCTCCGACTCGAAGGGCGCATCCGACAGTATGCTTGCTTTCTCGAGCGCCGCCTGGGCCTGGTCGAGCTCGCCCTGCGCCTGGAATATCGTGGAGAGCTGCCGGTACGCGCCACCGCTGTCCGGAACATTGTCGAGATACATCTGCACGTGGTCAGCTGCAGCAGTGAAGTTTCCGCGCTGCTGCTCGAGGAGACCCTTCCGCAGGTAGATCAGGTAGTCATTAGGCCGCAGCTCCAACAGCCTGTCGAGCGCTTCGCCTGCCTTGCCGAGCCCCTCCTCCGTACCCGTAATGCTCGTAAGGTAGATGAAACTGTCGAGCGCCTGGGTGCTATTCGGCTGGACTTGCGTCCAGACATCGATGGCACGTTCAGCGCGCTCGAAGTCCCCTTTGTAGATGTAGCGATTCGCCTTGAGGATGAACTCGCTGGCGCTCGACAGGCGGTAGCTGTTTCGCAGCGCATTCGTCGCCGCCTCGCCAGCGGCCTCGGTCGTGCCGCTGAAATAGTGTGCGAACGACAGGGTGCCGTGTGCTTCCGCGAATAATGGATCGATCTCGACAGCGCGCGTCAGCTCGGCAATGGCAAGGGGATAGTCGTTGTCACGTGTCATGGCGAGCGCACCGCTGGAATAGAGGCGCACAGCCTCCAGGGACCCGGTCAGGTGCTGGCTGACCGGATCATCGCTATGGTTCCGGCCGGGCTCGACGCCCAGCGCATCGAGAATGGCGGCCGCGGTCTCGTCGATGGCCGAAAACCAGTCGCCGGACCGTGCCTCGAAGGACCGGATCACCTTGCCGTTCTCGGCGTCGATCAGCGACGCGGCAACGATGTGTGCATCGCCGTCGAGATCGAAGCTCCCGATAACCAGCGCCTCGCTGAGCCGGTCTCGCGTAATCTCGAGCGCCAGCCCCCGTGGCACGTCGGTGAGCGACTCGAATCCCTGCCGCTCCATCCGGCTGCGTGTGTAGGAGTCGTCGAATGGCGTTTCCATGGTGACCAGCGGCGACACGCGGTTTATATCGTGGCCAAGCATGAGCGGAAGGCCGTAGGACAACCACTTGAGCTCCGGGTTATCCGAAGCATTCGTCCAGAAGAACCCGAGTACCTCCTTGTGGTAGCCGAGCTTCGGCACCTCGAATGCCTGCAACGTACCCGTCTCGTCCTCGATCTCGACCATTTCGGTCGCAGCCTCGACGTCGAGCACCGGGCTGACGAAATAAATAGCGACAATCGCCAGGACCGCGTTAGACGGGATCAGCACTTTCTCGGTCCTGGTCCATCGATCCTTGCCCGGCGCGCCGTGGTTGTAGGCAAACACGGCAACGGCCGGCAACATCACGATCATTGCGATGAAGACGTAGGACGTGAAAACGCCAGGCAGCCCGAAGCGTTCCGTGACCCAGTCGCCAAGCTCGATGACGAGCCAGCATGCCGCAACGTACATGCCGACGATCGGGAACACGCGCCTTTGCCGCAGACGATTGAACAGTGACGCTGCTTCGGTCATTCCTTGCCAGGCATTTCACCAAGTCGCGGCAGAGTATATCCGACAACCGCCGCAATACGGTGGCATTGACTACTGAGGTTCGGGATCGCTTATCGCATCACAGTAATTGACGCCCAAGCCCGGGGACTCCCCCTCGCGCGTAAAAATGCGGTAGGGCTCATAGTCGTCGAGAATGCCGTACTCACCCGTGTAGGTGTAACAAAAGTAGTTTTCGAACAGGAAAAATCGCGGCGGAAAGAACGTCAACAGCGAGAACATCGCGATCAGCGTGACCAATGTTGCTGCCGCGTAGCGCTTCGTCACGGGCCGGAACGGCTCTGCCGTCAGTATTCGATAGCTGAGGTACTGGGCAACGCTGATGGCGATGACCATGATCGACAGCATGGCGGTAAGGTTTGCCTTGCCGCCGGTCAGGTCGATGTAAGCGATGTAGCTGTAATACAAGACGTATATCAGAAGCGGCGTCACGGCCAGCGCAACGGCTTTGCCCTGCCAATAGTTGTCGTGCAGGTGACGCGTGTACGTATATTGCACCAACGCCCAGACCAGGCCGGGCCAGAAGTACATCTTGGTGTGTTCCCAGACGCTCTCGTTGACGGCCGCGATCAGTGCCATGGGAAGCCAGTAGTCGCTGAGCTCGAACGCAAAGTGCAAAAGGGCTCCGGCCATGCAGACCCATATCACGCAGCAGATTTCCCAAAGAGCGAGCTTTGCGTTTCTTTTCATCGACTAGCCTTCGAAGAGAGCAGCGTACAAAAAATAACAGCCGATCGCGGCTATCAGGGCTCCGGCAACGCGCAGCACCACTTTGCCAGGTTCGTAGTGCTGCGTGATGTCACCGATGACAAGCCCTGTCACGTGAAGCGCCGCCGTGCCCGTCAGAAAGCCCGCCGCATACCGCACCGGTTCCGCGACGCGAGGCATCTCTTCGCCGTGTGCATATCCGTGAAAAACCGCGAACAGCCCGACGGCGATCATCGCCACCCAGACCGGCAGGCGCTTGTCGGCGGCGATCGCTGCGCCGAGCACCAATACGGACAATGCTATACCGAACTCGATCGCTCCGAGGCCGATGTCGAGGATCCCGAGGACACCTCCGAGCGCCATGACGGAAACGAACGTGAGCGGCACGCTCCATAACGCGCGTCCGCCGATCTGTGCGCTGACCACGCCGACACTCACCATGGCGAGAAAATGGTCAACACCGAGCACCGGGTGCGTGATGCCGGCCATGAACGAGCCATAGGGAAGCGACGTTCCCTCGTGCGCCAGCACCATGGCCGGCGCGCCGAGCAACAGCAAGACGATCAGTGCGACGATTACGCCGCAACCTTCTGCGGGATTTCCGACATCGCCCGTTCCGCCATCGCCGTTATCGTCAGCGATGGATTGACGCCCGGATTTGCAGGAACGGCAGCGCCGTCGCAGACCAGCATATTTTCGTAGCCGAATACCCGGTGATTCGAGTCGATCACCCCGGACTGGGCGTCCTTGCCAATGACTGCGCCGCCGAGGATATGCGCGGTCGTCGGGATATTTGCCGTTGCCTCGAGAATCATGCTCTGCGCGATTCCGCCAGTCTGCTCAGCGAGCCAGTCAGCCGAGCGGTTGGCTGCGTCGATGTAGGTTGGATTCGGCTTCTCCGGGTCCTGTTGTGTCGTGAGCTTCACACCCGACCGAAACCAGCGCTTGCGAGCCTTGAGAGCAATCGCGTTGTCGAGGCTCTGCATAACGAGAAATATGAGCGTCTTGCGAGACCAGCCGAAAGGCCACACTGTCTTCAGGAAGCGAATCGGGTGACGCACGATATTGCCGAGCAGGATCAACGGGCGACGCAACCGCGTTCCGTCGCCAGTCAGCAATGTGAACAATCCACTCATCGCGTCGCCGTTCTCGCCATATGTGACGAACTCGATGTGTGTATCCTTGTCCGTGTGAATACTTGCGCTGATCGCGACTGAATTCCACGGCTTGATCGCGTCGTCCGGCAGCGTGACGGCGAGTACCGATTCGCTATTGGTGCGCACGAGCTCGCCAAGTCGATCGCTGATCTTTGGCAACGAACCCGTGTGCTTGCAATGCGCAAGCAGGCGGTTGGTGCCCAGCGCGCCGGCAGAAATGACCACGCCGCGCGCCGTGAATGACCGGCGTTGCTTCAGGAACCACGCGCCCGGATGCCGGGTTTCCACGCGATACCCGTCGCTGCCGTCGTCTGCCCCGACGGGCCGTACATCGTACACCTCACGCTCCGGCAGGATCGTGGCTCCCTTTTTCTCGGCGAAGTACAGGTAATTCTTGAGGAGCGTGTTCTTGGCGCCCTCCCGACAACCCACCATGCACGCGCCGCAACGCGTACAACCGGTACGATCGGGTCCCTCGCCGTCGAAATACGGGTCGGGCACGGTTTGCCCTTCCTCGCCGAAATAGACCCCGACCGGAGTGCGCCGGAACGTCTCCTCGACACCGAACTCTTTCGCGATGTCCATGAGCAGCGCGTCGCCGGGACTCTCGAACGGGACCTCCGTAACGCCGAGCATGCGCTCCGCTTCGGTGTAGTGGGTGTCCAGCTCGCTCTTCCAATCGCCGAGTTCCGCCCACTGCGGATTCTCGAAGTACTCGTTCTTGGCCCGGTACAGCGTGTTCGCATAGACGATGCTGCCGCCCCCTACGCCTGCACCGCTCGTTATGAACACGTCTTTGAAAGGAGTCATTCGCAGGATGCCGCGACAACCGATGACCGGCGCCCAGAAAAACCGCTTCAGGTCCCAGGTTGTTTTTGCGAAGTCCCAGTCGGCGTATCGTTTTCCGCATTCAAGTACGGCGACGCGATGACCTTTCTCGGTGAGCCGCAGCGCGCTGACACCACCGCCGAAGCCGGAACCGATGACAATCCAGTCGTAATCGTAGTCACTCATTATTCGGTTCCCCCGAAGACTGTAACGATGACGGCACTAATCGAGGTCGGGAAGGCCGTGCAGGACCAGCCGGTAATAGCTGACCATGCCGATGATTTCGTTGTTCTCGAGCACGGGCGCATGGCTGATGCCAAGGTTCTCGAACAGCCTGGCGCAGTAGCGAATCTCCATCTCGGGCCTGATCGTCACAACCGGCTTCTGCATGATTTCGTAGACGCTCACCCGGTCCAGCGGGCGGTTCCTCGCAATAACCTTCTTCGCGATATCCGAGAACAGGACCGCGCCCCATTCATCGTTGTCGTCGCGGCGTTTGACGATGAGACTCGTCGTCCTCGCTTTCTTCATGATCTTAAGCGCCGACAAGACATCTATCTTGCCGTCGACTTGCACGACCTCGGTCTTCATGCAGTCCCGTACAGGGCCCCAGTTCCGGATTGTCATAGCTCTTCCTCCACGATTTCACTGAGCTCCTGCACCTGGTGCATGACGCCGACGGCGTCTTCAACGTCGACCATTACGGCGATTCCGGTACCGGACGCCGAATCGAATTCCCCGACCTCGCCGATATGCTCCAGGATGTGCCGGCTCAGGTGCTCCTCGACGACCAGCAGCACGACATCGCGTTGCGTAGCCAATGTCAGCCCGAAAAAGGACTTGGTGGCTTTCACGCCTTCGCCGCGCGCGTTGTTGATGACTGTGCAGCCTGTAGCGCCCGCCTCGCGCGCAGCATCCACGACGGCATCGGTCTTCGAATCCTCGACAAAGGCGATGATGAGTTTAAAGTGCATGGTCTTGTTCCTCTGGCAGTTCCTCTGCTTCTTCGCTAGAACGGTTTCTTCGGTTTCTTGCTTCAGCCAGCTGGCCATAGGCGAGCACCGAGATTATCGGAAACAGGCTCGCAAACGCCACTAGCCCGAATCCGTCGAGCAGTGTGCTTCGGCCCGGCACGGCTTCGGCAAGCCCCAGGCCCAGTGCGGTAATCAACGGCACGGTCACCGTCGAAGTCGTTACGCCGCCCGAATCGTAGGCGAGCGGAATGATCAGTTTCGGCGCCAGCACCGTCTGAATGATGACGACGAGGTACCCGGCCGCAATGAAGTAGTGCAGCGGCAGTCCTGTAATGATGCGGAAGCAGCCGAGCGCGACGCCTACACCTACGCCGATCGCGACGGCAACGCGCAGGCCCCAGATGCCGATTGCCCCACCGGAAACCATGTTGGCTTTGATCGAAACGGCCAGCAGCGCCGGCTCGGCCAGTGTGGTGCTGAAGCCGATTGCCGCGGCGAACAGGTACACCCAGTAGAAATCCTGCCACACGAGGGTATCACGCACGTGTCCGGTGACGGCCTCGAGAAACTCGGGGTCCGTAAGCTGCTGCGCCATCAGGCGGCCGAGCGGAAACAGGCTTTCTTCGAGGCCGACGAGAAACAGGCCGAGGCCGATCACCACGAACCCGAATCCCACGATGATCTGTGGGAGGTTCGGCATCGGCCCGCCGATCACGAGCCGCTGAAATGCGAACAGGAATATCGCGATGGGCGCGACATCCATCATGCTGTCGACGATAAACGCGAACATTTCGACGATCAGACCCATTGCGTGACGATTCCGTAGAGAAGCACGAAAAGAATCGGCGTCAGCGACGCAAACGCGATGAGCCCGAAGCCGTCGGTCATCGGGTTGCGACCCTTGAGAGAGCCTGCGAGACCGACGCCGAGCGCCGTAACGAGTGGCACGGTCACAGTTGAGGTCGTGACGCCACCGGAGTCGTAGGCGATGCCCACGATCTCGGGCGGCGCGAGCGACGTGGCAATGACGACCAGGAAGTAGCCGCCGATGATCATCGCTGGCAGCGACCAGTTCGTCAGGATTCGCAGCACGCCGAGCAACAGCGCGACGCCGACTGACAGCGCAACGACGAGCCTCAGATTGAGCGCGTAGCTTGCCTGTGCGTCTTCGCTGTTCTCGATAACCCCTGCGTCAACAGCGATTTCTGCAGCCTCGTCAGCGATTGCCAGAAGCGCCGGTTCGGCGATCGTGGTGCCGAAACCGAGTACGAACGCAAACACGAACAGCCAGAAAGCGCTGCCTTTACGTGCCAGCGACTGTGCCAGGCTCTCACCGATCGGGAACAACGCGAGGCGCAAGCCGAAGATGAAGAACGCGAGGCCCATGAGCACGAGGAAGCCGCCCGAAACCAGCTGGAACACGCCGGATACCGGCGCCCGGATAACCAGCAGCTGGAAAGCCGCGATAACGATGATGATCGGCAGCAGGTCGCGGAAACTGGATATCGTGTCCCGGTACAGCGCCAGTAGCGAGTTCTTCAATGTTCTGGTCGGCTATTCGCCTATTGCTGCGCCGATGCCTTCGACCTGGTAGACGACCATCGGCCCGGTCACCGTCGACACGTCGAAAGCCTCGCCTTTTTCCTCGGCGAGATGCCGCATCCTTGCAACGGCCTGCTCATGGCTCAGCTCGTGCTTGCGCAGAATGCCTTCAGCCACGATTCTCGAACCTTTCGCTTCGACCGGGAAGACGATGACGTCGTCCTGCACCTTGAAACGCAGCGTCTCTCTGGACTGGGCGTCGAGTATCTCGACCCAGCAACCCTTCTTCGGGCACACGTCGTCCACCAGGCCCTCGATGCGAATGGCCTTGTCGACGAAGCGCTCCGGATCGTTCAGGACCTTGCCGATGCGGACACTTTCCATGTCGCCGCCGAAATCGCCATAAGTCTGGATATCGGACAGGGCTGGACTCGCTGCAAACAGGGCGGCGACGATCAGCAATGTTCGCATGCGTTTTACTCCGCGGGCAGTTCGCCGCTGGCCTCGGCCGTGGCGGCGGGCTCTACGTGCGGCAGGTGGTGTTCGATTTCCTCGGTCAGGTGCTCCGCATTGCGGATCCAGGTACAGGTCTCGCACATGCACGTGGTTTCGTCGTGGCGGAGATGATTGTGCAATCGTTCGACGAGCTTGATGCCTTCGCGCAACTCATAGCCCAGCTGTTCGTCAGTCTTCTCGTCGAAATGGCGAAAATCGTGCAGGCAGGTGTCCCAGCCGCATTCCTTCGACGGATCACAGCTGTGGCAGCGCTCCCCCGTGGCCTCGAGCAGACTCTTGTGCGGGTATTGCCCTCCCTCGATGAGCTGCCGGACCAGGAGGTTGGGATACAAAAGCGCTTCTATTAATTCTCGTCGCATGGCTGTCTCCTCTCAGCGTTACGCCCATACTAGGCAGGTCGACGGGCGCACACAACCGCGGCGCCGGGGAATACCGTAGGTAATTGCCGAAACGGACATGACCGCCGCGTCAGGTGCGCAGCTTGTAACCGGTCTTGAAGATCCATCGCACCGTCAGCAGGCAGGCGACCAGGAAGCCGACGGTCATGCCGAGGCTCAGCACCACGCTGACGTCGGCATTCTCGTAGAACGACCAGCGCATGCCACTGATCAGGTAAACCACGGGATTGAACAGGCTTATCGTCTGCCAGGTCGGCGGCAGCATGCTGATCGAGTAGAACGTGCCCCCGAGGAAGGTCAGCGGCATGATGACGAGGATCGGCACGATCGTGAGCTTCTCCCAGCCGTCCGCCCAGATTCCGAGAATGAAGCCGAACAGGCAGAATGACACCGAGGTCAGCACGAGGAATGTCACCATAATCAGGGGATGTGCGATCTCTATGTCGACGAAAAAGCTCGCCGTGATCAGGATGATCGTGCCGATGATGATCGACTTGGTGGCTGCGGCACCCACGTAGCCGAGCATCACCTCGACGTACGACACGGGCGCCGACAGCACCTCGAATATTGTCCCCGTGAATTTCGGGAAGTAAATCGCGAATGACGAATTCGAGATGCTCTCCGTCATGATCGCCAGCATAATCAGGCCGGGAACGATGAAAGCGCCGTACTGGACCCCCTCCACTTCCGTTATCCGCGAGCCGATCGCGGCACCGAAGATCACGAAGTAAAGCGACGTCGACAGGACCGGCGCGACGATGCTCTGAACGGCCGTACGGAACATACGTGCCATCTCGTAGCGGTATATCGCTTTTACGGCATGCAGGTTCATGATTCGGCGTGCACCAGGTCGACAAAGATTTCCTCGAGCGAACTCTGCGAGGTCTGCAGATCATTGAAGCGCAGGCCCGCTGCCCGGATATCGGACAGCAACGCCGTGATGCCCGTGTGTTCGCCTTTCGTGTCGTACTCGTACGTCAACTGGCGGCGATCGTCGCTCAGCGAAAGCTCGTAGTTGGCGAGACTGTCGGGAATGCGGACAAGCGGCTCCTGGAAGTGCAGCATCAGGTGCTTCTTGCCCATTTCCTGCATCAGCTTGTCCTTGTTCTCGACGAGAATCAGCTCGCCGTTGTTGATCACGCCGACACGATCCGCGAGCTGCTCCGCTTCCTCGATGTAGTGGGTCGTGAGTATGACCGTTACGCCGTCGTCGCGAAGGGTCTTGACCACGTTCCACATGTCCTGGCGTAGTTCGACGTCCACGCCGGCCGTGGGCTCGTCGAGAAACAGCACGTCCGGCTCGTGAGACAGGGCTTTTGCGATCAGCACGCGCCGCTTCATACCGCCCGACAGCGCCATGTTGGGCGTATCCTTGCGATCCCAGAGCGACAAGGAACGCAGCACTTTCTCGCAGTGTGCGTCGTCGGGGGGCTTGCCGAACAGGCCGCGGCTGAATCGCACGGTATTCCAGACCGTTTCGAACGACTCGCTGGGCATTTCCTGCGGCACCAGTCCGATCCAGCTGCGCGTCATTCGATAATCGGCAACGATGTCGTGACCGGCAACGAGCACCTTACCCGACGTTGCATTGACGATGCCGCAGACGATGCTGATCAGCGTCGTCTTGCCGGCGCCGTTCGGGCCCAACAACGCGAATATTTCGCCACGCTCGATGTCGAGGCTGACGTCTTTGAGTGCTTCAAAGCCGCCGGCGTAGGTCTTCGTCAGTCCTGTTATCGAGATTATTGTGGACATGGTCCGCAATCATACGCGATTCAATCACTTGGCGAAGCATCACGGTACCTTCGCCAGCAGCGCGTCGATCCCGGCAATGCACTCGGGCTCGTCGAGCAAGGTTACGTGTCCGCGGTTCGGTACCTGAACGACTTCGAGGTCCGGCTTGCGCGCCTGCATCTTCTTAACGATATCCTTCGTGAGAATGTCGGACATCAGCCCCCAGAGCAGCGTCGTCGGCACATTGGCGAGGGCATCGAAAAACGGCCACGGGTCGTCGCTTTGCGGCTTCACGGTACGGATCGCTTCGCCGATCATGTCGTCCATGTCGAGTCTCGGTACCTCGGACTCGACTTCCCGGTATGCGCGCCACGCCATCTTCTGCCAGTCGTCTTCGGACAGTCCCGGAAAGCAGTCGCCGTAGATCAGCTTCGTCTGCTCGACGGCTTCGTCCCAATCATTTACGGGCGGAGTACGACCCGCGTGCTGCCTGACGCGCTCGATGCCTGCCGGGTTGAGCTCGGGGCCGATGTCATTCAGGACGACGCCTGCCAGGCGTCCGGCGTTCAGCGTTGCCATGGCCATCGCACACAGGCCGCCCAGTGAGGTGCCAATGACGATGATGCGCTCGATACCGAGCATGTCCAATAACGTCCACACGTCCCGGACGTAGGTATGCGGATGGTAGTTCTGCCACTCCGGATCGTAATCGGAGTAGCCGCGGCCGCGAAAATCGGTGGTCAGTACGCGTCGCCGTTCACTCAATTCCACGGCGAAGTCCTCGAAATCGCGGCTGTTTCGCGTCAGGCCCGGCAGGCAAATTAGCGGCGTTCCCGGATTGCCGGCACCGAAGTCCCGGTAGTAGAGATTCAGACCGTCGTGACTCTTGAAGAAGCCGGAGTTCGCGGCATGGGGCATTATTTTGACGTCTCGCGCAAGCTGTAGGAGCGGTCGTAAGACCGCGATTGGCGTCTAATTCAAAACCTTGCCCGGATTCAGGATGCCTTTCGGATCCAGCGCATCCTTGAGCCGCTGCATCAGCCCGATCTCGACCTCGGACCGCGAGTACGGCAGGAACGGCTTCTTCTCCAGGCCGATGCCGTGCTCTGCCGAAATCGAACCGCCGAAAGGCTTCAGGTTTTCATAGACGATATTCATGGCCAGCCCGACCTGCTGCGGGTCGTAGTTACCGATCGTCATGACGAAGTGGATGTTGCTGTCGCCGAGATGGCCGAACGTGACCGTCCTGCCGGTATCCGGAAAATGCTTCGCGAGACCTGCTTTGACATTCTCGACGTAGGTATTGGCATCCGAGATCGGCACACTGATGTCGAACGCAATCGGCGGGTACAGCGCTTTCATGAGGTTCTCGATGTCATCGCGGATGGCCCACATCGCGTCACGCTGCGTCGAGCTCGTTGCGAGCGATGCGTCCGCGACCAGCTCTTTCTCGAACACGGTTTCCAGCGCATGCTCGAATCGTGCTGCGTCTGCCTGCTGATCGCCGCCACGCGACTCGATCAGAATGTAGAACGGGTAGTCCGGTGCAACTGGCGGCGTGTGTTCGTCGGATGCACCCAGTATCAGCTGGTAGTAGTCCGACCACAGGACCTCGAACGCGTTGAGCGTGCCGCCGAGCAGGGCGCCGAGCTCGCGCAACAACACAGGGATCTTTCCGAACTCGTCGACGGCCACGAATGCCGTGTTCTGGCTGCGCAGCGCCGGGCGCAAACGCAGAACCGCCCTGGTGATGATGCCGAGCGTTCCCTCGGTACCGATGAACAGCTGCTTCAGGTCGTAGCCGGCGTTGTTCTTGAGCATGTTGTTCATCGAGCTGACGATCGTGCCATCCGCGAGCACGGCCTCGAGTCCCAGTACCTGCTCGCGAGCCATGCCAAAACGAATGACCGAGTTGCCGCCGGCATTCGTCGACAGCGTGCCGCCGATCGCCGCCGAACCTCGCGCACCGAAGTCCAAAGGGAAATACAGGTCCGCGGCGTCCGCTTTGTCGTGCACGTTCTGCAGGATGGCGCCCGCCTGGACCGTCATCGTGCAACCGGCCGGGTCGACGTCTTCGATCGCCGTCATGAGTTCCGTCGAGAGCATGATTTCGTGGGCCGTCGCATTCGTGCCGCGCACGAGGCCCGTATTGCCGCCACAGGGCACGACCGCCTGGCCCGCCTCGTGACACAGCCGCATGACCTTCGATACCTCCTCGGTATTGGCCGGCCGGACGATCGCCCCGGCTCCGCAGGGTTCCTGCTGCGCCCACGAAGCCTGCCGCGACGACACGTCGTCGCCGGTCAACAAGCCCGTTGGGCCGACGACGGATTCGATCTTTTGGAGTAGTTCTTTCATGTCACACTCAGGTCCAGTTGATCTGCATAGGCGAACAACGCTGCCGTGCCGCCCGTGTGCAGGAATACGATGGTATCTGACGATTCGAAGGCGCCCTGCCGAACGAGATCGATCATCCCGGCGAGCGCTTTGCCCGAGTAGACCGGATCGAACAGCAGCCCTTCGAGGCGCGCCAGCAGCAGAACGGCTTCGTTCATCTCGTCCGTGCGCTCGCCGTATCCCGGGCCGACGTAGTCGGCGTTGGCAACGATGTCTTCCCGTCGCACGATGCCCGGCGCGCCCAGGTAGTCGGCCGTCTCGCAGGCAAGCTCAAACACCTTCTCTTCCTGCTCGGATTTACCGTTGCCGACATTGATGCCGATGAGCGGAATATCCGAGTTGCAGGCCCTGAGGCCGACTGCCATGCCTGCCTGCGTGCCGGCGCTTCCCGTCGCGGCAACGACACGGCCAACGACGATGCCTCTCTCGTTAGCCTGCGCAACCAGTTCGAATGCGCAATTCACGTATCCCAGTGCGCCGACCCGGTACGATGCGCCGCCGGGGATGATGTAAGGAGACTTGCCGCTCGCCTCGAGTTTTTCTGCCAGTGACTGCATCTCGGCATCGAAATCCGCGCCTGCCGGAAACTCGTGCAGCGTCGCGCCGAGAATCCGGTCGAGCAGCACATTTCCCGAGTTCAGGTACTCGTTACTCGGCTTGGCTATTCGGTGCTCGAGCAGGATCTCGCAGCCCATGCCGAGCCTGGCTGCCGCGGCCGCGGTCTGGCGCACGTGATTCGATTGCACCGCGCCGACCGTTACGATCGTATCGGCTCCTCGACTAACGGCCTCGCCCATCGAAAATTCGAGCTTACGCGTCTTGTTGCCGCCTGTTGCGAGCCCCGTGCAGTCGTCGCGCTTGACGTAAATCTGCGGGCCGCCGAGATATTCGCTCAGTCTCGGCAAGTGCTCGAGCGGCGTCGGCAGATGCGCGAGGCGTACGCGCGGAAATCGGCTTAGCTGCATGTTGTTCCTTGTTCCCGGCCACCCGGCAGTGGCTCGTGACCGAGACTGATGGCGACCGTCTTGCGGGCCAGCGAATCAGTCGACGACACCAATGGTACGCCAACGTCGTCGCTACTCAAGACAAGCGGAATCTCCGTGCACGCTGCGATGACGGTGTTTGCGCCGCGACTCGCAAGCGCCACCGCTATCTCCTTCATGCCGGCCGCGACCTCGTTGCGATCGCCACCCGCTTTCAACAGGTTGACGAGCGCCTTGAGTCGGTCCAGCTCGTCGGCGTCGGGAATCAGGCAGCTCATATCGGCTGCCTCGACAGCCGCCTGGTACAGTCCCGCGGCAATCGTGCCGTCGATTGCCATGATGCCGACGACGTCGCAAGCCTGGCCGACTTCTCCGACCGCCGCGTCAATTATCGAGATCAGAGGAATACCGACCGACTCCTCGAGCTCGGCCGCAAACGTGTGCGCGAGATTGCACGGCATTACGAGGAAGTCGGCACCAGCGGCTTCGAGGCGCCTGCCCATCTTCGCGAGTTCGGCACCGGGGTCCGGAGCGTCGCCGAGAAACGCCGCCTGCCTCGACGGCACCTGCGTATTCTGATCGACGATGAGGGGCACGTGATCCTGGTCACAGGTAGCCGGCGTCAGCGCAATTATGGTGGCGAGGAAATCGACGGTTGCTTCGGGCCCCATGCCGCCCAGGACTCCCGCGGTTTTCTTGCTGGCAACCATCGCAGGATCATAAACCAAACCAGCCCGGCACTGGCCGGGCTGGTGCTTTCATGCCAGGTTCAGATGCGGCTTACTGAACCGCAATCTTGACGGGTTCGTCTTTCTTCTCGACCGTCTTCGGAACACGTACTTTCAGCACGCCATTCTTCGACGATGCGGTGATGTTCTCCTCGTCGGCATCGGCCGGCAGGTTGAACGACCGCGAGAAACTGCCGTACATGCTCTCGACCCGGTGTGTCGTTTCCGTTTCTTCTTCCTTCTCGAAACGGCGTTCACCACTGATCGTCAGCATGCCGTGATCGACGGATACCGTGACGTCGTCCTTGTCGACCTCGGGCAGCTCTGCCTTGATGACGTAGTGTTTCTTCGTCTCGCTGATGTCGACGGTTGGCCGCCAGTCGAATCCTTTACCTTTCAACTCGCCTTCGAAGGCGAACGGTGCACGGCCGAGCAGGCTGTTGTAACGATCGAAAATACTTTCCATGTCGCGGAAAGGCGTCCAGTTGACGATGTTCATAAACTCACCTCCCGTTCACTGGTTCACTCGCCCTTTCAGGCGCTACACTTTTCATATGGGGTCTGCAAACCGCAACGCAACTAGGTAGTTGCCACGGCTGTCCCTGCCCGGAGCGATGCCTACAAAGGACGTCTGATGAGCAGCCATTGTTGCCACGCCGAAAAACAGCCCGCGGGCCTGCCGAAGCCCGGCAAGCGCCTGCTCGTCGTGGGCGGAGTTTTCGTCGCCGTGCTGCTGCTGTCGTTCCTGCAGCCGCTTGCCGCACTCAATGAGAGCCTGCTCGGATACCTGGCAATCATCTGGTGGGCCGTTTTGCTGGGCCTGGTCCTGGGCGGCGTCATCGACTACTTCGTCCCCGACGGCTTCATCGTCCGCCTGCTCGGGCAACGCCGCAAGACAACGCTGATCAACGCGGTGCTCGCGGGATTCCTGATGTCGGCCTGCTCTCACGGGATTCTCGCGATCGCGATCCAGTTGTACAAGAAAGGCGCGAGCGTACCGGCTGTCATCACGTTTCTGCTCGCATCGCCGTGGGCTAACCTGCCGATGACCGTGCTCCTCTTCGGCTTCTTCGGCTGGCGGGCGGCCTACTTCGTACTCGGTGCTATGGCGGTCGCCCTCGTCACCGGACTGGTGTTCACGCTCCTCGACGGCATGCGCATGATCGAGGGACCGGCCGGCGATGTCGATGCTACCGACGTCTCGTGGGACCGTGTCAGGAACTTCGATTTCGGCGAATCAGTCAAGGGCGTCGCGGCCGGAAGCATCTCGCTGGCCAACATGGTGCTCTGGTGGATCCTGATCGGCATTCTTGCGGCTGCCCTGATCGGCGCTTACGTGCCGGAGCACTTTTTCATGCAATGGCTGGGACCCGATTTCGCCGGGATGCTGGTCACTCTGCTCTTCGCCACCGTCATCGAAGTCTGCAGCGAGGGCACTTCGCCGCTGGCATTCGAGATTTACAACAAGGTCGGCGTGCTGGGAAACCCGTTCGTATTCCTGATGGCCGGCGTGGCGACGGACTACACGGAAATCGGCCTCATCTGGACCAACATCGGCAAACGCACGGCGATCTGGCTGCCGATCGTCACCGTGCCGCAGATCCTGGCGTTGGGATTCCTGTTCAACTACCTGTCCTGAATAGCGGTGGTGCCACGCCGCCCGGCAGCGTCGCCGCGCTGCTAAACTGACGACAACAACAATTAAAAGGAGACGCCGATGAGTATTCCGATTTCGTTGACCTACGCCAGCATTTTCGCGCTGTTTGCGATGGTTCTGAGCTTCAGGGCGGGCAGCTATCGCGGCAAGGCGAAAGCATCGATACTCTACGGCGACCCGGTCAACATGGAACTCGCAGAACGCGTGCGGGTACACCAGAATTTCCTCGAATACGTGCCGATGATTCTCATCGTGATGATCGGTATAGAAGCCGTCGGCGGCTCGTCACTCTTTCTCTACGTCGTCGGCGACCTGCTTATCATCGCCCGCATCGCGCACGCGATCGGCCTGAAGCACGACAACATGGCACACATCGGCCGGCTGATAGGTGCGGGCGGCACGGCGCTGATCACGCTGGCCGTCGTTGTCTACGGACTCTGGCTCGGCGTGCCCTTACTGCTGGCCTGACGCCGCACCGTCACGGATTTCACCTGCGCCAGGACCGCGTCGCCCTGGCGCAGCGCCAGGGTACGCAGCGATCGCCGTGTGATCCGCGCGAGTATGCGTTCGTTGCCGATCGCGAGTCGCAGCAGCACGGTTGCACCCTCCCCCGCTTCGATCGCATCGACCGTTGCGTCGAGGATATTCAACACCGAGGTCCGCTCCGGCCTGGCACGGCAAAGGCTGACGTCCGATGCGCGAACCCGCACACGGAGCGACGCGCCGACCTTTGCATTGATCTCCGGGACGAGCAATTCGCCGCCGTCGAAAGCGAGCGTCGATATGCCATCGTCCATGTCGACCGACGTGACGACGGTGTCGATGATCGATCCCGCCTCACGCCCGCCGAGCAACGGCACGTTGATCCCGGTCAGAACGGACTGCAGTTCGCCGCTCGCCTGCACGCTACCCGCATCGAGCACGATGAGCCGGTCGCACAGCCGGCTGATCTCGTCGATGTCGTGACTGACGTAAATTGCGGGAATGGAAAGCTCGTCGTGCAGGCGCTCGAGGAAGGGCAGGATCTCCTGCTTGAGTTCGTCGTCCAGTGAGGACAATGGCTCGTCCATGAGCAGCAGTCGGGGTGCGCTCAGCAGGGCCCGGGCAATCGCGACACGCTGCGCCTCGCCGCCGGACAGCCTCCCGGGGTGCCGCGGGAGCAGCCTGCCGATATCGAGCAAATCGACGACGTCGCGCTCGTCGATCGGCGGCTTCCGCGTGCCGGTGCGGCGACGCGCAAAGCCGAGGTTCCCCTGCACCGTGAGATGCGGAAACAGGCGCGGCTCCTGGAAGACGTAACCGACGGCCCGTTCGTTGACCGGTCGTGCGGTGCCGCTTGCGCTGTCCAGCCAGCTTTCGTCGCCGACGGTGACTCGACCCGACCGCGGGCGATCGAGCCCGGCGATACAACGAAGGATCGTCGTCTTGCCGGCGCCCGAGCGGCCGAAGATGCCGGTGATACCCCTCGCTGGCAGCGATTCGTCGACAGACAGGGCGAAGCCTCGCCGGTCGATTTCGAGTCGGATGTCGATTGTTCCGCTCACCGTCTTTGCAGCCTGCGGTTCACGAGGAACATTCCGAGCAGCACGACGAACGCGAAGATGAGCAGGATCGCGGAGAGCCGGTGCGCCGCGTCGTAGTCGAGCGACTCGACGTGATCGAATATTGCGATCGATACGACGCGCGTCTCACCCGGGATGTTGCCGCCGACCATCAAAACGACGCCGAACTCCCCGAGCGTGTGCGCAAACGCGAGCACTAGTGCGGCGACAAAGCCGTGAACGGCTTGTGGCACGACGACCGAGAAGAACGCATCGATCCGCGATGCGCCCAGCGTCCAGGCCGCTTCGACACTGTCGCGACCGATGGACTCGAATGCCGTTTGCAGGGGCTGCACGGCAAACGGCAGGCTGTAGACACACGATGCGATGACCAGGCCCGAGAAACTGAATGTCAGCGTGCTGCCGGTCAGTTCCACCCACCAGCTGCCGATGGCGCCATAAGGGCCCAGCATAACGAGCAGGTAGAAGCCCATGACCGTCGGTGGAAGCACGATCGGCAGGGCAACGAGCGCCTGCACGAGCGGCTTGCTGCGAGACTCGGTGAGCGACAACCAGCGCGCCAGCGGGGTCGCCACGACGAGCAGTACGACGGTCGTGACAAATGCGAGCTGGACCGACAGCCAGAGAGCACTCATGGCAGTCGGTAACCTGCCGAACTGATGATGTTGCGCGCATTGTCGCTCGCGAGAAACTCGGCGAACCGGGTTGCGGCGTCGGGGTTCGCGGCGCGCTTGAGTACGATGACCTGTTGCTCGATCGGGTCGTGCAGCTCGGCCGGTACCGTCCAGCTGCAACTGGCAGCGGGCAACGCGGGCGACCGCAGCAACGGTGCGGCCACGATACCGAAGCGCGCGTTACCGGTCGCCGCGAACTGCAGCGCCTGGCTGACGTTCTCACCGAGTGCGAGGGACGGCCTCGTTGCTGTCAGGATGCCGGCGTTCTCGAGGAACTGAATTGCGGCCTTGCCGTAGGGCGCGGTTTCGGGATTGGCGATCGCAATCCTGGCGTTTTTTGCGGCATCCAGTGCCTCGCGGCAATCGCCGCCGGCGAGCTTCGGGTCACGGGACCATACGACAAGGGCGCCAATGGCGTAGGTGCGGCGCGTCGCTGCGAGGCCCAGGCCGGACTCGGCGAGGAGCGACGGTCGCTCCGCATCCGCCGCAAGGAAGACATCGTACGGCGCACCGTTATTGATACGCGCGTACAGCGCTCCGGTCGACCCGGAACTCAAACGTAGCTCGGTTCCGGTCTCGGTCTCGTAGCGGCCGGCAAGCTCTTGTGCGGTCGCCCGGAAGTTACTGGCGACGGCCACGGTCAGTGGCTCGCCGGCACCGGCGAGTGCCGGCAGCAGGATCGTTACGAGCGTCAGGAATCGCCGTGTGCGCATCGCACAGACGATAGCCGAGCTTATGCGCTTACGCGAGTTTTGCCTTCAGCTTGCGCCGGTACGCATGCAGCAACGGTTCGGTATACCCGTTTGGTTGCTCGCAGCCCTTGAAGACCAGGTCGCACGCGGCCTGGAACGCAATGCTCGCATCGAAGTCGTCGCTCATCCTGATATAGGCGGGATCGCCGGCGTTCTGGTTGTCGACGATTGCGGCCATGCGCCGAAACGTCTCCATGACCTGCTCGCGATCGGTGACACCGTGCAGCAGCCAGTTCGCGATGTGCTGACTGGAAATGCGCAGCGTCGCACGGTCCTCCATGAGACCGACATCGTTGATGTCAGGCACTTTCGAGCAGCCTACGCCATGGTCGATCCAGCGTACGACGTAGCCCAGGATGCCCTGCGCATTGTTGTCGAGCTCGGCCTGGATCGTGTCGGCATCGAGTTGCGACGGGTCGCCCAATGGCGGCGTCAGGATATCGTCGATACTGGCAAGCTCCCGTGAGGCCAATTTTTCCTGCACTGAGCGCACGTCGACGCTGTGGTAGTGCATGACGTGCAGCGTGGCAGCCGTCGGCGACGGGACCCAGGCACAGTTCGCTCCGGCTTCCGGGTGCACCTGCTTCGTGTCCATCATCTGCTTCATTTCGTCGGGCTTGGGCCACATGCCTTTGCCAATCTGTGCCTTGCCCGGCAGGCCGCAACGGATGCCGACGTCGACATTCCAGTCCTCGTAGGCATTGATCCACGGTTCGAGCTTGATCGTCTCCTTCGGCAGTACCGCGCCCGCCTGCATGCTCGTGTGGATCTCGTCGCCCGTGCGGTCGAGGAAACCGGTGTTGATGAATACGAGTCGTTCCCTGACGGCACGTATGCACTCCTGCAGGTTGACCGTCGTGCGCCGTTCTTCGTCCATGACGCCGACCTTCAACGTGTT